>ERZ1026792.1287-NODE-1287-length-16258-cov-2.882710_pt1 | contig 16258 bp, 9 predicted proteins | sample MGYA00520884_ERZ1026792 | MGnify/ENA primary metagenome ERZ1026792 (study PRJEB33270, sample SAMEA104284473) | anaerobic digester metagenome | biome: Anaerobic digester microbiome; feature: mesophilic sludge digester; material: Anaerobic digester biomass | place... | reverse complement strand
CAGCAATGCAAAGAGAATCTCATTGTTACGGTGTGTATGAATGATTGTTCCCCCGCCGGTATAAACAGTTTTGAGAAGACCCGGGAAGCCAATCTTCGGACTATCGATTCCATACCCGAATACCCGGGCTTCAGCGTATCGGTTCATGACCGGGATTATGGTTTCCACACTCCTGGTGACTCCCGTTTTACGTGAATGAAAATGAATATGGATGATCATCGTTCAGGTATATGATGCAAATGTATTATTTTATCAGCTGATGACTGAATAATTGATCCCGATTTACATGGATACTCATTGTCATGAATCACTTCTTTTTTAATTTTATCCCGTGTTCTGAAAGGGCTGCATTTGCCGCGGCCATGACGGGCAGTTTCAGGCGAAAAAATTTTTAACACCAGATATTATGGAAAGAAATTTTGTTATACGGATACAGCCTGTGAGTGTGGTTCTTTTTTCTGCATTCCTGCTTATGCTCGCTGCTGCTTCATGCAAGGTTAAGGAAACAGCGGAGGAATTTGACCCGGTCGAACTCGTCAATCCGCTTATGGGAACGGATTCCGAATTCAGGCTCTCGACAGGCAATACCTATCCTGCCATTGCTCTGCCATGGGGAATGAATTTCTGGACTCCCCATACACGCGGAATGAATAACGGCTGGGCCTATACCTATGACGATTTCAAGTTAATGGGAATTAAGCAGACTCATCAGCCCAGTCCGTGGATAAACGATTATGCCGCATTTTCAATAATGGCCGTAACAGGCAAGCTGAAATACACCCAGAATGACCGGGCTTCGTGGTTTTCACACAAGGCGGAGGTGGCCAAACCATATTACTACAGTGTCTACCTGGCCGATTACGATGTGACGGCTGAAGTGACGCCCACGGAAAGGGCTGCAATGTTCAGGTTTACATATCCCGAAAGCGATTCCTCCTGGATCATTATTGACGGATTTAACAAGGGCTCTTCGGTAAAAATCATCCCTTCGGAGCGAAAGGTGGTAGGCTGGTGCAGGAATAATCACGGAGGAGTGCCGTCAAATTTCTGTAATTACTTTGTTATAACCTTCGACAGGGACTTCCGCGAACATCATACCTGGAATGGAAACATCCTGAATAGCAACGACCTGGAAGAAGAGGGGGAGCATGTCGGCGCGATCCTCGGATTCAGTACATCAAAAGGAGAAAAAGTGAATATGAGGGTGGCTTCTTCTTTCATCAGCGAGGAGCAGGCTCTTCTTAACCTCGAAAGTGAGACGGGAGGAATGTCGTTTGAGGACATTAAAGCCAGGGCAAAAGATATATGGAACGCGGAGCTGTCAAGGATTAAAGTGGAAGGCGGAACTGATGACCAGATGAGAACATTTTATTCGTGCCTGTACCGTTCGCTTCTCTTCCCGAGGAAATTCTTTGAGAAAAATTCAAAAGGAGATATCGTGCATTACAGCCCTTACAACGGTCAAATATTGCCGGGTTACATGTTTACTGACAATGGGTTCTGGGATACCTTCAGGTCGCAATTCCCTTTCCTTACCCTGATGTATCCGGATCTGAACAGCCAGATAATGCAGGGTCTGGTAAATACCTACCTCGAAAGCGGATGGCTTCCTGAATGGGCCAGTCCGGGGCATCGCGACTGTATGATAGGGTCCAATTCGGCATCGCTTATTGCCGATTCATGGCTCAAGGGCATCAGAGATTATGACATCGAAACGCTCTATGAGGCAATTCTGAAGAACACCGACAGTGTAGGCCCGGTTTCTTCCGTCGGAAGACTTGGCGCTGATTATTACAACAAGCTCGGCTATGTGCCTTACGATGTAGGAATAAATGAGAACGTGGCCAGAACACTTGAGTATGCCTATGCTGATTTCTGTATTGCCCGGCTTGCTGAGGCCCTCGGCAAACCACAGGAAGAAATTGCCTTGTTCCGGAACAGGGCAATGAATTATAAGAATGTGTTCGATAAGGAAAGTAAACTGATGAGGGGACGCAATCTCGACGGAAGCTTCCAGTCGCCCTTCAGCCCATACAAGTGGGGAGATGCCTTTACCGAAGGAAACAGCTGGCACTATACATGGAGCGTGTTTCAGGATGTGGAGGGACTGGTGTCGCTGATGGGAGGAAAAAAGGGATTTACAGAAATGCTCGATTCGGTATTTACCGTTCCACCCGTGTTCGATTATTCATATTACGGCCAGGTGATCCACGAGATCCGCGAGATGCAGGTAATGAATATGGGGAATTATGCCCATGGAAATCAGCCCGTTCAGCATATGATCTACCTGTATAATTACGCGGGTGAACCATGGAAAACCCAGTTCCATATCAGGGAGGTGCTCGACAAGCTTTACAACTGGCTTCCCGACGGTTACTGCGGAGATGAGGATAACGGACAGACTTCAGCCTGGTATGTCTTTTCGGCGCTTGGGTTTTATCCTGTTACGCCGGGAACTGATGAATATGTTTTCGGATCTCCCCTGTTCAAAAAAGCCACTCTCAGCTTTGAAAACGGTAAAAAAATGATTATAGAAGCGCCTGATAACTCGCGCGACAATGTTTACGTGGGCGGTATTTCACTTAACGGCAAAAAGATTGACAGGAATTATATCAGACATTCGGAACTTCAGTCGGGAGGAAGGCTAAAGTTTGATATGCAGAACAGTCCGAATAAAACCCGGGGGACATCCGAGGAATCCTATCCCTTCTCAATGAGCCGGGAATAGGGGTGATTACAATTTCAGACTTATCCCCAGCCTTTTCAGAAAGGCTGAAAGCCATACCATCAGTATGGCCCAGATGATCGATCCTCCGATGACAATAGGAAGGATTTGGGATTGCTTGTAGAAAAACACCGGCAGTCCGCCCATCCAGATAAGATGATAGAGTATATTGGGCACGAGGTAGGTTGTGAGTGAGTTTTCACCCGCGGGCCTGAAAAACTCAGCCCACCCGGTTTTTCCGAATACATCGGATATAACATAAATAATTGTAAAGACCAGTACACTGATACCCGTGCAGACAAGTCCCCAGCTTGGAGTGGCCTTTATCTTCGAAAGGATGAACCATTCCCGGAGCAGAAAACCTGCTGCCAGACTTAATACACCGGATATGACCAGGTTCCTGATCAGCGTTTTGTTGCCGGTGCCGGCAGAATTCTTTAGCATTAGACCCACAAACGTGCCTGAAATTACGATGAACGGCACATTTCCGTCGATGATCACGCCAAGAAGAGGTCTCGCGGGATCAAGGAAAGTGCTCAGTCCAAGCGACGCAAGTATGTTGAGACCCAGGAATAAAGCCGCAGCTAAAGCTGTGAGAAGCAATGAGTTTCTGCAGAGGATATATGTCAGTGCTGCTGCAAGGTAACCCCAGCCAATAAGCCCCAGGATACCCCACCAGCCTGTTATCAGTGAACCGTCGTTCTCGGGCTGACCCGACTTGAATTTGAAAATCAGGATAATGAGAAGGCCGACTCCTGCAAGGCGGAATCCCGTTACGGTGAAAGGTTTTTCATCCTTGCTCCGGTAATTGTTCCACACCAGGAAGACTGCAAAGTACATCAGCAGTGCCCAGAGATTTTTACTGATACCGGTAAGTTCAGGATCTACCCTTGAGGTGTTGAGCATCAGGATACCAATAACAATCAGACTGACTGTCCGGTAAAGAATATGCTTGATATTGTCTGTCTGTGTCAGGCCTTTTGATATCCTGTTTGTGATAGCGAAAGGGATCGACATTCCTGCAATAAAGAGAAATCCCGGGAATACCCAGTCAGCAAGTCCCATACCGTCGAAGTCAGCATCCGTGTGACCCATAAAGGCAGGCGCCACATTCATGTTGAGATCATTCACAAAAAGCATCAGCAGAAGGGTAAAGCCTCTCATGATGTCGATCGACAGGATACGGCTCTGGTTCGTCATATGGTTTTGTTTAACGGGGTATAAAGATTGTAAATTTTTATTAATTCCTCTTTTCTTTGTATGCCAGGATGTATTCGATATTCAGCCATCACTATGCCTGTGCCTGAATTTAAGCTCTGTACCCTGAACATATCTCTCTGTCGCTTCGTTTCTCAGTCTGATTGTCTATTCATCCTCAATTATCCATCCTTTTCTTTTCTTTTCTTTTCTTCTTCCTGACCTAAACGATTCGATAATCATAATACTCTCTGAATTAAACAAATGACAGATATGGCGGTAAAAAATCTGGCATGTAGTTTGCGTTAATAAAAATGAAGAGCGGATCTTCATAAAACTTGGCAAAATGAAAAACTTAGTTTATACAATGATCCTCGCGGTTCTGACAACCTTCGTGACTTCAGTCCGGGCTCAGAACTACCCGAGGGAATACCTGGGGCTCCCGGGTGACAATCTCAATCTTTACGCGGTAATGGATCTGTTCCGGAATTCCGAAACACTTGAAGGATTTGAAAAAAGCCTCAACTCCCCGGATTTACGGATCAACAACCTGGATCTTAACGGTGATAATATGGTCGATTATATAACCGTATCCGATTTTGTCAATAAAAAAGTTCATACGATAGTCTTACGAGCTATTCTTGGACCAAACGATTATCAGGATGTTGCAGTTATCACTGTACAAATGCTGAAAAAGCGGAAAGTACTTATACAGATGATCGGAGATGAAGCTCTTTACGGTCCGAATTATATAATTGAACCATTCCTGGCAAATAAACCGAAACAAAGGTTTTATGGGGGAGAACTTTACGCGGATAATTATTACACAAATAATACAATAGAAATAAACAACTATTATACCGCGGTTTATGAGTGGCCGCTTATTGTCTTCATCTATGATCCTCATTATATGGAATGGCATTCACCATGGTTCTGGGGATATTATCCTGACTGGTGGTTTCACTGGAGTCCCTGGTACTGGCATTTTTATCACGGATATCACTCATGCCGGAGCAATCATTACTATGCACACTATCATCACTGGGATTATGTCAGGTACAGTGATTATCATGATTTCTACTATAATGGCATACGCCGGTATTCGCCTCAGGTTAATAACAATATAGAAGAGGGTCTTTACAAAACTACCTACTCAAAGCCTGAGCTCAGGCGTGATGGGGCAAACTATTTTACAAATACCAGGCTTACAAACCCTAACGAAAGAAGCAGGGATGGAGTAGCACCATCAAGCAGACGTGTGGCACCTGGGGCTGCTGTAAATACCGGGGAAGTCGGGAGAAGAACTGCTCCGGCAAGAGAATCTGTAAGATCTGCTACTGTAACAACTACAAGGAGAGTATCGGAAAGCGGTTCTGAGGAGCTGAGAGAATCACAAAGGAGAGAAACCGAAACAAGGGAGGCCCCAAGGAGAGCAACTGAAGTCAGGGAAGCTCAAAGGAGGGAGATAGAGAGCAGAGAAGTTGAAGCCAGGGAAGCCCAAAGGCGGGAAGCGGAAAGCAGAGAAGCCGAAGCCAGAGAGGCCCAGAGGCGGGATATGGAGAGGAGAGAAGCCGAAGCCAGGGAAGCCCAAAGGAGGGAAATGGAGAGCAGGGCAGCTGAAGCCAGGGAAACCCAGAAGCGGGACATGGAGAGGAGAGAAGCCGAAGCCAGGGAAGCCCAGAGGCGGGAAGCGGAGAACAGGGCAGCCGAAGCCAGAGAGGCCCAGAGGAGGGAGATAGAAAGCAGAGCAGCTGAAGCCAGGGAAGCCCAGAGGCGGGAAGCGGAGAACAGAGCAGCTGAAGCCAGGGAAGCCCAAAGGCGGGAAGCGGAGAGCAGAGCAGCTGAAGCCAGGGAAGCCCAAAGGAGGGAAGCGGAAAGCAGAGAAGCCGAAGCCAGGGAAGCCCAAAGGAGGGAAGCGGAAAGCAGAGAAGCCGAAGCCAGAGAGGCCCAAAGGAGGGAAGCGGAAAGCAGAGAAGCCGAAGCCAGAGAAGCCCAAAGGAGGGAATTGGAAAGCAGGGCAGCCGAAGCCAGAGAGGCCCAGAGAAGGGAAGCGGAGAACAGGGCAGCCGAAGCCAGAGAGGCCCAGAGAAGGGAAGCGGAGAACAGGGCAGCCGAAGCCAGGGAAGCCCAGAGGCGGGAGATAGAAAGCAGAGCAGCTGAAGCCAGAAGAAGGGAATAAGATAACAGAAAACAAAACAAGATCATTCTACAGGATTTCTTTATGAATCACCGTGTGATTTATGCAGAGATAATTAATATTGGAAGCATTGATTTTTTTTCTAATTTTGTCAGCCGGACAAGTTCTATGGCAGAAGTTCTTTTGTCGATAATATTCGGGGTGTAGCACAGTTGGCTAGCGCGCTACGTTCGGGACGTAGAGGTCGGAAGTTCGAGTCTTCTCACCCCGACTGAGTAAGTCAAAACGCCGCTGTAAATCAAGTGACTACAGCGGCATTTTTGTTTGTAAGCCAAAAAGCAAGCCAATATTTTATGTGATATTGTGATAAGAAAAAAGAATGTATCTATATCATATTGTTCACTTTGTTCCCTACTAATGACTTATTTTTTCGCACCTTGAATACATCCATCGGATTTATCGGGGATAACAGTTCAAATTCTCTTTTTGCTGTTTAAGAATTTATATATGAAGCTGATGGTTAGAAAAACAGTATAAACTTATCCATCGCTTTAAGTATCTTAGTAGTTTTGAAATTCAATTCTAAATGAGCGAGGAACAAAAACGCCAACTCAACCAGCAACTCTGGAACATAGCCAATACTCTACGTGGTAAAATGAATGCCGATGAATTCCGTGATTATATCCTCGGCTTCATCTTTTATAAATATCTGTCGGAAAGGATGGAATTGTATGCAAATGACATTCTGAAGGAAGACAGAATTAAATATCTGGATATACCTGAAGATACGACAAAAGGTCAGCAATATTTGGATGCTATCAAAGAAGAGGCACTGGAAAAACTGGGATACTTCCTGAAACCGTCAGAATTGTTCGGTCAGGTTGCCAAACGTGGAAATGGAACTGGAAAACATGGAAGTAACTTCATTATTGAAGATATTCAGAAAATCCTCATAAATATCCAGAACAGTACGATGGGCACTGCCAGCGAAGAGGATTTTGACAATCTGTTCGAGGATATGGATTTGAACAGCACAAAACTTGGCAAAACTGTTGAGCAACGAAACGAAGTAATTGCAAAAATCCTGTCACATCTTGATAAAATTGATTTCCAACTGGAACAGTCTGAAATTGATGTTCTGGGTGATGCATATGAGTATTTAATCGGGCAATTTGCCAGTGGTGCGGGTAAAAAGGCAGGTGAATTTTACACCCCGCAACAGGCATCAAAAATACTTGCACGGATTGTTACACTGGGCAAAACACGAATAAAATCGGCTTATGACCCTACCTGTGGGTCAGGTTCTCTTATCCTTCGGTTGGGAAGGACTTGTGAGGTGATAAAGTTTTATGGTCAGGAACTTAATCGTACCACATATAACCTGTGCCGAATGAACATGATTTTGCACGGGGTTCATCACACCAGATTTGATATTAAACTGGAAGATACACTGGAACATCCACAGCATGATAAACTGGATGCAGAGGCAGTGGTAGCAAATCCACCGTTTTCGGCAAAATGGAGTACCAATCCATTGTTTATGACCGATGACAGGTTCAGCGAATACGGAAGGCTTGCACCATCTTCCAAGGCGGATTTTGCCTTCATCCAGCATATGATATATCATTTGGCAGAAAATGGTGTTATGGCTGTTATTATGCCACACGGAGTATTATTCAGGGGTGCTGCTGAGGGTCATATAAGGAGATACCTGATAGAAGAGAAAAACTATCTGGATGCTGTTATAGGGCTTCCTGCCAATATTTTTTACGGGACATCCATTCCAACCTGTATTCTGGTGTTTAAGAAATGTAGAGAACAGCCAGATGATATTCTGTTTATTGATGCAAGCCAGCATTACGAGAAGGTAAAAACGCAAAATCATCTGCGTGATGAGGATGTCGACAGGATTGTCGATACTTACGAAAAGCGCATCACAATTGACAAATACAGCTATGTGGCCAGTCTGGATGAGGTACGGGAGAATGATTACAATCTTAACATTCCGAGGTATGTTGACACCTTTGAAGAGGAAGAACCTGTTGACATCTCCGCTGTTGCCAGTGAACTTAAAGAACTGAAAACGGAAATGCAAACCATTGATGACACCATTGCTGGGTTCTGTAAAGAATTAAACATCCCAACCCCATTTTAATCATGGAAAAGCAGAAGAAGATACCTAAATTGCGTTTCCCTGAGTTTGAGGGAGAGTGGAGTAGTAGAACCTTAAAGGATATAGTTTTTTCAGTTGAATTTGGAGTAAGTGTAAATTCAATTGATGAACCTGTTGTAAGTTCATCTGATAGAGGCATATTAAAAACGAGTTGTGTCTCAGCAGGTAGATTTATTCCTGAAGAAAACAAGACAATAGTTATTGAAGAAATTCAAAGAGCAAAACTAAATCCTGAAAAAGACACAATTATTGTAAGTAGAATGAATACACCGCAACTTGTTGGTGAGAGTGGTTATGTGGATAAAGATTACAACAACCTTTTTATACCAGATAGACTATGGAAGGTTAAAATTAATAAAGAGAAGCATCTAACTAAACTAATTAGCATCCTCCTTACTACTGATAGGATAAAATCAATATTATCAAACATTGCTACAGGCACAAGCAATAGTATGAAAAACATCTCTCAACCTAACTTTTTAAAAATAGCTTTATATACTCCTTCCTTACAAGAACAACAAAAAATCGCATCCTTTTTCACCGCTATTGACCAGAAGATATCCCAACTCAAACGCAAGAAAACCCTGCTGGAACAATACAAGAAAGGGGTGATGCAGAAAATATTCTCACAGGAAATCAGGTTCAAAGACGATAATGGGCAGGAGTTCCCGAAGTGGGAGAAAAAGAAGTTGAGTGAAATATCAGATAGGAGGACTGCTAAAAATAATGAAGGTAATGAAAACGTTCTTACAATTTCTGCACAATATGGATTGGTCAGTCAATTAGATTTTTTTAATAAATCTGTTGCTGCTAATGATTTATCGGGTTATTATCTTCTTAGGAAGGATGATTTTGTTTACAATAGAAGTTATTCTGCTGGATATCCTATGGGTGCTTTTAAGCGATTAAAACTTTATGATAGAGGTGTCGTTTCAACTCTTTACATATGCTTTACTTTTAATTCTGATACAAACCTCTCCTTTATAGAACAGTATTTCGAATCTGGCAGACATAATAGAGAGATAGAAAGAATTGCTCAAGAAGGTGCAAGAAATCATGGACTTTTAAATATTGGGGTTGGTGATTTTTTCAACACAGAGATATTATTACCATCCCTTCCTGAACAAACCAAAATCGCCAATTTCCTCTCAGCCATTGATAATAAAATAAGTCAGACCCAGAAGCAGATTGAGAAAGCTGAGGTCTGGAAGAAGGGTCTGATGCAACAAATGTTTGTGTAACTAACTTTTATTAAGTGATATATCGATGATAAAATACGAAAAAACAGATAAAATTTTTGCAAAATCAAACATTTGCCTTATATTTGCATTAACAGTACCCGTTTTGCATACCATAAGAACTGCAGGCGGGTCATTTTTTTTATGTAGCTATGCCAAATAAACCCGCCTATACCATAGCCGACCAGTTAAAGCTTCTGAAATCACGAGGTATGCTTTTCAGGAATGAAGCGCAAGCAGCCGAATTGTTAAAAAACATAAGTTATTACCGATTTAAGGGATATTGGTGGGATAGGCAATCCGATTTTACGCTGCATACGTTTTTACCAAACACATATTTTGAAGACATTGTTGACAGGTACAATTTCGACCGCCAATTGAGACTTATTCTGTTCGATGCCATTGAACGCATTGAAATCGCTCTGCGTACAAAGATGATATATTACATGTCTGTAAGTTATGGTGGTTTGTGGTATTTAGACCCCGCATTTTTCGAGAATACAACCATTACGCTGAATGGTGGTATGATTAAAACCATTCATCAAAACACTTTGGATGAATTGAAGAAAGAATTTGACAGAAGTCAGGAAAGTTTCATTAAAAACCATCGCTCTCGTTACCCAAATAAAGATGCAGACGCATGGAAGACCCTGGAAGTGGCTTCGATGGGGACGCTCTCAAAATTTTATAAAAACCTGAAACACCAGTTACCTGAAAAAGCCACCATCGCAAAAGAAATGGGATTGAACCTGCACAGTGAACTTTCCAGTTGGCTGGAGGCTATTGCTTATGTCAGGAATATTATAGCTCATCATTCCCGTTTGTGGAGCAGGAATATGGTAAAAAGACCTGTCGAAAAATTAAATAATCCTGTCGGGAAATGGTTCGTCAATCCACTTCTTCCCGTTCAGGCAAAGAAACCGTTTCTTATTATTTCGTGTATGGTCTATTTGTGTAACGAGATAACTCCAAACAATCAGATTAAGAGCAAAATACACGAACATATAAAATCAAATCCATCAATACCGATATATAAATTGGGATTTATGAACAACTGGCATAAAGAACCTCTTTGGCAATGAGCAAGCAACCTGAACTGATACTCGAAGAACAACTCATTGTAAAACTTCAGGAATTGGGTTATGCACTGGCACATATCCAGAACGAAACGGGATTGATTGCCAACCTGAAAGTGCAGTTAGAAAAACATAACAATATTGCATTCTCCGATAAAGAATTTGAAAAAGTACTGAATATTCTCAGCAAGGGTTCAGTATTCGAGAAAGCCAAAACCCTTCGTGAGAAACAGCATATTGTCAGGAATAATGGCGATGACCTGTATTTTGAGTTCATAAATACCGAACAGTGGTGTCAGAACCAATATCAGGTTACCCATCAGGTCTCGATGGAAGGTAAATACAAGAACCGTTATGACGTTACCCTTCTAATCAATGGTCTGCCATTGGTTCAAATTGAACTGAAGCGCAGGGGGCTGGAACTGAAAGAAGCATTTAACCAGATAAACAGGTATCAGCGTCATTCATTCAGCAGCAGTTACGGTCTGTTTCAGTACGTTCAAATATTTGTTATCAGCAATGGAGTTAACACGAAATATTACGCTAACAACCGTTTCCAGTCATTTAAGCAGACCTTTTTCTGGACAGATAAGGAAAACAAGCGTCTGACAAATCTATTAAACGATTTTGCACCCTGTTTCTTGGAAAAGTGCCATGTTTCAAAGATGATATGCAAGTATATCGTGTTAAATGAAACATCCAAGATACTGATGGTTCTTCGTCCCTACCAGTATTATGCTGTTGAGGCACTTATTGACAGGGTAAAGCATAGTCGGAAAAACGGATATATCTGGCATACGACAGGTTCTGGAAAAACATTGACATCCTTCAAGGCAAGCCAAATACTTACCCGTTTGCCTAAGATTAAGAAAGTGGTGTTTGTGGTTGACAGGAAAGATTTAGACTACCAGACTACCAAGGAATTTAACTCATTTAGCAAAGGCAGTGTTGACGGAACAGACAACACCAGACAACTGGTCAGGCAATTTACCGATGACACAAAACTGATTGTAACCACCATTCAGAAACTTAATGCAGCCATAAGTAGAAAGCGTTTTCTGGAACGGATGAAGCCACTTCAGGATGAACGAATTGTTTTCATCTTCGATGAGTGCCACCGCAGCCAGTTTGGTGAAACACATCAGCGCATTGTCTCATTCTTCAAGAACATCCAGATGTTTGGGTTCACGGGTACACCCATCTTTGCTGAGAATGCCGTAAAAAATGAGTTAGGAAAGAAAACAACAAAAGAATTATTCGGAGAGTGCCTTCATAAATATGTCATCACAGATGCTATCAGGGATGAAAACGTTCTGAAATTCTCGGTTGAATATGTTGGCAGGTACAGGAACAGGGATAGTGTCAATGAAATTGATATACTGGTTGAAGACATTGATGTTGAAGAACTGATGGCATCAGGGACACGGCTTGAAAAAATTGTTGACTATATAATTGCCCATCATAACAGGAAAACGCACAACAGAGAGTTTACAGCGATGTTCTGCGTCAGTAGTATTCCAACATTGATACGCTATTACGAGTTACTGTATCGTAAGAAAATGCTTGGAGAACACGATTTGAAGATTGCCACCATATTCAGTTACGTTGCTAACGAAGATGATGTTGATGCAGATGGTTTCATCCCAGAAGAAGTAAGCGTTGCGGCAGAACCAGAGATTGCATATGCAACCAATCCACATACCCGTGAGAAACTGGATGAATTTATCGGGCATTACAACCAGATGTTCGGGTCAGCGTTTTCAACACAGGACAGCCAGAGTTTTTACAATTATTACAAAGATATCAGCAAAAAGGTTAAAGAAAGAAAGATTGATATAGTGCTGGTAGTGAACATGTTTCTGACAGGCTTTGACAGTCCATCCCTTAATACTCTTTATGTTGACAAGAACCTGCGATATCATGGATTGATACAGGCATATTCCCGAACCAATCGCATCCTGAATGAATTGAAGTCACAGGGCAACATTGTGGTTTTCCGTAACCTGAAAAATGCCACCGATGAAGCCATAACCCTTTTCAGCAACAAGGATGCTATTGAAGAAATCATCATGAAACCTTATGATGAGTACGTGAAGTCATTTAACGATGCATTTATCAACCTGCTTCAAATAACACCCACTGTCAACAGCGTAGATAATCTGGTAACAGAAGAAGATGAATTGAAATTTGTTATTGCCTTCAGGGATTTAATGCGTATCAAGAATGTTCTGACATCCTTTTCTGACTTCAAGTGGAGCGACCTGTCAATGACAGAACAGCAGTTCGAAGATTATAAGAGTAAGTATCTCGACCTACACGACAAAGTAAAGAGTGACCACGCAAAAGAAAAGGTAAGCATACTTGAAGACGTGGATTTTGAACTGGAACTTATTCACCGTGATGAAATCAATGTTGCCTACATCATTCGCTTGCTCATAAAATTAAAAGCCAACCAGAAGAAAGATGCGGAGCAGATTGAAAAGGAAATATTCAACCTGTTGAACACTGAAATGCAATTGCGGAGCAAGAAGGAACTGATTGAAAAGTTCATAAGGGAAAACATGCCTGTCATTCTGGACACCGATGATATACCGCAAGAATTTGAAAAGTTCTGGACGGTGGAGCAGGAAAAAGCATTCCTGAAAATGGTTGAAGAAGAAAAATTATCGAAAGAAAAAACACAAACATTGATTGAAAATTATCTGTATTCCGAACAAGAGCCGATGCGTGATGAAATACTGGAATTGATGGTCGGTGAAAAACCCACATTGCTTCAACGGAAAACAACGGGTGAAAGGATACTGAGAAGGATAATGGATTTTGTTGAAACTTTTATTAATGGAATATCTGGTTGATACGATACATATATGAAGCGTTACATTAAGTAATATATTTTATATATCTATTCATCAATGATATATGAAATATGGAGTGTTGTACAGAATATGACCTAATTTAAGTCGGAATTGTGACTGTAATTAGTAATGAAGTATCAAAATATTAGTTTACATAACTCTCACATAATGTTGTATATCAACCTTATAGAATGGGTTAAGGTCGCATTGTCGATGAAGTTACGGTCAATAATATGGTAATGAACCATCATTGGAATTGTTTGGTTGAGTAATTGAAGAAAGAAAATGGTTACATGTATGATACAGAAAATAAGGTCTTGGTGAAGCATCTGATACGGTCAATAATATACTAACGATATTGGTGTAAATGGTAAGCAGGAAAACAAACAGGAAGAAATATACTAAAGGAGAATATCTGCCTGAAAAACTTGTACAGAATTTACAGGATTCGATTTTCAGTAACCCCAGACTTTCGTATCCCAGTAAGAACAATTTTCTGCAATGTGTTTCCATAATCTACTTTCATCAGGTGACAGACGGCAATGGTCTGAGTTATTATGCACCACTGGGTCGTAATTATTGGCATAAAATATATGGTGGCAATTATCACGACAGAGTTATTTCACCGCTTATCATAGCAGGTATAATCGAGAGTATTGATTTCGGTTGCCGTACAATACCCGATAAAACACAACAATCCAGCATTGTCATAAAAAAAGGTGATGTAAGCACCAGATACCGTATAAATCCTGAACTATTAAGTGAAAATTATTCTTTTATACCATACATAGAAAAACGAAGAGTTTTCACGGCTTTGGAAAGAATGCTGTTTGATAATCAGGAGTTACAGATACCAGATATTCCTGACTTAAATTTCCGCATAAGCATCGATATTGGTAAAGCGGGGAAATGGGTAGAAAACAACGCAGAACAGATATGTAACGAATTGCTGAGGCGGGAATACATCAACTCATTGCCTGATGGTCTGCAAATCGAATGTCACGAGTATCTGGACAGAGGGTCATTTAACGTTAAATATTGCACTGTTAAATGGGCGAAGTTTATTGCTGAATCACGTGGGAAAGAATTATTTTACTTCAACAATTCGTTTTACATAGCCACTGTTGATGAATTCCTTCAGTACCGCATACCAGCACTAATTTATCATTACAAGCATCAAATATCGCAGGTCGCAACACAACCGATTGAAGAAAAGCAAAGTCCAGTTACTCTTCGTATTTATAGCCACCTGACGAATTTCCCCAGCCGAATATTACAGTTCATCCATATCAACAATAAAACGGTTGTACAACTCGATTTACGCACATCTCAGTTTCTGATATTTGCCAACCTGCTGAATGTTTACATAAAAGAGGGAGAGCAACATTTATTGTCGTTGTTCAAACAAAACAGGAACAAAACATACCTGAAACGGCTGATAAAGGTGCTCAAGCAACATCATGAGCAATTACCAACTGTTGGAATTGATATTACCGATAGAAATTCAGGTGAACATGGTTCAAGTGATGTAACGAAATTTATACGTGATGTGTTCTTTCGGGATTTCTATGATGTTGTTGCTTGTGAACTCGGCATGAAGGAAAGGTTGCTGGCAAAGTATGCATTGTTCAAATTATTATTCAAGAAGACAAACCGCCCAGACGCATTGCTGCATAAACTCTCACAACTTTATCCAGTTGTGGTGAATATCATTGCTGAGTTTAAAGAACCAGATAAGTCGAAGACCACTGAAAAAGCCGATGACAACCGTGAAAGTAATTTCTCTGTATTCTTGCAGTGCATTGAGGCAGAGATTTTTGTCGATAATATTTTAACGAAACTGCGGGAAAATAATGTTCCGTGCTTCACAAGACACGATTCAGTTGTTGTGGCTGATGGGCATCAGGATGATGCAGAAATGATTGCGAAAGACGTGTTTCGACAGTTAGGCTTCAAATACAACCACAAAGTTGAGGACAAATTCTGGGAAGCGGTTGATTTTGATGAATTGGAAGACAGCACATACATGCAATGGTTGACAGATGAGGATATTTTAACTACGAACTATGATGCAGAATATGGATTTGATGAACAACCCATAAATGAAATTTTCGACATGGATGAATACGAAATGGAAATTTGTCAACGGCTTCGGGACATCGGAATGCAGGATGATTATTTTGAGCATGTGGATGCCGAATATCTGGAAGATATATCGAATTTGCCGTGGTTAAACCAGTATGAACGCAATATCCTGCATGAGGATGTTATAAATCTGTGGAACGGTTATAGTTTCTTTCAGGATAAAACAAACCAGTTGTTGCGCAATCTGGCAGAAAGAATAACACAGATGCGTTTACCAAATGATTGATATTTAATATTATCACTCCATGCCTTCAAAGAATTGCGCTACGGTCAGGCAGGTTGCATCAATGCATTTTAGCAGTGTCAGGATATTGTATAAACCCATTCTTTCAAGGTGGTAGAGACTGTTAGGATGGATGCCAGCCAACTGACTGAACTCTCGCTGGGAAAGTCCTTCATTTAACCGCCAGTTTTTTATGAACAAACTTATTTCTTCAATTCGCTTTTGTTGGTATTCTGGTATCTCTTTTTCAGACATTCTGGAATATCATTTGAGATAAATACTGCCACACTCAGATATGAATCCTGATGTACCATAATTGTTAATCGATGTTCCCAGAGTGCAGATTATTTGACTTTAATGTTCCCATTTTTTCAAGGAAACATTGCCAAAATGTTGTTAAAAACACTAAAACAACACCAATTCCGAGTGTATTATGAAGAAAATTTCTGAAATGTACCCCCCGCAGAGAGATTTCTTACTGCTCTAACG
>ERZ1026792.1277-NODE-1277-length-16347-cov-3.601233_pt1 | contig 16347 bp, 10 predicted proteins | sample MGYA00520884_ERZ1026792 | MGnify/ENA primary metagenome ERZ1026792 (study PRJEB33270, sample SAMEA104284473) | anaerobic digester metagenome | biome: Anaerobic digester microbiome; feature: mesophilic sludge digester; material: Anaerobic digester biomass... | reverse complement strand
AGCTTAAACTCTTCAGGCCATTCCCACCAAGGCTTGCCGCCGAACCTGTCTTTTAACGCAATAAAAATTGCATACTCCTTTAGCCACTCTTGATTATTATTTACAAACACCTGATAATCAACGGTATTATAATTCTTTTTCTCATCAAACCGCTGAAAGGCAAGCTTTAACATTTTCTCTTTGAAATAAATCACCTTACCGTAGTTTACCTTCTCCTCCGAGAATGTAGGCATTTCCAAAAAATCTCTCCTCTTTAAAAAACCATCCTTGAACAAGAGGTCAATATCTATTATAATTGGATTGCCGGCAAACACAGAAAAACATTGATAGGGCGAATCTCCATATCCAGTATGCCCCATCGGAAGGACTTGCCATAGCTTTTGCCCTGCTTTGTGTAAAAAATCCACAAACCCGAATGCACTTTTCCCTAACGATCCTATTCCATATTTTCCGGGAAGTGAGGTGGGGTGCAATAAAATTCCGCTGCTCCTTTCGATTTTCATTGCTAAAACTTTTTTTTAATCGTTCTGCAAAGTAAGGACTTTGTAGGTAATTGACAAAATAAAGAGGTTTAAAAATTGGCTATTTTAAGTGAATTTGATTAAGCTATTTTTCTAAGAGGAGCCAAATACATTTTTTTCGATTGATCAACAATTTACAAGTGAACTGATGAATAAGCTGAGTTTATTTTTTCTCAAGCTGAAGTAATGATTTAAAAAGACAAAAAAAAGCCTCTAACCCAAAGGCAGAGGCTTTTTTTTTAATAATGTCTAACAATTATAAGACGCCTTGATCCATCATGGCATTGGCTACTTTCATGAAGCCGGCCACGTTTGCGCCTTTTACGTAATTGACATGACCGTCCTTTTCTTTACCATAGGTTACACATGCCTGATGAATATTCTTCATAATTTGTTGAAGTCTTGCATCTACCTCTTCGCTGGTCCAGTTAAGTTTAAGGGCATTTTGCGACATTTCGAGGCCTGATGTAGATACTCCACCAGCATTAACGGCTTTACCCGGTGCAAAGAGGATTCTTGCGTTTTGGAAAACTGCAATAGCCTCTGGTGTACAAGGCATATTAGCGCCTTCGGCTACACACCAGCAGCCATTCTTCATAAGATTTTCAGCATCCTCTTTATTCAGCTCATTTTGGGTTGCACATGGCATTGCGATATCGCATTTTACTTCCCATGGGCGTCTTCCTTTTACAAATTTTGCTCCTGGGAACTTAGTTGCATAAGGTTCCACAATGTCCTGATTAGAGTTTCTCAGTTCACGCATATAATCAATCTTTTCGCCTGCGATGCCATCCGGATCGTAAACATATCCGTCGGGGCCAGAGATAGCAACTACTTTAGCGCCGAGTTCGGTAGCTTTTCTTACAGCGCCCCATGCTACATTGCCAAAGCCAGAGATACAAACTGTCTTTCCTTTGAATGATTTGCCTTGGGTTGCAAGCATTTCCTGTGTAAAATATACTGCACCGAATCCTGTTGCTTCAGGACGAATAAGGCTTCCACCCCAGTTGAGACCTTTTCCGGTAAATACGCCAGTATGCTCTTGAGCCAGTTTTTTGTACATCCCGTACATATAACCTACCTCACGAGCGCCTACACCGATATCTCCGGCGGGAACGTCTGTCTCAGGGCCAATGATTCTCCATAATTCGAGCATGAGAGACTGGCAAAAGCGCATGACCTCATTGTTCGACTTTCCTTTCGGATCGAAGTCAGAGCCGCCCTTTCCACCACCCATAGGCAATGTAGTAAGGCTATTTTTGAAAGTCTGCTCAAATCCTAAAAATTTAAGAATGCTAAGGTTTACGCTTGGATGAAAGCGCATGCCGCCTTTATATGGGCCGATAGCCATGTTGAATTGTACGCGATAGGCCAGATTGACATGTACTTTACCATTATCGTCAACCCAAGGGACTTTAAATATTAAAATACGGTCGGGCTCAACAATGCGCTGAAGAATTCCAGCAGCTTCGAATTGAGGGTTTTCCTTCAAAACATCTTCGAGAGTCTCAAGCACTTCTTTAACTGCCTGAAGATACTCTACTTCACCCGGATGCTTTTTCTCCAGGTCGTTCATGAATTTTTTGAGATCCATTGCACTAATTTTTTAAAGTTTAAACTAATTGTGAAATAATTAACAGTGTTAATATTAATATGCAAAGTACATACTTTTAAGTCTATTTGCCAAAACTTTTCACGAATATTTTCCCATTGTTAGGTTTGGTAAGAGTAAAAGTAAAGAGAAGAGCCCCTTCTTTATTTTATTTCGGAATGTTAAAACCGTTATAATGGCTGTTTAATCTGATAATATGAAATAAAAATTAGACTTTTACAGCCATATACACTGTATGAAACCAATAGAAATTTCTTTCGGGCCTAACAATCATGTAATTCGAGTTAACAAAACGGAAAACTGTATCGCTGATTTATCTATTAAAAATTATAAAAATTATCTTCAATCAGCTTGTTAGCAATCCGGCGTCGCGCTTCTTTAACATTGACAGGCTTTACTTTTGCCAAATAGTTAATATGATCTATTAGTTTAATGCGATGTTCTTCTTCGTCAACAAAGGAGTTTATAGCATCTTTACCACATTTTTGGATAATATCGGCGGCATCATAAATAAAAACATCCACAATATCTCTATATATTGCAACTGCTTCAACTCCCTTTATCCCTTCAAGCTTTTCTAACCTAAGTAAGGCCGATTCGGAAGCATAAGCCTGCATAATGATATCCGAAATGTTAAACAGAATCTCCTGTTCGTTTGTAAGATTGCGCTGGAACACTTCTGAAATTTCGCCAAGTAGCAAAAGCGCAGCTTTTTTGAAGTTTTTCACATAATGATGCTTTTCGGCATAATAACATTGTGGAATATCGCTTTGTTCTTCTTCTAATTCTTTAAGTATGGATTTTGAATATTCTTTTACGTCAAATCCTTCTTTAAGCGCTCTTTTAATGGTTGTGTCTATAACTAACATGCGGTTTATCTCATTTGTTCCTTCGAAAATTCTGTTTATCCTCGAATCACGATATGCACGTTCAACGGATGTCTCCGACGAAAAACCCATTCCTCCAAAAATTTGAACCGCTTCATCAACGATGTAGCTAAGGGCTTCGCTGCCAAACACTTTAAGAAAAGCTGCTTCGATAGCGTAATCGGCAATACCTTCGATATTGGCCTTTCCTTTTGGCAATCCCTCTTCTTTAAGTTTTTCTATGGTATCATCAATACATTGGCCAACACGATATACAGAGGATTCGGTAACCCATGTTTTTATAACCTGCTCGGCCAATTTATATTTGATAGCTCCAAATTCGGCGATCTGTTTTCCGAATTGACGGCGCTCGTTAGCATAATTAACCGACTGAGTTATAGCTCTTTTAGCAGCGCCGAGTACCGTACCGCCAAGTTTAATCCTACCCATGTGAAGAATATTCAAAGCAATACGAAATCCCTCGCCGCGATTTCCTAAAAGATTCTCAACAGGCACTTTACAATCGTTGAAGAAAATCTGCACTGTGGACGAACCTTTTATGCCCATTTTTTTCTCTTCCGGATTAAATACAATCCCGGGATAAGCACGTTCGACAATGAAAGCGCTAAGCACACGATCGTTATCAATCTTAGCAAAAACAACCATCACATCAGCAAATCCACCGTTTGTGATCCACATCTTTTGGCCATTGAGGATATAATGTTTGCCATCTTCTGAGAGGACTGCTTTTGTCTTTCCAGCGTTTGCATCCGAGCCGGCGTTTGGCTCTGTAAGGCAATATGCCGAAGTAAGCGCTCCGCTACCGAGGCTAGGAAGGTATTTTTGTTTCTGGAAATCGTTGCCGTAGTAGGTAATTGGTAAAGAACCGATCCCAGTGTGTGCCGAATAAGCCACGGAAAAGGAGTAGCCGGCCCCCATATATTCGCTGGCAATCATTGAAGTTACAAAAGATTGATCAAAACCTTCGTATTCCGAAGGGATAGAGATTGCTAACAGCCCTAACTCGCCGGACTTTTGAAGCAGGTGCTTCATCAGCCCCTCTTCCTGATTATCAATACGATCGAGATTTGGATAAACAAACGATTCAAGAAAATCGTTGCAGGTTTGAGCAATCATGACCTGCTCTTCTGAAAAATCCTCAGGGATAAACACATCCGCAGCTTTGGTCTCTTTAATCAGAAATTCACCGCCTTTTAAAATATTGTCTTTTGCCATTTAATAGTTTTTTAAAATTCGCCTGCAAAGATAAGAAGCTAAATTATTTGTGAGTGTTTACTATTTTATTTTTCTTTTAAGTGAAGTTTTTTAAATATGTTACTTTTGGCGGTTTTTAAAAATAATTTTAATTAAAAAAATCACTTTATAATGGAAAAAGTTAAACAAACTCTACGCGATTCTAAAACTGCACGTTGGATCGCATTGGCGCTGATCTCTTTGACAATGTTTTTTGCATACTTTTTTATTGACGTTGCCGCGCCGCTTCAAATCATGTTTCAAACCGATTATGGATGGTCGCCTGAAGTATTTGGAATGTTAGGTGGATCGGAGTTTTTTCTGAATGTGTTTGCTTTTTTTCTGATTTTATCGGGGATTATTCTTGATAAAATGGGCATACGGTTTACCATTATTACATCCGGAGTAACGATGGTTATTGGTGGGTCTATCAAATATTTTGCACTCTCCAAAGGTTTTGTAGGCTCGGGAATAGAGCAGTTTTTAAGTTCATTTTTGGTAAATATACCTGCTTCGGCAAAGCTTGCTTTTTTTGGTTTTGCGATATTCGGCGTAGGCGTAGAAATGGCTGGAATAACTGTTTCGAAAACCATTGTGAAGTGGTTTAAAGGCAAAGAACTTGCCCTTGCAATGGGATTAGAGATGGCAATAGCTCGCCTTGGTGTTTTTGCCGTGTTCAGATTGTCACCGATATTTGCTGAAAACGGCGGAGCATCCAACTCGGTCTTATGGGGCGTAGCCTTTTTGATAGTAGGATTACTCTTGTTTTTGATCTATACTATTATGGATGTACGCCTTGATAGACAACTTGGCGAAGAAGCAGAAATTGAACTCGAAGATGCTTTTCGTATCAGCGACCTATGGCTAATCTTAAAAAATCCAGGATTCCTCGCCATTGCAAGCCTTTGTGTTTTATTCTATTCGGCTATTTTCCCATTTCAGAAATTTGCAACAGACATGCTTTCCTCCAAACTCGATATTAGTATAAAGGAGGCGGCTGCTATCTTCTCATATTTCCCAATAGGCGCTATGATTTTAACGCCCTTTATCGGAGCGTTCCTTGATAAAAAAGGATTAGGCGCTTCAATGATGCTTTATGGTGCAATTTTACTTACCGTTTCACATCTCATTTTTGCTTTAGTACCTGCAAGTGCATTCAACCACACTATTGCCTATGCTACTATTGTAATACTCGGCTTGGCTTTCTCATTAGTTCCCGCTTCCATGTGGCCATCAATACCTAAAATTGTAGAAGAACGTTTTCTTGGTTCTGCGTATGGATTGACCTTCTGGATTCAGAATATTGGGTTACTTTTAGTTCCAATTCTTATTGGATGGTCAATTGTGGTGGCAAATCCTGGAATTAAGGAACTTATTGATGCCGGCGATACAACTGTAAAATATAATTATATGGTGCCCGAGTTGATTTTTGCCGGATTTGGAGTATTGGCAATAATTATGTCGTTGGTACTGAAATCGGTTGATAAGAAAAAAGGATTTGGACTTGACTTGCCAAACAAAAAATAATCCTTTTGGAGCAGATAAAAAGTATCTAACGATCTATTAGCAACGCAAATTTTAATATTCAAACCCTTTGTTTTTCAAAAGCAAGGTAAGGATTATTCATATTTGGATTAACATCCTTTTAATTCCATTTAATTTCTAAATATCACATTTACTGATGTTGGCAAAACATAGTATGAAGGATTCGCGATTAAGTCGCTGGGGCATACTTATTCTGGTAGCCTCCATTCAGGCTGCAAATTACTATTTCTACGATGCTATATCGCCACTGAAACGAACCCTTGAAACTGAGTTTGGGTTTACCTCCTCTGATTTTGGTCTTTTTGTCTCATTCTACTCCATCCCTAACACTTTCCTGCTGATGGCGGTTTTTGGCGGCATCATCCTCGACCGTTTAGGCATACGTCGCACAGGCATACTCTTCATTGGTTTAATGGCGCTTGGAGGCTTTATTACGGCTTACGGCGCCAGCACTTTTTACACATCGGGTGGCCCCTTTTACGAAGTTATGGGATCCTTTTGGAAGAGGTATTCGCCAGAGTTAAAAATGATGCTTTTAGGACGATTCTTTTTTGGATTAGGCGCCGAGACAAGTATTGTGGTCATCAGTAAAATAATCGTTAAGTGGTTTATAGGAAAGGAGCTGGCAATGGCTTTGGGGACAAAAATTGCTATTGCAAGGCTTGGATCGTTTGCAGCCTTTAACTTCTCGCCCTATTTGAAAGAAACAGCATCGCACTGGACAATAGCAATATGGTTTGCTGCCCTGCTTCTTGGAATAGCATTTTTGGGATTTCTTTTTTACTCATGGTTTGATTTAAAAATAGACCGGCAATTGACCGATACTGCTACTGAAAGTAAAAGATCAAAGTTCAGCTTTAAGGATTTTAAAAAATTGATAACAACTCCTTCATTTATTTATATAACCCTTTTGTGTGTTACCTTTTATTCTGCCGTATTCCCGTTTCAGTCGTTTTCGGCTGATTTTTTTCTTAATAAGTTTAACCTGACCCAACAGCAAAGCGGTCAAATTGCATCATATCTCAGTCTGGGAACACTCTTTTTCACACCCTTCTTTGGCTTTTTGGTAGATCGTTTTGGTCGTAGCGCCACGTTAATGATTTTCGGCTCTCTACTGCTTGTATTAATTCACCTCACTTTTGCTTTCACTAATATAAATCCGGTAATACCTATGATTTTTTTAGGTATTGCTTTTTCTCTTGTACCTGCCGCCATGTGGCCTTCCGTTGCAAAAATCGTTTCACAGGAACGTATCGGTACTGCATTTGGCGCAATGTATTCGATTCAAAACTTGGGTTTGTGGGCATTTCCTTTATTAATCGGTATTGTTCTCGATAAAACTAATCCTGCAATAACCCCCGAGATAATTGCAAGCGGCAACTATACTTACGACTACACATGGACTCTTATCATGCTTGCAGGTCTTGGTATTTTAGGGTTACTGTTTGCTATCCTGCTCAAACGCGAAGACAAGCAATCGGGATTTGGACTTGAATTATCGGCTAAAAAGAAATTTTAGTAATTTTTCAGGCAAGGGTAACCTTGACCATTACATTATAATCATTTTTTGTACAATGGATGATATTTGTCCAGTGTCTCGCGAAGCATTTTAATGTTGAGATGTGTATAAATTTCGGTAGTGGTTATTGATGAGTGACCAAGCATATCTTGAACAGCCCTAATGCCGGCGCCATTTTCCACAAGATGGGATGCAAATGAGTGTCGTAAAGTATGTGGACTGATGGTTTTGCGGATACCGGCTCGTTGTGCCAAATCTTTTAAAATATAAAATATCATCACTCTCGACATCTTTTCGCCACGCCGATTAAGGAAAACAATATCTTCACTACCCTTTTTAGGCAATGTCAGCGAGCGCCAATTCTCAATATAAATCATAGCTTGCTTTACCGCATGATCGCCAATCGGAACCCAACGCTGTTTTTTTCCTTTACCTAAAACCCGAATAAATCCAAGATCAAAATAGAGATCGGACAGCTTCAGATTAGTCAGTTCCGAAACCCGAAGCCCACACCCGTATAGCATCTCAATGATAGCCAGATTACGAGTACCTTCAGGCTTTGAAAGATCAATGGCCTCAATCATGTTTTGTATCTCTTTCTGGCTTAAAGTATCGGGAAGTTGTCTGACAAGACGAGGCCTCTCAATCAACTCGGTAGGGTTGTTTTCAATGATATCTTCTATCATCAGGTACTTATAAAAAGTACGTATCCCTGAAATTGTCCTGCTTTGGGTGGAAGCGTTATAGCCTTTTTTGCCAAGCCAGCCAATAAACTCCTCGAAGTGGCTCAGGGTTAGCTTTTCGGGAGTTAGCTTATTATAACCGGCTTCGTCAAGAAACAACATAAGCCGCTCCAAATCACGGATATAAGCTTCAATTGTGTTGGGCGAAACCGATTTTTCGAGCCGAAGAAAAGATTTAAATCCGCGGATGTACACCTCCCAATTCATCACCCTTTTTTCTTGAAATAATTCTTATTTTACAAAATCATTTTATTAGCTAATAACTTTTGTTTGTCTGTTTTCTTATTGAAAACAAGGCGTTTTATCTATAGAGTGGGATCAAGATCATTCTATCACAAGGCTTTTGATGCCACCGGTTTTTATGGAAAATTCAGCTTTAACTTTTTGTACCGGCAACCGACGAACAGCCCCTAACTGATTTATTAACATCTTACGGCTAAAAAGCTCTGTTTCGCCAAGCTTTATACTAACGATAACACTTTCAGGAATACGGTAAGCAATTCCATTGAGGTTAGGATCGGCGCTAGTAGATGATGAAAAATTCTTTATTGACACCTCAGAACCGCTGATTTTAAAATCAAGATCAATATTATCGCCAGACCCACCCCTTAATGCGCCGATGCCATCAGCAGAAGAGAACCTAAAAAGCGGAATCACAGACTTATCAAGCTTTGCAGGAGGGGTGTAATAGAAAGAGTAGTTTTTGGTACGGATTAAGGATTTACCTCTAAAAAAATCGAGATAGTCATCTTCCATTTCCCTGATTTGTTTATCCATATATTTTATTGCTTCAGCATCGTAAGCTACCTCTTGAAACCCTGTAAGCAACTTCATGCGTGCCGACCTAAGCTCCTCAATCTTCTCAACAACTTCCGCTGCCATGTCCTGACCAGGTTTTTCTAACGCCAATTTCCGAAAACTCAATTGCTCAACCATGATAGTGTCAACAGCAACACGCCTGATAATGGTATCGGTAGAAAGGTTAACCCTTCCGGTTAAGAGGAAATTATCATTCAGTTCTGATGAATATCCTGCTTGGTCAACTAAAAAGACAACCTTCTCCTCGGTAGCCGTTTTAGGCTCTGTATCGAGGTTATTTACAAAAACAAGAAAGCCCTCTTCATTTATTTCAACAATCGCTTTTTTCGGATTACGCTGGTCGCGCAAGCCTAATTCGATGTAATAGATCTCCTCAGGATCGGGTTCCGACAATGGTGTAACTGAAATGTTACCAAGCTCGTACAAGGTATCATCAAATTTGATTGCATTAGTAATACCAAGAAATTTTTCTGCATAATCCGACAAAGGTCCTCTATGCCGTCCAATGATTTTTAGCTCCACATCCACTCGCAACGTGGTGCGTGGTAATGTATAGTACATTCCTGTTCCGGAAGGCTTGCCCGATGGCTTACTTACAGAAATAACACTAACCTGCCCGATTGTTTCCAAAGAGGTAAAAAGGGCAAGCAAAATAATCAGAATCATCCATTTTTTCATATCTATACTGTTTTAAATTTCAAAAAAAATAGAAAACTGAAAGTAACTGATTGCATCGTTTTCACTATATTAATTCATTAAGTCAAGGCGAATTATTTAAAGCGAAAATAGACAATTTGAAATTATCCTCTGTTTGACTTCTTAAAATATCAATAGAATAAAAGGGATATAGCAAAGATCAGGCGATTATGATAAAATCCACAAAGGTTAGTTATTTCGTAAAATCATTTTAAGCATTAAAAAATTGAGAATCTCGCAATGTTTACCGTTAATAGTGATAATATCGTCTTAAATGATTTTTTTAACCCTTTTAAACTCTCTTTGGTTATCCTATTGATGTCAGCAAGCTGCTGATGTAATAGCGATAGCGCAAAGATTTTTTATAGATTTTTCAAGGAGATAGAGTAAAATATCGGCGCCTCATCCAAAACACCTGTTTCGATTATATCACCACCTCGCTGTAACGAATCGGACCAAGGGCACCTTCTCACTCGATTTTATGATGGTAACGGAATCCATTATATAAAGACCACTCAGATCGGCATCACTCAAGCGGCTGTCCGATAAAATTTGCACTTCTACCCATCTTTTACTTTTTTTGTATCAGAATTCAAAAGAATAGATTCCGGGTTGGATATTCAAAATCTGATCCGGTTAATTTTTTTGCCGGACAATAACGACAAATATTTTTACCTTTGTAAGATTAGTGCAACTTTATGATACCAATACCCCCAAAAAGGCAGATTGGCTTCATAAAATGATACATGTAAACGAGTTAACGGCAAGGCTAAAAAAAATAATAAAACAAAGTAAAATGACGATATTTGCAATATGAATAAATGGACTAAATTAAGCATAGAATATGCAAACCAAAGGTCGTATTTGGATGACTTATTTCAAGTTTACCCAACTATTCCGGAAGGAATTAGGGAAATAAATAAAGACATTTGGGCAGAAGTTGAAAAATCATTCAAGAAAAAGGATAATGATTTACTGATAAGACAGTTGTTAAAATTAGACTTATTTCCTATTAAAGACAGTTATATTGCATATTTAAAACGAGACAGTTCGGCTATTGACAGAAATCCAAGAACAATAAACCGAATCTGTGGACGGCTTTATGAAATGGGGCTTGATAAAATATTTGAAAGATGTAGCGAACCAAAAGAAACAAATAGGCAAATTGGCCCTATGTTTCATGATTGGTTAAAAAGAAAATCGTTAGGCATTGAACCAGTACCTTTAGATGAATTTTTAAGCAACGACAAAGATGCAATTTTAGATGCGAGGGATAATGCAATGATGAACTTTGCAAAAGAACATTTGGGCTATAATTATAACAAAGGATTAGATTTTGTCGCCCGCTTTAATAAGCAGTTTGTAATTGGTGAAGCCAAGTTTTTAACCGACTTTGGTGGACACCAAAATGCTCAATTTAATGACGCTATTAGTACCATTCAAGCAAAAGATGTAAAAGCATTAAAAATTGCCATTCTTGACGGTGTTTTATTTATTGAAGGAAAAAATAAAATGTATAAGTCAATTACAGAGACCTACAAAGGTTACAATATAATGAGTGCTCTTGTATTAAGGGAGTTTCTTTATCAAATTTAAGAATATGAAAAACTTACTCATAAAATCTGAAAATATTATAGGATTGAATTACTTGCTGAACGAAATAGATTTGAAAGGTAAGATTGATTTAGTTTATATTGACCCACCTTTTGCAACAGGTGGAAACTTTACAATTACAGATGGTAGAGCTTCAACAATCAGTAATTCAAAAAGTGGAGATGTTGCCTATTCTGATACGTTAGTTGGAGACGACTTTTTGGACTTTATCAGGCAAAGACTACTTTTGTTAAAAGAATTGATGTCCGATCAAGGTTCTATCTATTTGCATATTGACTATAAAATTGGGCATTATGTAAAAATTGTAATGGATGAGGTTTTTGGTATAGAAAATTTCAGAAATGACATTACAAGGATAAAATGTAATCCAAAAAACTTTAATAGACTTGGGTATGGGAATATAAAAGACTTAATTCTTTTTTACACAAAATCAAACAATCCTATTTGGAATGAACCAAGAGAAAAATATACTGAAAAGGATTTTGAAAAACTCTTTCCCAAAATAAACAAACAAGGGAGAAGATATACAACAGTTCCGATTCACGCACCAGGCGAAACGGAAAACGGAAAATCAAACCAACCTTTTAAGGGTATTTTACCACCTAAAGGAAGACATTGGCGAACCGATGTAGAAACATTAGAACAATGGGATAAAGAAGGATTAATTGAATGGTCTTCAACAGGAAACCCAAGAAAAATAATTTTCGCAGACGAAAGAGAGGGTAAAAGAGTTCAAGATATTTGGGATTACAAAGACCCTCAATATCCAACCTATCCAACTGAAAAGAATCCTGACTTGTTGGATTTAATTATTCTGACTTCTTCCAATGAAAATAGCATTGTACTTGACTGTTTTTGCGGTTCAGGAACAACTTTAAAATCTGCCCAATTAAATGGAAGAAAATGGATTGGAATTGACAAATCAGATCACGCTATAAAAGCAACAATAAATAAACTTGAAACAATTGAAGGAGACCTTTTTGTTGCAAAACCTGAATATAAATTTGAAGAATTAGAAAAAAAACAAGCTGCCAACACTGCCTAAAAGCAATAGCAGGCAAAGTTGTAAACATAAGGTTAGTGCTTCTAATAAAATTTGTGCTTAATGGATTAGGTAAGCACCTCTAATTCACTACTCCACCTACACGCCAAACGTTATAGGGCATTTTAAAAGACACTTTTTTGAAATATATTTTACACTAATGATATTTTTTCTAAGGGGTTACAGAGGCTCAGCCTCAAACACGTAACAACAGGCATCCTTTTTACAAATAATCTGGTTTGGATCAATTAAATTTCATTTTATCCGTTAAAGGTTTTATTAAATAATAATTAAGAGATTTTTATAATGCCCGAACCGAAGAAACTTTTTTTACTCGACGCCATGGCTCTGATCTACAGAGCTTTTTATGCTTTAAATAAAAACCCAAGGATCAATTCAAAAGGGATGAATACATCGGCAGTTCTTGGATTTGCTAACACACTGCTGGATGTTATAAAAAATGAAAAACCTACACATCTCGGAGTAGCTTTTGACACACAGGCCCCCACCACAAGGGCAGAAGAATATATCGAATACAAAGCTAATCGTCAGGCAATGCCGGAAGACTTAGCCAACTCATTGCCTTACATAATAAAACTTATTGAAGGATTTAATATTCCTGTACTTTTTGTAGATGGCTACGAAGCCGATGATATAATTGGGACTTTGGTAAAAAAAGCTGAAGATAAAGGCTTTACCTCTTTCATGATGACGTCAGACAAAGATTTTGGCCAGTTGGTTTCCGAAAATACATTTATCTTCAGACCAGCCTATATGGGTAATAAGGCCGAAACATTAGGTGTTAAGGAGGTTTGTGAAAGGTTTGAAATTGAAAAACCCGAGCAGGTAACTGACATACTTGGACTTTGGGGCGATGCATCCGACAACATTCCTGGTATTCCGGGTATTGGCGAAAAAACCGCAAAAAAATTAATCGCTACCTATGGGTCATTGGAAAATGTAATTGCTCATGTTGATGACTTTAAAGGGAAAATGGCCCAAAACATTCGTGAGTTTGCCCAACAGGGCATTGACTCCAAACGATGGGCAACCATAATTCTCGATGTCCCGATTGATCTGGACGAGGAGGCTTTGAAATTAAAACTACCTGATTTCGATGGGTTAAAAGTTTTATTTGAAGAACTCGAATTCAAAACTTATGCTAAAAGGGTATTTGATTTTTATGGATCGGCAGAAGCAACAACAAAGCCTGCCGACAATAAGCTACAAAAAGAGTTGTTTGATGCAACTGAATTTGAAACACCCCTCAATATTAAAACTATTGAAAACACCGCACATAATTATTACCTCCTCAACACTTCCGAAAAGATTTCTTCATTGATCACCAAAATTAAAAGTGAGAAATCTTTTTGTTTCGATACCGAAACCACAGGAATCGATGCTAACAGTTCCGAACTTGTCGGAGTGTCGTTTTCTATTAATCCTACTGAAGCATTCTATCTGCCTGTATTTGAAAATTATCAAAAGGCATTTGAGCAAATAAGACTTTTCAAAGAAATTTTTGAAGATGAGACTATAGAAAAGATCGGTCAAAACCTGAAATATGATATCTCAATCCTTAAATGGTATGAGATTGATGTAAAAGGAAAGATGTTCGATACCATGCTCGCACATTATTTAATAGAACCCGACCAGCGCCACAACCTTGATTTCATGGCAGAAAAATATCTTAACTACCGGCCAATTAGTTATAAAGAACTTATTGACAAAAAAGAGGGCAAAGAGTTAACCTTACGCGAAATTCAGAAAGTAAGACCTGATGATGTGCTAAATTATGCTGCCGAAGATGCCGATATCACGCTACAACTTCGATATAAGCTTGAGCCTCTACTGGATGATCTGGGCATGAAAACACTTTTTAACGATATCGAGATGCCATTAATTCCCGTATTGGCCTCTATGGAAGCTGAAGGGGTAAAACTTGATGTCGAGGTTTTGAAAAAGTTTTCCAAGCAACTTGAATCGGAAATTAAGGAGATCGAGAATGAAATATACGCACTTTCGGGAGAAGAGTTTAATATAGGATCGCCAAAACAACTTGGTATTGTACTTTTCGAAAAGCTAAAAATTGACAGCAAACCAAAAAAGACAAAGACAAACCAATATTCAACCAGTGAAGATATTTTGACCAAACTCGAACATAAGCACCCGATAGTATCAAAAATCCTCGATTTCCGTTCACTCGCCAAGCTAAAATCTACTTATGTTGATGCCCTGCCTGAACTTATCAGTATGCGCGACGGGCGACTTCATACCAGCTATAATCAGGCTGTAACTTCCACAGGCAGGCTTAGCTCTACCAATCCAAACCTACAAAATATACCCATCCGTACCGAAAAAGGACGGGAGATCAGAAAAGCTTTTGTACCGCGCAACGATGATTTTGTTTTACTTGCCGCCGACTATTCACAAATCGAACTTCGGATTATTGCAGAACTAAGCCGCGACAAAGAGATGATGAAGGCGTTTATTCAAGGGCTCGACATACATACAGCAACGGCAGCCAGAGTTTATAACGTTGACATCGAAAAGGTTACTAAAGAGATGCGGCGAAATGCCAAAACTGTCAACTTTGGAATCATTTATGGCATATCAGCGTTTGGATTGGCCGAAAGACTTAATATTTCCCGCGCTGAAGCATCCGAAATCATAGAGACATATTTCAAACAATATCCAGGCATCAAACAATATATGAACGACAGCATCGCTTTCGCCCGAAAAAACGGTTATGTTGAAACTATGATGGGGCGCCGCAGATACCTTAATGATATAAATTCAGCCAACACCAACATTAGAGGCTTTGCCGAACGTAATGCGATCAATACTCCAATTCAAGGATCATCAGCCGATATGATAAAAATTGCAATGATCAGGATATACCAGCAAATCGAAAAAAGACAAATGAAATCGAGAATGATATTACAGGTACATGACGAATTAGTATTTGATGCACACAAAGCTGAAATTGATGAGTTGAAAGCGATAGTCGAAGAGAACATGAAAAATGCTTTTGAAATGTCAGTTCCGATATTGGTTGATATTAGTACAGGTAATAACTGGCTTGAGGCTTATTAAGTTCTTTCTTTAGAAATCCTATTACTTTTCCAAACCATATGCTGTTATAACGATAGAATGAAAATTCATCTTACCTAAAACCTTTTCTATATCTTTGCTGCCACTCTTACACCAAATAATCATCTTATGAACCTGAAGCAAGACAAGAGAATAATAATGACCCTTGATGCTGGCGGAACTAACTTTGTATTCTCAGCAATTCAGGCGGCAGAAGAAGTAATTGAATCAATCACGCTCCCTGCCTCTGCCGATTCTCTCTCCGAGTTATTAAAAAGAATTATAGAAGGTTTCGAACAGGTGAGAAGCAAATTAGCTACGCCGCCCGTAGCTATATCTTTTGCCTTTCCGGGCCCTGCGGATTATGAAAATGGAATTATCGGCGATTTGGCCAACTTACCGCTTTTTAGAGGGGGCGTGGCGCTTGGCCCAATGCTGAAAGAACATTTTAAAATTCCCGTATTCCTAAACAACGACGGCGATCTGTTCACTTATGGCGAAGCAATAGAAGGTTTTTTACCATACATAAACTCCCTTTTAGAGGAAAATAATAGCCCCAAGAGATTTAAGAACCTTTTAGGAGCTACCTTTGGAACCGGGTTCGGCGGCGGGATCGATGTACCCAAGTGCGTGACGCCAACGAAGTTCGGCAGATGCGCCATAACGTCAGATAGATCCGTCAACGCCTGAGGCATTGCATTGATCGTGCTTGTTGTCAGACGGTAGGTCGTGATTGCCATGGATCAATCCGCCGTCACAACGAGAGCGCCACCAGCAAAACTCGGCGTGATCCCGCTCGAAATCGCCAAGCTCGACGTGAGCGCTCCGGACGATCACACCGTCGTCGTTCGCTTCCCGGCACCCTTCGGGCCGGGCGTGCGGGTGCTCGAGAGCCTGCCCATCCTGCCGGCGCACAAGCTGGAGGCGGCACTCGCAAGCGGCACGCTGGCCACCGCCTGGGGCGTGACGACGCCGCCCGAGGAGATCGTGGGGCTGGGGCCTTTCCGGCTGGCTTCGTACCAG
>ERZ1026792.1274-NODE-1274-length-16398-cov-3.479319_pt1 | contig 16398 bp, 11 predicted proteins | sample MGYA00520884_ERZ1026792 | MGnify/ENA primary metagenome ERZ1026792 (study PRJEB33270, sample SAMEA104284473) | anaerobic digester metagenome | biome: Anaerobic digester microbiome; feature: mesophilic sludge digester; material: Anaerobic digester biomass... | reverse complement strand
ATGACCGTCTTCGAGTCGAGGAGCCCCCGCAGCGGGGCCGCAAGCGCCGCGCGGTCTTCCCCCGTCGCTTCCCCGACGACGATCGGTACAAGCGTGAACCCGCCGAGCGCCTCCTGCAGGAACGGGATCTGCACCTCGAGCGAATGCTCTCCCTCGTGCGCCCGGGGAAGGACGGCGTACCCCCGGCCCTTGGCGAGCGCGTCGCACGCGGCCCGGTCCACCGGCACGTCGCCGAGCGGCGTACGGTACCAGGCGGCGTCGGTGAGCGCGGCCCCCCTGAACCAGGCGCGGTGCGAGGGTGCGAGCACCACCGCCCTCGTGAACCCGCGCCCCCTGAGCAGGGCGTAGCCGCACGCTGCGGTCGCCCCGGAGTAGGTGTAGCCGGCGTGGGGCGAAACCAGCCCGACGATCCGCCCATCCGTCTTCCGCGCCGGGGCGGCGGCGAGAAGGCCCCGGACCTCCTTCCCCAGCGCCTCCGCCCCCCCCGGATAGAACTGCCCAGCCACGGCCGGAAGCCTGACCGCGCCTTTCATCCCTCCCCCTCCCTCCCCGCCGCACGCGAGGAACGCCGCGAGCATGACGCAACCCGCCGAACCGACGCGCCGGACCGCCCTCTCCATGGCCCCCCTCACAGGTCGATCGCCACCGACACCTCGCCGCAGTCGGGGAACTTGGGGCAGTTGAGGCAATCGCTCCAGATCTTCTGCGGGAGTTTCGACTTCGCGATCCCCGAAAAGCCGCACCTCCTGAAGAACCGCGGCACGTACGTCAGGGCGAAGACCCTGGCGATGCCGAGGGCCCGCGCCTCGGCGAGGCACTTGAGCACCAGCGCCCTCCCCGTCCCCCTTCCCTTGTGGGACTCCCTGACGGCGAGCGAGTTCACCTCGGCGAGGTCGCCCCAGACGATATGGAGCGCCGCGCAGCCGATCATCTTTCCCTTTTCCTCGGCGACATAGTAGTCGCGGATGTTCTCGTAGAGGTGGTTCAGCGACCGCGGCAGCATCAGGTCCTTCTTGGCGAAGTAGTTGATGAGCTTCTGTATATCGGGGACGTCGGCTAGCACCGCCTTCCTTATCTTCATTGCCCCTCCCTCAGGGCGACCGCCGCAGGTGGTCCGCCGTCAGCCGTATTATCTCGTCGAGGCCCACCTCGGGGGAGAAACCGGTCAGCGCCCTCAGGCGCGAGATGTCCGCCGCGCGGCGCTCCATATCCTCGAATCCCTCCTCGTACGCCATCTCGTACGGCACGAGGACGACCGGGGAGCGGCTCCCGGTGATCTCGATGATCCGCCTCGCCAGGGCGCCGATCGAGATCTCGCGGTCGCTGCCGATGTTGATCACCTGGCCCTCCGCCTCCTTCCGATCGCCCAAGGCGAGAAGTGCCCGTATCAGGTCCCCGACGTACAGGAAACTCCGGGTCTGGGTGCCGCTCCCGTAGACGGTGAGCGGCTCCCCGCGGAGGGCCTGGCTTATGAGCCGCGGCACGACCATCCCGTACCGGCCGGTCTGGCGTGGCCCGACGATGTTGAAAAGGCGGCATACCACCACCGGGAGCTTCCCCTCCCGGAAGTAGGCCAGGGCGAGAAACTCGTCGATCGCCTTGGAGCATGCGTAGCTCCAGCGCGATTTCACCGTCGGGCCGTAGACGATGTCGTCGTCCTCGCGGAACGGGATGCGCGTGCTCTTTCCGTACACCTCGGAGGTGGAGGCGAAGAAGACCTTCTTCCCCTTCTTCCCGGCCATCTCGAGGCATATCTCCGTGCCGCCGATATTGGTCGAGATCGTGCGGACCGGGCTCTCCACGATGAGGCGGACGCCGACCGCCGCGGCGAGATGGTAGACCATGTCGCACCGGTCGACGAGCTCGGCCATGACGGGGCGGTTCATGATCGTCTCGATCGTGTAGCTGAACCGCCGGTTCTCCTTCAATCGGTCGATATTCGCCATGGATCCGGTCGAGAGGTCGTCGATGATGTCCACCGCGTCCCCGCGCGCGAGCAGCGCCTCAGCGAGGTGCGAGCCGATGAAGCCGGCGCCCCCCGTGATCAGGACCCTCATGTATCCCTCCGTTCCTCCATCGGGCATGACGCCCGGGCGTCCGGGCCGGCCCCTTCAGTGAAGCTACCCATAGCCCTGTACTTCCCGTAGCGCCTCCGCACGAGCTCCTCCGCGGGAACCGCCGAGAGCCGGTCGAGGGATTCGCAGAGCGCCTTCTTCACCTCCCGCGCGGCGGCCTCGAAATCCCTGTGCGCGCCGCCGAGCGGCTCCGGGATTATCCTGTCTATCACCCCCATCTCCAGGAGCTCCCTGGGGGCGATGCGGAGCGTGCTCGCCGCCTCCGCGGCCTTGCCGTGGCTCTTCCACAGGATCGCGGCGCACCCCTCGGGGGAGATGACCGAGTAGTACGAGTTCTCCAGCATCATCACCTCGTCGCCGACGCCGATCCCGAGCGCCCCGCCGCTCCCCCCTTCCCCGATGATGACCACCACGATCGGCGTCCTGAGCGCCGCCATCGCCCGCAGGTTCCACGCGATCGCCTCCGCCTGGCCGCGCTCCTCCGCGCCGATCCCAGGGTAGGCCCCGGGGGTGTCGATGAAGGAGACGAGGGGGAGGCCGAACTTCTCGGCGAGCTTGAACATCCGGTGCGCCTTGCGGTACCCCTCCGGATGCGCGCTGCCGAAGTTGCGCATCAGGTTCTCCTTCGTGTCCCTCCCCTTCTGGTGGCCTATCACCGTAACCGTGCGCCCCCCCAGGCGCGCGAGGCCGGCGACGATGGCGCGGTCGTTGCCGAAGAAGCGGTCGCCGGCGAGCTCGACGAACCGCTCCGCCATGAGGCGGAGATAATCCAGCGTGAACGGGCGGTGGGGGTGGCGGGCGATCTGCACGCGCTGCCACGGGCTCAGGTTGCCGTAGACGTCACGCCGCATCCGGTCGAGCTTGGCCTGGAGGCTCTCGATCTCGTCGGAGACGTCGACGGTCCGCCTCTCGGACAGCTTCCGCAGATCCTCGATCTTTTTCTCCAGGTCGAGGATCGGCTTCTCGAAATCGAAACCGCCGTTCATGGAGGAGAGCCCCGCCAGCTATCGAGCCATGAAGCCGCCGGGCGGATACGACAACCCGACTGCTACTCCGTTATCTTCACCGGCGTCCCCACCGGGACGAGGCCGTAGAGCTCCTCGACGTCGCCGTTCACCATGCGCACGCAGCCGGCGCTCGACTGCTTCCCGACCGAATCCGGCTCCCACGTGCCGTGGATGCCGTAGCCGGGGGAGTCGATCGCCATCCAGCGCGTGCCGAGGAGGTTCTCCGGGTCCCCGTACGGGATGACACCGCCGCCGGGCCTGAACCATTCCGGCTTCTCCTGCTTCAGGGTGATCCTGAAATCCCCGGCCGGGGTCGACCCCTTCTTCCCGGTGCCGACGCGGTAGAGCTTCGCGGGACGGCCGTCCGCGAGCAGGAGAAGGGTGTTCTCCGACTTGTCTATGAGGATGGAGAATCGCATCTTGCACACCTTCAGGCGCTCCCCGACCCTCAGGGAGTCCCTCCCGGGCTCCTTCGCGTTCATGCGGCGCAGCAGCTCCACGGTTGTGCCGTACCGCCTGGCGACCGCCTGGAGCGAGTCGCCGGCCCTCACCTCGTACTCCTCCGTCCCAGGGGTGACCGTCCTGGAAAGAAGCGCCCTGACGAAGATCCCGCCCGGTTCCCCCATCACGGCGGCCGGGGATATCCGCCCCGCCTCCGCCGCGGCGGCGAGGGCCCCATCGAGGTCTCCCTCCCTCTCGAGAATCAGCGCGCGCACGGCGAGCGCCTCCGCGGCGAGCGGCGAATCCCCTGCGCCGCGGGGGAACGCGTCCAAATGCCTCCTTGCCTCATCCGCGCGGCCGCCGCGGAGGGAGGCGCGGGCGAGGGCGAGTGCCGCCCTGGCCCTGTACCGCTCCGCCGCGGGGGAGGAGATGACCTTCGCCCATCCGTCGGTCGCCTCACCCCCGCGCCCGGTCTCCTCCAGGCAGACGCAGGCGCGGCAGAGGGCGTCCACCCCTTCAGGCGACGCGGGACCGGCGAGGTATACGGCCTGGAGCGGGCCGAGGGCGGCGGCGTACTCCCCCCTGTCGAAAAGCGCCACGGCCCGCTCGTGCCCCGCCCGCCGGGCCCTCGCCCTCCAGCCGTGATAGGCGAACGCGGCGGCGGCCCCGAGGAGGACGAGGAACACCAGCGTCGCGACATTCCGTGTGCGCGCCATCCCGGACGCCCCGGCGGTCCGCGTCGCGGCCCCCCGCCCCCCGCCGTGGAGGGGCGCCGCGCGGCCGCCGCGGTTTTATGGAAGCGGGCGGGACCGTCCCGCCCTGGAAAAAGTATACATGAACGGGAAATATCCCCTAAGGATTTTTCCCGTCCTCGGGAAGCGCGTCCGTGAGGAGGATCGAGCGGATCCATGCGGTGACGGTGCGGAACCGGAACCGGGCGAGGATTCCCGATGCGGCGTAGGCGGCGAAGAAGAGGAAGAACGAGATCTCGGGGAACGACGCCACCACGCTCGCCGTGATCACGATGCCGACAAGGTTGAGGAACGGCTTCTTCTTGCCCGCCCCCGTCCCCTGGAAGGCGGGGTAGCGGATCGTGGATACCATCAGGTAGGAGAGGCCCAGCATGAGGAACGGGATGAGCTTCACGAGGAAGTGGAGCTCGTACCTCCCGGCGAGGACGATGACCGAGCAGATGAGACCCGCGGCGGCCGGCGTGGGGATGCCGATGAACGCCTTGCGCTCCTCCTTGAACGCCTGCGCGTTGTAGCGGGCGAGGCGGAGGGCGCAGCAGACGGCGTAGAGGAAGAAGATGCCGGCGCCGAACCTCCCCATCCCGGAGAGGACCATCGAGTAGCCCATGAACGCGGGGACTATACCGAAGCTCAGCATGTCGGCCAGGGAATCGTACTCGACGCCGAAGCGCGTGATGGCGCCCTTGAGGCGGGCCACGTAGCCGTCCACGAAGTCGAAGAGCATCGCCGCGAGGCATGCCTCCGCCGCGTAGAGGTACTGCCCGCGCATTATGAACGTCATCGCCAGCGTCCCGCAGAAGAAGTTCGCCGTGGTGAGCAGGCCCGGCAGCACCGCCACCTTCTTCACCCCATCCTCCCGATCACCGTCTCGCCGCCGCGGACGCGATCCCCCTCGCGGACCAGGACACGCGCCCCGAGGGGGAGGAAGACGTCCACGCGCGATCCGAACTTGATGATGCCGATCCGATCCCCCGCGCGCACGCTGTCGCCGACCGTGCAGCGGCAGACGATCCTGCGCGCGATCATCCCCGCGATCTGCCGCACCGCCATGGCGGTGCCCCCCGCCTTGATGCCGATCGTGTTGTTCTCGTTCACCGCGGAGGAGATGTCGCGCATCGCGTTCCGGAACGACCCCCGGCGGTAGTGCATGTAATCCACGGTGCCGCTCACCGGGGCGTAGTTCACGTGAACGTCGAAAACCGAGAGGAATATGCTTATCCTCTTCACGCTGCGGCCGAAATACCCCTCCCCCGCGACCTCGTCGATGCGCGTCACCCTGCCGTCCGCGGGGGCGAGCACCCCGCCCTCGACCTGCGGGGCGACCCTTGACGGGTCGCGGAAGAAAAGGGCGACGCACGCCGCGGCGGCGAGGGGCGCCGCTGCCCACGCCGGGGCGAGCCAGGCGGTCGCGGCGGCCGCGGCGAGCGCGAGCGCGATGTATGGAAACCCTTCGCGTGCCACTCTCATCATGCCTTGAATACCTCGATGTTGGACGGCACCGACTCTAGCATATACCCCCGGAACAATCAACCGTTTCGCCCGCGGCGCGGCCTGGGGGGGTCACCGGCCTCTTCCGCCGCGGCGCGAGAGAACGTTCTTGACCGTGCTCAAAAGCCGTTCCCTCCAGAGCACCCCGTGATGCCCCAGGCCGACCCTTCCCCGGAATTTCTTGACATTGGCGACGTACCAGTCGTACGTTTCCTTGAGCGCGTCGAGGTTGCTCTGGGCGGGGTTCCACCCGATGAGCGCGCGGGCCCTCGACGTGTCGACATAGCAGTCCCTGTCGGCCGTCTTGTAGTGCCACGCCCACATCTGGGTCAGGCCGACCTTTTCAACGAGCGTGAGGAATAACTTCGTCGGGGCCGCCGGCAGGCATAAGAGCCGGGAACCCGTGTCGGCGTGCGCGACCAGATCCCCGAGGTCTTCCCGCACGGTTCCGAATCTCTCCGCGCCGAGGTTAAGGGTTACGTTCTCCACGGGCATTGTCGCCATGCGGTATACCCCCTCCGCAAGATCGGAGACGCCCATCAGCTGGTACCGATTCCCGCCGTTGCCGATTATCGGGACCGGGGCCCCGTCCGAGATCCAGTCGCAGAGCAACTGGAACACCCCAAACCGCCCCGCGCCGATGAACGACTTGGGCCTGAAGACGCTCGCATTCAATCCCTTCGCGCGGTACTCTTCGAGCATCCCCTCGCACTCCGCCTTCGACACCGCGTACGGATGTTCGGGGGCAAGGGGCGTATCCTCCGGGACCGGGGGGTGGAACTCGAAATAACCGTAGACGACCGTCGACGAGCAGAAGAGAAACCGGGGGATCTCATTCTTGAGGCACAGATCGAGCACCGCCCGTGTCCCGCCGAGGTTCACGGAACGAATCTCCTCGGGGGGCGAATCGTGGAGGGCGGCGGCGCAGTGGACCACGACATCTATTCCCCTGAACAGGGGGGCGTGCGAGAGGATATTCCTCACATCGAGCTTATGCAGCGTGATCTCGCCGGCGAGGCGCTCCCAGAAGTAGAAGTCGTCCTTGTCGAGGCCGACGACCGCGCATCCCTTCTCGAGAAACCGCTTGACGATGTGCGTGCCGAGAAAACCCGTGGCACCGGTCACAAGAACCTTCATACGGCACCTCCGTCCCGCCGCGCCGGGGACGCAGCCCGCGCTCACCCGAACATGTTCTCCATGAGAAAGATCTTGAAATCCCGGATGTTCTTCGTGGAGACCCCCCCGATCTTGGTCTGGTAGAGAAGATCACATCGCTCGCAGAGGGGGATTTCACGGTAGCGGCCCGTCGCGAGGGCCTCCCTCAGCGCGCGCAACGGCGTGCCGCTCCAGATCTCCCGCAGGGATGAGCCCCGCACGTTCCCCACGACGTAGCGCGCATAAAAATCCATGCAACACGGCGACACCGTGCCATCCCACAGAATGTGCATGCTGAACCATGGATAGGGGCATGGGGTGTAGTTGAGCCCCACGAGCCCCTTCCCGAGCCTCGAGCGCTTCATATACCCGTACCTGCTGCCGGTGATGCTCTCTTCAATTTCGCCCACGTACCGGTGCGGCGTGACGTACCGGTATGTGTTGAGCGGCAATCCCCTGAAGATGCGCTTGAACCTGCGCGCGTCCCCGGCGGTGGCGCCCTTCTTGAATGGTACGGTCTGTATGAACTGGATGCTCGTATAAGGGTTCCGCGCCCGGAGGCGCTTCTTCGCGGCGAGGAAGGCGCGGATATTGCCGATCGTCGCATCGAAATCCGCCCCCCGCCGTATGGACTCGTACACGTTCTTCGCGTACCCGTCCATGGAAAATGAGATGAAGTCCAGCCCTGCGCGGATCACCGCCTCGGATTTTTCCGGCGTGAGCACCGTCGCGTTACTCTCGGTGCGGACATTGAGCCCCCTCTCATGCGCGTATCGCACCATCCACGCGATGTCGGGATGAAGGAACACCTCGCCCCTGCCGATAAGGTTGATGTCGACCGCGAAGTCGGCCGCCTCGTCGATGATTTTTGCGTACAGCCCAAGGTCCATCCGGCCCGGGGCGCTAGTACCCCCCCCTCCCCGTCGGGCACATGATACAGCGCAGGTTGCAGATGTTGGTCGGCTCTATCCAGAGGCGAACCGGGGGATGGGCGGGGACCCGGCGGCGTCCCCGGTACTCCGCCGCGTTGCGGTAGAAACGGACGAGGCTCGAAAAAAGCGACCGTTTCATGGCATTCAGAGGATCGACCAGGCGGAGGTGGCGAGATTGACGAGTTCCCTCCACGAACGGATGCGGCCCAGGGTTCTCGCGATAAAGCGGGGCCTCAGGTAGAAGGCGCGATAGGCGCGCCTGAGCCATAGATCGAGTTCCCGGCCCTGGATGCTCGAATCGAAGTAGGCGATCTTGTTGATGATATCCCTGTCGCCGAGCGTGAATTCGCTCCAGTAGTCGGTTCCCGTCCTCGCCTTGATCATCTCATAGAGCTCGCTGTTGGGGACGGGCACCAGCTTGCTTATGGAAACATAATCGGTATCCAGCGCTATCGCGAGGTCGATGTTCTTCTTGATGCTCCGCTCCGTCTCGCCGGGTGCGCCGAGAAGAAAGAACCCCAGGGTCATCAGATCCGCCTCCTTCGCCCAGCGCACTGCATTGAACATGGTCTCGATCGGGATATCCCTCTTGATCCTTCTCGCGACATCCTCGTCCGCGGCCTCGAAGCCGTAGTTGACCCTGACGCATCCCGCCGCTTTCATGATCTTCAACGTTTCCCTGTCCACGCAGTCGGGACGGGTGCGGATGGCGAAAGAGAACTTCAACCCGCGGCGGATGATCTCCTCGCATATCGCGACCACGCGCTTCCTGTTGACGGTGAACGTCTCGTCCTGGATGAAGATCTCCCTGAAGCCGAACCTCTTCACGCACTCCTCGATCTCATCGGTCACTCGCTGGGGATGCCGGAGGTGGTGGAAACCGGTCATGTCGCAGTAGAGGCAATGGAACGGACATCCCATGCCGGACAGCATGACGGTGATGGGCCAGTGTTGCGTGAGGATCGTCGTGTAGCGATCGTTGGGGAGGAGATGCCGGGCGGGAAATGGGACATCGTCAAGCGTCGTGGGGTCCTGCCTGGGTTCAGTGAGTACGACATCCCCGTCCTCCCTGTACGCGATGCCGTTGACCCTATCAAGCCGCCCCCCCCCGTCCTCTATGGCCGCGAGGAGCTCCGGAAGCGTCTTCCACCCTGGACCTATCACCGCGTAGTCGATACAGCGATGGGTCATGCTCTCCCTGGGATACATCTTGAGGTGGAACCCCCCCACTATGATGGGAACCCTCAAGGCCTCCTTGATGGGCTTTATCGCCTCCAGGGTGTCGAGAAAAGATTCGGTGAGAAGGTTGAAGCCGATGACCGCGGGGGAAAAATCCCGCAACCGGGCGATCGTTTCCCCAAGCGAAAGCCCGAGGGCGTTCGAATCCACGATCATCACCGTGTGCCCCTGCCGCTCAAGCAGGGCGGCCAGGTAGCAGATACTCAGGTTGGGGAATACCTGCCCGCGATTGCTGTACTGCTTCTGGACTTTTCTGCTATACTTCAGCTTGGGCATTTCGTTCTTCGGATTCACAAACGCGACCTTCACGATGACACCCCCGCGATTCGAGCCGCGGCGCCCCGGCGGAAAAGCCGGGAATCGCCGTTGTGCGCCGCGGCACAAAGGATCTGCCGGAATTCTCGGCAGGGAAAGCATGTTATCACAACGCGGCAGCGCCAACATGACATAATTGCATGGATTGCGTCGGCCCCCGCGCGCGTGAGATGGCGCGGGGATCGATCCGCCCCCCGCGTTACGCGGGTGGGCGTGACGCCGCCCCCCTATTGAACGAAGGTCAGCCATGCGCCGCACGCCGCTTGGACTCGCCGCAGCCGGACGTGGATATTCCCCCCTCGTCATCGCCGCCAACGTCGCGGCCCTTGCGATCCTCGCCGCCGCCGCGGCGATCCCCCCCCTTCCGCGTCCCTGTTCCGCGATCGCGGGGATGGCGCGCGACTGCGCCGCAATCCTCGTCATCTTCTTCGTTCCGGGGACGGCGCTCGTGCTTTCCTTCGGGCGGAGGGAACGCATCCCGCTCTCGGGCCTCCTCGCCCGCGGCTTCGCCGTCAATGTGCTGTTTCTCACGGCCGCCACCACGCTGCCCAAGCTGGCCGGCATCGCGATGAGCCGGACGGCGCTGCTGGCGGCGATGGCGGTAGGGCTGGCGGCCTCGCTGGCGGCCCGGCCCCTACGATCGCGGCGGCTCCCCACGGTCGCCTACGACCTCCCGCTCCCCCCCCCCGCATCTCTGGCCGTCGCCGCCTCGTTCATCTTGCTCTTCACGCTCCTCGGCGGCTATACCTTCATAGAGCCGCGGGACCACTGGCTGGTCGAGCAGGTGCGGAACGTGCATTTCCCGGATAAGCCGGCGGCGCTCTCGCTGCGCTACGAAGGGGACGGCATTTCGCGGGACGGGCGCTTTGTCGACCTTCCCCGCGGCGAGGGGCGGGCCCTTATCTCGTCGAGGGGGCCGGGCGCCATGATGGTGCGGATCGGCTACCTCGTGCGGTCCTCCGCCGCCGGTGAGTTCACCATCGCCGCGGACGGCGTCGAACTGAAGCAGCCGGTCCCCCAGCCGTTCTTCGACAGTGGCCGCCCGGTCCTCTTCCAGAAACAGGCGGTCGCGACGATGGAGCTCGCCCCCGCCCCCGGCGTGCGGGAGGTGCGGCTCCGCTTCGCCGACGCATCCGGGGCGCCCGCGCCGTGCACCCTCCTCGATTTCACCGGCCTCAGCCGCGCACAGTTCCTGGCGGAGTTCGGAAAAAGGTACCGGTTCGTCAACTGCATCCTGATGTACGACATCATGGAGGCCCGGGATTTCGCGTCGAACCTGGTCCGCCGCCCCTACATCTACCACTCCCCGGGCACCCCCGAGATGCCCGGCTACGCGGTGACCAACCCCCCTATGAGCTACATCTTCGCCTCGTTCGGCTACGCCCTGATGGGGTCGGATATGGCGGCGCTCAACAAGGTCGCCTACGCCCTGCTGGTCGCCCTCCTCTTCACGAGCCTCCAACTCGCCGGGGGGGGGCGCGGGGCGCGCCTCTCCATGACGCTCGGCACGATGAACCTCGCGGCGGTACTGACCGCCGGCGTCTCTCTCCACTTCATGACGCACTTCATGATGCTCTGCATCATGCTCGCCTTCGGCTTCATGATCAGGAAAGAGGGCGGATGGTTCATGCTGTTCGCGCTGGTGGGCTGCTTTTCCGGATGGGCGGGCTTCTTTTTCTGCGCTGCGGGCATCCTGTGCTACGCACTCCTGTGGCGCGAATGGAGGTGGGCCGCAAAACAGCTCGGATGCCTCATCTTCTTCATCGCCATATTCCTCTTCTGCCTCCTCGCCTACGGCTACGCGAAAGGGGTCCTGAAGCCGTGGATCGACATCATTCTCTGGGAGAACTTCAGCAGGTTCGGCGCCGTGCTCCCCTATCGGCCCGGATCCCGGCTCAGCTTCTTCGGGTACGCGTGCCTCTGCTCGGGATTCCTCGCGCTGGCGCTCCCCCTCCGGAACGACAGGGAGGGCTATTTCTTCCTCCTCTTCTCCGTCGTGTATTGCGCCACGCTCTTGGCGGCGTACGCGAACATGTGGAAGGTCCACTACCTATCCACACTGGTGTTCCCCCTGATGGTCTTCGGCGGGCGCGGCCTGTCGCGCGCCCTGAAGGAGGGGGAGAGGGCGGCGCGCATCGCGGCGGCGGCCGCAGCGTCGTGCTCGGCCGCCGGGTTCGCGTACCTCTTCTCCCTCGCGATGCAGGGGCGGCTCCTGCTCTTTTGAGCATCCCGGCCAGCCAGGCCTCCGGCATGGAGAGCGGCGCGCCCGGAAGCCCGCGCGGCATCGCACCAGCGCCGGATCCGCGATCTGCATCCTTGACACGCATTGTTCACCTGTATGATACTGTCCCCCCGACACACCACGGCACCGCGATCCGCTGCTTCCAACCGCGGAGGAACCGATGAATCGCAGGGATAGTGCGCCCCTCCTGGGGGTGCTGATCATATCGGCAGCGACCATCGCGCTGGAGCTGCTCCATACCCGCATCCTCGCCATCCTGTATTGGAACCACATCGTCTATCTCATCATCACCGTGGCGATGCTCGGTTTCGGTATCGGCGGGACAATCCTCGCCATCTGGAAATGGCCGATGCGCCAGGATCCGGAGCGTCTGCTCGCCATCCTGTCCCTCGCCTTCGCCGCGACCATCGTCGCAAGCATGGCGCTGGTCTGCAGGATCAGCATCGATATCGAGCATTCCCTCATGAGCTACCGGGAACTCTACAAGGTCGTCTTAAGCTATGCCGTCCTGGTCCCGCCCTACATCCTTGCCGGCTCCATCATCACGATAGCGGTCACGCGGTTCGCGAAGGCGATCGGCACCACCTACTTCTTCAACATGGCTGGCTCCGCGCTCGGGTGCTTCGTCTTTCTCTATCTGCTCGGCCCGGTGGGGGGCGAGGCGCTCCTCTTCCTCCTTGCCCTCCTGGCTGTCGTCGCGTCCGTTTGCTTCAACCGGTTGCGCAGGGACGCACTGGCGCTCGCCGCGTTCGTCGTCTTCATGGGGATCGCGGGGGCGGGGGCCCTGTGGAAGACCAGATTGATCGAGGTGCGGCCGGAGAGGCACAAAGAGCTTGCCCAGGCGTATCGCATACCCGGCGCGCGGGTGGAGTACTCCAAATGGAATCCCCTCACCCGCGTCGATGTCTCCTCCTGCCCCGGCACCGACCTCCGGTTCCTTACCCCCACGTCGGACGACTACCGGCTCATCACCCAGGATGGGACCGCGAACACGTATATGGCGCGCCTTGCGCCCGGCCCCCTTCCGCAACTCACCACGTACCATATCAACGCCCTTCCCTACGCCCTGGTGAAAAACCCGGAGGTCCTCGTCATCGGCGTCGGGGCGGGGCCCGACATCGTCTCCGGCCTGGAACGGGGCGCCGCGCACATCACCGGCGTCGACATCAACCCTGTGATCATCGACATCGGGAGGAGGATCTACAAGGATTTCAACGGGGATATATTCAACAGGGAGAACGTGGAGATCATCGAGGCGGAGGGGCGCGACTTCGTCAGGGGCACCCGGAAGCGCTTCGACATCATCCAGTTGACGGGCGTCGACACATTTGCCGCCCTCTCCTCGGGCGCCTACGTCCTTTCCGAGAACTACCTCTACACCGTCGATGCGGTCGAGGATTACCTGCGGAAACTCAAGCCGGACGGCATTCTTTCCATCTCTCGATGGCGGTGGAAGGTCCCGCGGGAACACCTGCGGCTGTGCAGCGTAGGCATCCGCGCATTCGAGCGGCTCGGCGTCACCGACCCGGAGAGGCACATCGCGGTCCTGGGCGTCCCGTCATGGGGGGCGACCCTTTTCAAGAGGAGCCCGTTCACGGAGGAGGAACTGAAGGCGCTCTCGGATCCCGCGAGGGTCGGCGATGTCACGCTCCTCTACCCGGCGCCACCCGGCTCCAACGCCTATGCGGAGCTGTTCGAGAGCCGGGAGAAGGGTTCGTTAGAGTCCTTTTTCCGGCAGTACCCGTACAAGGTCACGCCCGTCTATGACGACCAGCCGTTTTTCTTCGAGGACAGCAAGTGGGAAAACGCCTTCATCAGCGAGGTGCGGAGAGACCGCCCCGCCTATGACATGCAGGATTTTGCCCGGGGGAACTGGGCCCTTTTCACCCTCCTGATGCTCCTCGCGCAGGTCATCCTCGCGGTGGCGCTCTTCATCGTGGTCCCCCTGATCAGCTTCCGGCTGGAGGGGGTGGGGCTACGCGGGAGCTGGTGCTCCATCGCCTACTTCCTGGCGATCGGGTTCGGGTTCATGTTCATCGAGATATGCTTCATGCAGAAGCTCGTGCTCTTCCTCGGCCACCCGATCTATTCCATCGCGCTCGTGCTCTCCTCCATGCTGCTCTTCTCCGGACTGGGAAGCCTCGCCTCGGAGTCCGTGCGCTCCGCGAAGCGTGCGCTCATCGCCGCCGCGTCCGCGGGCATCGTGATCATGCTCGCCGCCTCCGCCCTCTTCGCCGACCGTATCTTCAGGGAGTACGCCGGCTCGCCGAGCCACGTGAAGATCGCCGTCGCCCTGGCGGTCGTCGCCCCGCTCGGATTCCTGATGGGCATCCCCTTCCCGTCGGGCCTGACCGTTCTCAAGCGGCGCGCCGGATACGAACCGCTCCTCCCCTGGGCGTGGGGGATCAACGCCGGCGCGTCGATCCTCGCGTCCATTGTCAGCATCATCATCGCGATCGAGTTCGGCTTCTCCCGCGTCGTGCTGCTCGCGGCCGCCATGTACGCCGTCGGCCCGCTCATCTTCGTCATGGGAAGCGCGGGCCAGGAGCCCCCTCTCAGGGGCGCGGGAAGGGGCGCGGCTTCCCGCCAGGGTTCGGATTAGAACGGCGCGGGCGGTTCCGCGGTCGGGGCGAGCGCCCTCTTCCGTGCGTACCGCGGTCGACGCCGCACGCCCTCTCGGGCGCGCGGGGGTGCCTCCTCGACGCCGAGGGACGCGCGCAGACCAGCCACCCGCAGCGAAGAACCATCCCCGCTATGGCGCGTGGCGGCCGCCGCCCCGGAATGGCGAGGCCTTCCTCCCTCCCCGGAAGCACACCGCCGCGATGGCCGCGAGGGAGAGCAGGCTCAGCGCGCCGCCGATCGCGAGCGATTTCGGCCTGAACCGCATGACCACGCGGTGCTCGCCCGGCTGGAGATGGACCGCCCTGAAGGCGTAGTCCGCCCGGTACACCTTGGCGGGCTCGCCGTCGACGGACGCCTCCCAGCCGGGATACCAGATGTCGCTCAGGAAGAGCATGCAACGCGCCCGGGCGCGTGCGCGGATCTCGACCCTCCCGGGCCGGCAGTCCACGATCTCCGCCTCCCCCGCCCCCCCCTCCCCGCCCCCATCACCCATCGGCGGCGGGGGCTCCTCCAGGACCACGGTGCGGGAGAGATCCGCGCCGCCGAGGACCAGCTCGAGCGCATCGAGAGGACTTCCGGCCGCGACCGCCGAGGGCGCGAGGAAGGCGCGCGGGAGGGCGTCCGCGTTCTCGTATACGACTATCCCGTGCGCCGGGTCCCTGAACACCGGCGTGAACCGCCTGCGCATCCGTTCGCGCAGCTCCTCCCGCCCGGCCGGGCTGAAAAGGACGCCGTTGACGGCCAGCATCCCTCCGCTGCGGAGGTAGCGTATCGTCACCGAGTCGAAGCCGACCGGCTTCTCCAGTTCGAAAACGCCCCTGAAGCGCGCCCCCTCGAGGCGGTTCCCGTTCCAGTCGCCCTCCTCCCACGTGTCCTTGGGGAGTGGGCGCGCGTGCCGCGCCGCGGCCCGGCCGCCCCGCCCGGGCGACGCGAACACCTCCGCCGTGTCAACGCCGGCCCTGACGGGTAGGACCGCCGCCTCGTCCCCGTTCGATCGGAGGACAAGCTGCGCCACCACCTCCCCCTGGGCCGCCCCGCGGGCCCCCTCCAGGAACGAGTCGAGGACGACCGCCGACGCCAGTACGGGGCGGCCCGCCTCCACGCTGGCCGGCTTTCCCGGCCCCGCATGGATCTCCAGGGCGTCCTCGTAGATCACCTCCAGGGGCGTGTCGAGCTCCCCCTTGCATACGATGTAGCGGACGCCGAGGAGATCCACGGCCGGAGAGAGGATGTTCCTGACGATTGCGTGGTAGGCGCCGCGCTCGCGAAACATCTCGTGCCGCCTGTTGATCCCCTTGATAAGGGAGTCGTAGCGCTCCAGCCGGAGCGGCCCGCGGCCCTGGACGTCGTAGAGGCCGAAGTAGTTCGACAGCTCGGGGTACAGCATCGGGACGGCATCGGGGCCCGGAAAGGCGGCGGTGTAGTTGTTGAGTCGCGGATTGTAGGCGAAGAAGCGGGAGAGCCCGGCGCGCGCCCTGAGGAAGGCGGCAGCCGGCGGGGTGGAATACTTCGCGGCGAAGTCGATGAAGGAGAGATAGGCGAAGCCCGCAGTCGCCTCAGCGACGGCGAGCGCGCCGAGGAGGGCGGCCGCCGCGCCCCCCCCAAGCCGCCCCGCGAGCCGGGCGAAGGCGACGGCGGCGACGGCCAAGGCGGCGGGCGCGAGCGCGCGCACGGCGGAGAGCGAAACCGGGACGGCGGAGAACGGCCGGACGCCCCACACCCGGCCGAAGCGGAGGGCGAGCACGGCGCAGAGGACAGCGGCGAAGAAGAGGCGGTCGCCGGCGCCCCGCGGACCCGACGCGAGCCTCTCCATTCCCAGACCCGCCAAGAGGGAGAGGGTTACGGGAAGAAGCCAGAGGAATCTAGCCGGCGCGTGGAAGCGCGTGGCGCCGGGGACCCACGAGTAGAAAAGACGGTAGGCCGGCGTCTGTGCCCCCAGCGCCAACGCTACGCCCGCGGCCGCGACGGCGGCCAGGAGGAACGCGAGCTTTCTCCGGGGGGAGAAGGCGAGCGAGTAGAGCGCGAGCACGACGCCCGCCGCGCCCACGTAGAATGTGGTGGTCCAGTTGGCCGCGAAATGCGAATCCCACGGCCTCCCCGAGAGGAGGGACTCGATGAGGTGCCCGGCGG
>ERZ1026792.1269-NODE-1269-length-16466-cov-3.646245_pt1 | contig 16466 bp, 18 predicted proteins | sample MGYA00520884_ERZ1026792 | MGnify/ENA primary metagenome ERZ1026792 (study PRJEB33270, sample SAMEA104284473) | anaerobic digester metagenome | biome: Anaerobic digester microbiome; feature: mesophilic sludge digester; material: Anaerobic digester biomass... | reverse complement strand
TGAATGGTACGTTGACCCCTCCTGTTCACTCCACATAGAGCAGTTCGACACATGGGGGGCGAAACGGTATCAGAAGGGGAACCTCGAAGGAACCCTCCGCGATCAGTTGGAGGTTGAGGGTAACGATACCTGCATCAACCATGTTTACGCCTATAATTCAAATTTCAAATTTCTCGATGCCGTGTGGGAAGAACAGGCAGATGCAGCTTACACACATCCACGGGCGAGCAGAAGTTCAAGACTCTACGGGAGAGCAGGTATATGACCGACAAACAGGCAGTTGCTATGGTTCAGGAACGATGGAACGTGGCAGACAGGGGGAGAGAGCAGTACGCAGAACAGGCGATAGAGAACGAGAAGTTGTATCGCGCCTATATTGACGAGACTTCTCATCCATATTTGTCAAATATTTGCCTTCCGTGGCCTTACATTATCGTGGAATCCTACCTCGGTAAGTGTATTCAGATGCTTGCCTCCATGCTTCCCTATGTCAGAGTGGTGGAAGAAGACGATGCGAGCCGTCAGAAAGCCAAGATTGTCGAGAAAGATGCGAATATGTGCCTGTATCTGCAAAAGTGGCCTATCCTTGCATACAAGCTCTACAAGCAGGCGTTCAAATATCCTTGCGGTTGGTTGGAAATTGACCCTTGGGGAACGGTAAATGGCAGAGAAATGCCTATTTTCAAGGTGCGGAACTGGTTTAACACATGGGTAAACCCGACAATCACCGAAATGGATGACCCCGATGCTTTTATTATCGCCATAGATTACGTTCCGGCATGGATATTAAAAGGATATGCCAACAATCCCAATTATAAGAACATAAACAAAATCCGTATCCATGAAGGGGAAATCTATACCAACGAAGAACAGACTGTCCGTTCATTTAAAACCATACCGAGCAGGGAAAACGACAAATATTCTGAGTTGGTCAAAGTAACCCGCTATTGGTCGTACCGTGATTTTATCGTTATGACAGGGGAAGGCAACATTATCCGTAATGATGGTGAAAATTTCCTCGGTTCTCTGCCGTTCAAGGCTATCACCCCTATTCCTTTAGATGACGAGTTCTATGGAATGTCTATTTTAGAGGAAGGCAAGGGGCTTTTCGATGAAATAAATGAGAACGAGAACCAGTTTAACGATGCTGTCAACCTTATGCTGAATCCTCAGTGGATTGTCAGCCGAGGGGCAGATGTCAAGAAGTCAACCATTATAGCCAAGTCAGGAGGTATTCTGTTCACGGACGATGTGAACGGTGTAACTCCTATGAAGGTGGATTGGAACATTCTTACGGCAGCATTACAGCGTAAATCTCGTATAGAGATGGATATTCAGAACTATTCCAATGCTTTTCCTCAAATGCGCGGTCAATCTGTAGCGGGTGGAAGCGATACCGCAACAGAATATGTCGGGATGAAACAGGCAGGGGAATTAAGGGCAGACACATACAACCTTCTCCTTTCCATGATGTCAGTGGAGGATATGGTCAGGGATATTGTCAAGTACAAGAAAATGTTTATGACCGACCCCAACGGGTTCTACTACTGGCCTGAAAGTCAGTCTATAACGGCAACGCCTGAAGACTACGAAGGAAATTTCACCTTCAAGGCTGTATCTCAGTACAAGATATCCAAAGAGATAGAACGGAAGCAGTTAATCGAGGCTATGACGCTGGTATTTGGCAATCAGGCATTTCTGCCGTTTGTCGTACCACGGGCAGACCAATGGTTAGGAAGGCTCCTTGACTACTTTGGCATCCGTGATACCGAGCAGTTATTCGCCAGCCCCGAAGAACAGCAGATGCAGCAGTTGATGATGATGCTGACAGGCGGTATGCAGGGTGGAGGTCAGCAGCCAGCGTTGGGTGAGCGTGAAATGCGTATGCCTGAAGGAAGCCCGAATCCTGCCCTGATGGGTGAAATAGGGGGTATGTTGGGCTAATGCCACGAAAGAAAGTCATAAAGACAGATGATGAATCAATCCGTGAAGTACGGAACATAGCGGAGGAATGGCGCAGTTGGGCTATTCTTGCTAATTCTGCTTCCGGCAAATTCTTCCTATCATGGCTTGATGTGGCGATAGACGAAACTCTGGACAATGAAGATAAGGCAGACATTTACAAAATGGATCCGCAGGCAAGAGAATATTTCTTTGCAAGCGTCCGTAGCAAGAGGCAGACGTTGAAGGCTATTAAGAACAAACTTGTTACGGCAGAAACAGAACGGCAAAGGTGGGCGCAAGAATTAAACAAACTTGTTCCCGAAAATACATAATAATACGAGGTGATTTATGGCAGATAGCTCTACAATGACATCTTCAGATATTCTGAAGGAAATCGAGGAGCAAACGAGTCAGTTGGTAGAAGGTGGTGTGCAGGAAGAAGTACAGGAAGAAGTCCTTGCACCCGTGGAGGAAGAGAGTCAGGAAACGGCAAGTGAAGAAACTCAGGAAACTTCCGAGCAGACAGAAGCGAAAGAAGAAACGAAAGAGGCTTCAGAAACCGAAGAACAGACCGAAACTCCGTTGAGGATCAAGTACAAGGGGAAAGAGATTGATATCCCTGCCGAGAAAATCAGGGAATACGTTCAGAAAGGGTATCGTGTCGAGGAAAAACTTCGTGAACTCAAGGAAAAGGAAGCCGAACTTACCTCTAAGGGGCAAGTTGGAGAAGTAGATTTTTCTAAGATTGACGAGGACTTTGTGGCAGAATTGCAGAAAAGTCCAGTAAGGACTTTGATGCAGTTTACCAAGACTATCCTTGAAACTACCGAAAAAGAACGCCTGCAACAGAGAAAATTTGACCGTACTTTTGAACGTGAAATATCTGCGTCCTTGCCCCATTGGGAGGCGATAAAGGACGGATACCACGAATATAAAGATGAAGGATACGATCATAAAACATCGGTTGCTATGGCTGAACGTGATTTCTTTGCCAACCTGTATCTTGAATCCAAACAGAAGGGCATAGACGAAGGAGTAAAAAAACAGACGTTGAAGCAGAAAGCGCAGATACCGTCTGGCAATAAAAAAGGTTCTACTCCTACCGAAATGCCTTCTATGAAAGACATCAAGAACATGACAAGCGACCAGATGGCACAAGCCCTTGGTCTGAAATTTACCAAGAACGCTGGATGGTAGCTGTCTTTAATAGGAGAGATTTACAATGGCAACAATGACCTCAGCAAATACCAAACTTGCATATCTCATTCCCGTTTACTACGAGAAGACTATGCTTGAGAGGATGAAACCACAACTTATGTTTCATCAGTTCGGCGAGAAGAAAGAACTCCCGAAAAATGAAGGCCAGAGCGTTTACTGGCACAGATGGACTCCACTATCTTACGGCAGGCTTATTACTGAGTCTGCTGCCGGCGCGGGCAGAGGAATCTCTGCTGTCCGTGTGAGTGCATCCCTTTACATGATTGGCGACCATGCTGTTATATCAACCTACGTTGACATGGTTTCTATCAACAGCGTAGTGCAGGGCGCAATAGACTTGTTTGCTGATGCTTCCGCACTCAGCCTTGATTTTATGACCTCCAGACTTTTGCTCTGGAAACGGGCGAGCGCATCTGCACAGTTCCAGTGTTCGGCAGGGACGGGTTATCTCGGTGACGACCCTATGTGCCTTTCCGCTGGCAGATTCTTTAAGACTCTTTCCTCAACCTCCTTGCAGGCTCCCGCATGGTCTATCAATGATCTATCAACCAGAAGCCATGCCATCTCCGCACTCGCTGGCGGTACTTGCGGTACTGCATGGACACCAGATATCTTCAGGACAATCGCCCTGAAATTGAAGGTTCGCCACGCAAAACGGTTTGCTGACGGGTACTACAAATGTATCATGCATCCCGATATGGTGAACCAGTTAAGGGGTACGTCTGCATTCCGTGACTACACGAAGTATGTAGAGTCTGGAATGGCATCGTTTGAAAAAGGTACAGGCAGAAAGGGCGAGCCTGAACGTGGGTTTGAGGGTGTGATTGAGGGATTCAAAATTTATTCCTCGACTGAAGCCCCCTTGTTCTCCACTTCTGGTTTTTTCGGCGGTACTGCCAATGGTAACAGGCCATTGTCATCCTACGGTGGCGGCAGACTATACTTCAACTTCTTCTTCGGACAGGGCGCATACGGTGTAACGGATTTCGATGGAGGCATCCGTACCTTCATCAAGACACCTGGCCCGAATACGACTTCAGACCCGTTGAGCTTAATTTCAACTGTCGGTTATAGAATCATCTACACGGCAAAAGTGCTGAACAATAGTGCTTGCCTGTGGGTGGTCAACGGCAGACCTTCTACGGTTGGTAAGTAGTTAAACTAAGGGGTGGGGCAACTCACCCCTTCTTAAAACACTATGGGCGTACAAGATATAACAGTAAAAGAATGGTTTGATATTAAAAAGGCGAGAGATAGGGATATTGCTGAATGGATAAATGGCGTTCAGATAGCTAAATGCCCTGAATGTGGACAGGCATACTCCTATGGGTATGAGCCTGTTGTTGATGACCCTGGAGCGTGTCAACGATGCCGTGGCGCAGAGGGAGAATTGAAATTTGGTTAACGTGAAGGGATATTTAAAGCGAGTAAGGGGGAATTAATGAGGGATGACGTAAAAGTCAGTTTCATCGTGCCTGGATATAAATGTGATGAGTTTATATTCAGGAATATTGAGTCTATTCTCGACCAGGATTACGAGAACAGGGAGATTATCTTTGTTCCTAACGGACAATGGGAAACGAAGGATGAACTCATCAAGTCCGTTCAAGAGAAGTACGGGGATAAGGTGGGTATCCTTTCGCTTGAACAGGGCAACTTGGGTAACGCAAACAACGAGGGTTTTGCGGTATCGACAGGGGATGTCATATCACACCTATCCTCTGATTTATATATCATGCCAGGAGCCTTGCGAAACTGGATGGAAGCGTTTGACGAGAACCCGAAACACGGCATGGTCTATTCGGGCTACAAGATGGTAGACCCAAACCCTGCCAATATCTACCACTCCAACCCGTATGACAGGTATCACCTTGAGTGTGAGAACTTCATAGACGGTGCTAACCCTGTAAAGCGGAAATACTGGAAGCGGTGGAGTACGGATTTGAAGTCCCTGATAGATTGGGATTGGGCGTTGTCCGTCACAAAAGATACCGATGCCTTCTATATCAAAGAACCCCTGTATTATGCAGAAATGCCCAAGCAGGGCGGTCTTTCTATGGACTCAAGCAACTATTGGATAGATAGGAGAAAAGCTGTTCAGGACAAACATAGGATACCTCAGAGGCCGATATGCGTTACCTCTTTACTTGATTCTCCTCTTGCCCTTGAAATAGCAAAATTGACAGATAGCGACTTCAGGCTGTATCCTGGGGTGAAGCCTCACAACTACCGTCTTATCTACTGTTACGGGTTCATGTGTGATGAGGAAGGCATACAGCGTTCAACAGGGGTATTCTTCCAGCACTACGGGCATAAGATTATCCATTGGACAGGATATGACATCAACTCTCTCATGTCTTCATGGAACCTGAATACCGCCATGTACTACATCGACATGGTGCTAAAGAGGATAAATACCCATTGGGTAACGACACGAAGGGACGCAGAAGTGTTACGTTGGCTTCACCTTGAGCCGGAAGAAACATTCCTGCCTGTTAGGATAGACGAAAGCACCGACAAGATGATTGCCATATCGGTGTCAGACTATGACTTAGCAGACCAACTCAAGAAAGCTATGCCCGATCAGGAGATACGGGTAAATGATTTATCCTGCGAGATAACAGTCCACTTTGACGACAGGGTGACGAATGTGACCCATTCGCTGTGCCGTGGCAATCAGGTCATCTCGAATCAGCAATATGCAGGAGCTTACTGGATACAGGGATTTACTAATGTCCCTGAACTTAGAAAGATGCTTGTCCATACCATACGGAAGATACAGAGGGAAAAACCGAAGATGGACAAGGCAGATATTGACTTCTACAAGGTTCGGGTGAACCCTGAGAACTTTAAACGGAAACTGCAGAAGATAGCGGAAAAGGAGATTAAGCGATATGCAAGGTTAGAAGACATCAATACACAAGCAAAGGGGGTGTGGAATTGAAAAGCGCGGTCATAGGATTAGGGGAAACAGGAAGGCCATTGTTTGAGATATTGCATGAGCATTACGGAAACGATGTAGAGGGGTATGACATTAAGACAACACCATTGATAAAAATACTGCCTCACGATATAGAAGTGTTGAATATTACTATACCTTACAGTGACAAATTCTTGGACATAATAAATGTATATCAAGATTTGTTTAACCCTTCTCTCGTTATCGTCCATTCCACTGTCCCCATAGGAACGACAAGACAGATTCCTAATGCTGTCCATAGCCCGATATTGGGAAGGCATGACAGGATGAAAGAAGATTTAAAAACGTTCAAAAAATGGATAGGTGGAGAAAAAGTAGAAGAAGCAAGGAATTATATCCAAAGGGCTGGCTTTTATTGTGAGTGTGTTTCTACATCGGAAGAAACGGAAGCTCTTAAACTAATGTGTCTTGCCAAATATGGTATGTCCATTGCCTTTGCTCAATATTGTAAAGATATTGCCGATATTTATAAATTCCCATACGATGATGTAGCACGGTGGGATGTTAATTATAATAACGCTGTTGCACCACATTTAAAGCGACCTGTCCTTTATCCACCCAACGGACGTATAGGCGGTCATTGTATTCTGCCTAATACTAAGATTCTCAACGAACAGCATCCAAATAAGATATTGGAGGAAATACTAAGGTATGCGTAAAGGCGTGACAATATGGGAACCGTCAAATGTATATGATTCGGCTATTCTTGGTGAAGGGGTGTCCGTAGGGGCATTTGCAGAGATAGGACCGAATGTAAAGATAGGTGACAGAACAAGGGTCGGAAAAGGGTGTTTCATACCGGAGGGAGTGACGGTGCAAGAGGATTGCTTTATCGCCCCTCATGTTTGTTTCACGAATGATTTATACCCTCCAAGTGGCAAAGAGAATTGGAAGCCAACCTTGGTAAAGAAAGGAGCCTCTATTGGTGCAAATGCTACTATTATTTGTGGCGTAACAATAGGTGAACATGCCTTTGTTGCTGCTGGTGCAGTTGTTACTAAAGATGTTCCAGATGGAGAAATGTGTATGGGTGTACCTGCTTTAGTAAAAGGAGAGAGAAAACATGCCTAAAGTATCGTTTGTCATCCCTGTCTATGACGGAGATTCCTATCTTGCAGAAACATTGAATACCATTAGAGGGCAGTCAATACAGGATATAGAGATTATCGTAATTGACGACTATTCACCCGACTTCACTCCTGATTTAATGGACTGGTTTTGTAAGCAGGACTCACGCATTATCTATAAGCGGTTAGAACAGAATGGCGGTGTGTGTGAAGCCCGTAATTATGGCAATAAGCTCGCTAATGCCGAGATAATCTGTGTATCAGATCAGGATGACTTGAGTTATCCCTACAGGGCAGAGTTCACCTATAAGTTCTTCCAGAAGGCAAAACACATTGATTGTCTAACCTCTGCATACAACGAATGCAATGTGGATGGACACCCGAAGAGGAACTTCATGCCTCCTCACATGACACGGGAAATTTTTGAATCAGGTCAATTTGTGTGGATGCACAGTTCAGCAGCATATCGAAAGGCGGATATTCTTGCATTGCCGTATAGGGAAGAAGACCAGAAGACGGATGACTATGTATTCTTGGATGACTGGACAAAGGCGGGGAAGAAGTTCTGGACGGTCAAAAAAGTGTTGGCTGATTGCAGACGGCTTCCTTTTGGAGTTATGAACATCAGACGTAAGGTTCAGGGCTTGGAACCGAGCTATATAGAATGAGTACACGACCACGTTCAAACGAAGGGCAGCGTCATCCCACATGGGAACTGGTAGAGATACTTGAACTGCAAAAGTACAGGTTCTCAGACATGGACGTAAGCAGCGACCCTATGTATGTCGGGTATGTTGACCCTGATGGTGCGTGGTACATCATGGAATTTAACAATGCTTCTGGGACGGCAAGATATGTGAAAGGTTCATCGGGGTATACAACAGCGTGGACGAACAGGGCAGCGCAGACTTACGGGTACTACAATGCAGTCTTTTAAGCAATAGAGGTGACAAATGCCATACGACCATTACTTGTTTGATATGCCTGAAATGGAAGAAGCCTTGGATGATATAAACGAAGAACATGCCAAGATTATAGCAGCATTCTATCTTTCTGACTCAAATCAGGTGTGTCTTATTACACATAGCGATAACATCAGCGTTGATAAAGCATTGAAATCATTGTTTGACAAGCGGGAGGATTAACATGAATGAACTTGGATATGACCCTTTTAAGGGAATTGATGGAACGGCAGCAGCACCAGCTTTTTCCTTTAAAGACGAACCAGACACGGGGGTATATAGGAAGACTACTGACACCATCGGGTTCGCGGCAGGTGGGGCAGAGATAGCAAGTCTCGCCGCAAAAGCTCTCGCTATGGGGCAGAGTGCCAAGATATTCTTCGGGAGTTCAACTCTCGCCGATGACGGAGAAGTTGCCTTACCAGCCCATACGGTTTTTATGTTTGGTATTGTTTTGGCTAAAGCAGGGGCGACATTTGCAATTTTCTATGCTACGGCAGCAGGGGCAGTAACATTGGTAAGCAATACTTCAGATGTTGTAGCTAACGCCGATACTGATGCCAGGTTAGATATAGGCATTACTAACCCCGACAACCCTATCGAGATTAAAAACCGGCTTGGTGCTACATACGATGTCAATTATTTCATCGTATATTATTGATGATCTTAAAGGTTTTTGTATAAAAAACAATGGCAAGGAGATAGTCTGTGTCCTTAAAAAAGTTTAACGTCCTATTTATTTCTACTATCAATCCAGGGGTATGCTTTTACCGACAATACCAGTTTGCCAAGAAAATGAGCGAACTTGGCCTTGCCCATTGCCGAATGTTCCCTGAATGGGATGTGAACCGTATGAACTCTCCTGATTGGGAACACCACCTCAAAGAGAATATAAACGAGTTGGAAGCACAGGTTCAATGGGCTGACATCATTGTTTGCCAGTATATCAATTCACCTGAAGGGTTGTCGGTAGTGCAGTCTATGAGGGATATAAAACCTACCCTTATGGAAGTGGACGATGATTTACAACATGTGCCTCATCAATCTGTGGCATACGATTTTAATAGGCCAGGTGATGCTCAAGATTTTTGGGCTACCCGTCAATTAATGGAATCAACAGGGGTGATAGTATCCACTCCATATCTTGCTCAATATTATGCGCCATTTAATCAAAATGTAAAGTGTATCCCGAACTGTATTGACTTCAGTTTGTGGGACAAGCACCAGCCGATAGAACACCCCCTCATTCGCATCGGCTGGATCGGGGGGGCGACACATGAAGGCGACCTCAAGTTAGTCAAAGATGCTCTGTTTCACCTCCTTTCAGAGCATAACAACATCGAAATATACATCGTGTCAGCCCCTCCACCAAAATGGCCCGAACATGAACGGTTGACGATGATGAACCAATGGGTGAACATCGACCAGTATCCGAAGCATGTAAAGGAGTTGTCCTTCGACATTGGGATTATTCCCTTACGGGACAACCTCTTTAACCGTGGGAAATCAAACCTTCGTGGCCTTGAATACTCAGCGTGTGGCATACCAAGCGTGGCTTCGTGGGTAGAACCCTTCAAAAACGGTCTTCCTGTCACCACGGCAAAGTCGTTTGATTTCTGGATAACGGAACTGAACAAACTCATCAGCAACGAAGAAGAACGGAAGGTGAAAGGACAGCTTGCCTACGAGTATGTCAAAGAGTTTTACAACCTTGATAAAGTGGCTGTTATGTATGCTGACTACCTGAAGGAGTACATCTAATGGCATGGGCTGACATTACGCTTCCCACGGATACTTACACCGATCTTTCCCCTGTAATTTACGTTCAAGATCAGAACGGTGATTTCATGCAGGAACAGGATGGAACATTCATAGAGACTCAGGGTTCGCTTGACGACTTCTGGGTTGATATAACAGATGCAGCAATCTTTTTGACTGACCAGAATGGCGACATCATGTATACGCAGGATGGTAGCCCGATAATGGCATCAGGCAGTACATCCGTAGAATGGACAGATATATCGTGAGGTAAAAAAAACATGGCACTTTCTTTAGCAAATATGCTGGCACGGGTTAAACGGATAGTCCCCACAACTACCCTTGACACAGAGTTACAAGACCATCTCCTTGAGAGGATGAACTACCTTACTACCCTTGACACATTTCCCTTTCAGGAAGGCTATCAGAGTACCACTTTAACAGCGAATGATGTATCCCTTGCCACACCTGATAATTTTGCAGCACAACGAAGCCTCGTCCTTTACACGGCTGATTCTGAGCGTCCCTTGGAGTACCTTGACCCATCTGCCTTTGATGCAAGGTTCCCGAATCCATCAAACCGTACCGCAGCGAAGCCGACATACTTTACGATAAAGGTAGCCGAGTCCGTGTACTATTTCGATTGCCCTGTAGATGCGGCATATGTCATCTACAACTACTTTTACAAGATACCTGATGATGCTACTGACACTACCGTTTCCCAACTCACAGAAATGGCAAAACTTACTCTGATTGATTGGGCTGCTTCGGATGGTTTCCGTGATCTGAAAGAGTTCGACAGGGCAGACCATCTTGAACGAAGTGGGAATACAAAACTGGCAGCATTAAAAAGGCGGTATCAGCTATCACGGGAAGAAGGCGCAAGGTTTATTTCCATAAAGGAACATTTTAACCAGTATCAGGGGTATTGATTAAATGCCTAACGCATATCTTGATAAAACGAAGTCTCAGCCATTAGAGCCTATTATCATCAATCCCAAGACGGTTGATGTCTACAATGATGCTGCGTTATTGCCTATTACCTCATTATCTCAGGCTGACAACATTATCCTTGATGACGGGATGATAGAGAAAGTCCCTGGAACGGTGAAGGTATCGGCAGGCGATTTGACAGAAGCAGCAGTTATGGGGCTTCACAGGACGTATTCTCCTGCCGGAACAAAAATGGCTCTCAAACTCTACAACGGTACGCTATATAGTACGCCTTCACCGTCAAGCACATCAAAGTTTGAAACATCAGTTCAGTTCTTGCTAACTTAGCCACGAATAAAAGGACTCCGTGGGTAGATGTCCGTGGAAAAGCCTACGGTGTGAACGAAACAGACGGTATTATAAGGTATGATGCGAACACGGCAGTAGGAATGAAAACCGGAATAGTAGGCCCCTTTGCCCGTAAGAAGATAGCCTTCTTTGAGGATGACGAAACGTGGACGACAACCAACGGATGTTCGACAACGGCAAGCGCATGTGGGGCTTTCAGACCGGAAGAATGGACAGGGAAGTCAATCACTTCTCTCAGGCTGAATTGTTCGGCTGCATCAACAAGGGCTTCTGCTTCCTGTACCATACCACTTGACCTATCTACATTCTCGGACGGTAAGGCTGTAACGGACAATGATTTTATCTCGTTTTATACCTACCACACCAACAGGACAAACCTGAGTGCGGTACGGGTACACTTCTCTACAAAGGGCGTTGATTTCTCCAATTCCTATACAGTCTATGTAGACCAGGAGTTATTCTCCGATGGTGACTTTGAATGGACGAAATTCAACCTCAGACGAGGTTCTTTTGAATCTGTAGGAACTCCTGATTGGTCTAAGGTATCGGCTGTACGGATAGTGGCAGAAAGCAACACGGCAGGGGCAACAGTTGTCCATGTTGACTATATGTATCTCAAACCCACTCCTATTGTCCCGAAAGAACAGAGAAGGACGTTGTTTAACTGTGAAGCATCAACTAACGAAACATGGTCAGGCAAGAATAATTCCTTTGATTATAAACAGCAGCATGAAGGGGTAAGAAGTATAAAGCTGACAGGGGCAGGGGCTACATCAGCCGTTTGTGCCTTGGCTACTCCTGTAAACCTTAGTACATGGGCTGACGGGGTAGGTATATCTACATCAGACGAGTTGGTATTCCATCTTAGAACCAACAACATGAACAAGATTTCTGCCGCAAATGTTCTTGAACTTCGTGTTGGTAGTTCTCCTACCGATTACCTTAAAAGGACATGGGGTACTTTATCAGCATTAGGAATAACCGGAAGCAACCAGTGGTTTGAAATTCGTGTACCAAAAGTAAGGATAAGCGCAGCAGGGGCGGGGACGATTGATTGGTCTGCAATAGACTATATCTCTTTTATCACAGGGGCTATTGTAGGAACAAACTACCTCTGGATTGACGATTGCTATTTTGAACAAACTGTACAGGTTACGCAGATCGCTTCCTTCGATGATGAAACGTGGACTATCACGGGCAACGGCGAACTGGTCAAGGACCCACATGGTAAGGGATGGGTTACAGAAGGGCAATGGGCTTTAAAGTTATGGGCGAATAAGGCTGGTACGTTTACCGAATCCTATGGGATATACACTCCCGTTAGTCCTTTAGACCTAACAGCGTGGGACACCGGAGGTGCTTCGACTACAGACGATGAGATAACCTTTTCTCTCTACCATGGTGGGGCAGCAAAGATTGATTATGCTGAATTGTGGTTTGATAACAACTCTCTTGCAACTTTCGTTGATGCCTATAAATATCGGATAACCAAAAATATGTTTGCCTTTGCGGGGGCAAAGAACAATGTAGGCAAGGAAATACGGATAAAGAAGTCTGCTTTCGATGAAATAAAGTCAGCAGGGACAGGGTCTTGGTCTACTATCGGGGCTATCAAGTGCCTTGTGTATTGCAAGGGGAGCAAAACAAATGCTGTCACTTTTGACAACATCCAACTCCGTAGAAAGGTAGGTATTACAGGCAGATACTACTACAAATGTATCTTTAAGGTAGGGGATGTTTGTTCGGCTGCTTCCGAAGAATCAGACCATATAGACGTTAAGACAAGCAAGGTTCTCCTTTCTCAACTGCCTACCTCTCAGGATTCCAGAGTAACAAGCCGTGAGATATACCGCAAAGGTGGAGCATACCCCGATGATTGGGGGCTTATCAAAGTTATCGAGGATAACACGACAACCTATATCACCGATGATGTTGACGATGACCAGATAACTTATTTCATGGGTGATGAAGTTCCGCAGGGCTGGATAAATTCCGTCCTCTGCAACAACCTTGTTTATGATTCGTATTCTGACATGATGTACTATTGGGGCGACCCTACCCACAAGAACCGTGTGTGGTTTTCTCACGTTGGATTCTACCATGTTGTCGATGAATGGGGATACAGGGACTTTCCTGATGATGTGCAGAACGTGGTTCCGTGGTTCGGACAGAACATTATCTTCTATCGTCATAGGATACAGAAGATAGTGGATGGTGACTTAACGACAGGACGGCTTATAGACGTTCCGGCAGAAACAGGGGCTTGTTCTTATTGGGCGGTAGGAAAGCCGTGGAAGGGGATGATACCTTATGTCGGTTGGGATAACGTCTACCTCTTTGATGGGTTAAGAGCTACTGCTATTGGTGACGCAGTAAAGAACTACTTCAAAGGTAGGGAGTCTTTTCTGTCCACTGTCAATATAGCCTTAGTCAAGGACACCCTCTATATTGCCTGTAAGGACAAGACAGGGACACCTACTTACAATGATACCGTCCTTCGCTGTTATCTCCCCAATAAGTCATGGACTGTCCTTCCCGATTGGAACGTCAACGTATGGTGCAATTTTGATAAGCAGGACGACAATAACGACCTGTACTATGGCGATTCCGTTACAGGGGATGTCTATTCCATCAACTCGACAGGCTGGCAGTTTGGTTCATCGAATATTGCCGTTGATTTCGACACAGGATGGCTTTCTTTCCCTGATGCTGATATAGCCATACATTCGATAGAGTTCAAGGCGAAGGGTACGGCAACATCAACCTTGACATTCAAGGGATACAAGAACCTCGGTTCATCCGCTTCCACACAGGGAACGGTAACTTTAACGGCAGCATGGCAGGTGTTTAGATTGGGGCCGAAGGGTATTATGGACTTGTTACGGGGAAACAATATCAAACTTGAGTTCACGCAGTCAGGGCAGAACGCATGGTTCAAGATGAAAGACATTGTTATCTATGCTGAGAAGTTAAGTGAACGGGTAAGTATAACGACAGCAAACGAGGTGACGTGTGCGGCTCCTTAAAATCTTAATAATGGTGGTGATGGTCATGGGGTTTAATCCTATACAGGATGGTGATTGGCAGGGGTTGAACATAGCCCTTGAGAAACTATTCTTTACCAACGCAGAGGCAAAGAGTACGAAAGTTACGACAAAGAAAACTGGCTCCGTATCGGCAAGAAAGACCGTAACTATTAAGAACGATGCGTCCAGTGAGATCGCAGACGGGAATAACATTGATGTAAAAATACAGGGTGTCGATGACGGGCAAGGGGTATCACTCTACGTTGACGGTGGAAGTGACGAAAACGTAACCATACCGGATACGGGCATTATCTACAAAACTCAGGCCAAGATAGCAGTACCATCAAGCTATTTTCTGGATTTGAGGGGAATATATGTTGATTCTGACGACCAGAGATATACTGCCGACGTTGCTGTACTGCATGACATAGACGGGAACACGATAACCCTCACCAATCTTGATGAAACTAACAATGTAGGTACGGCAGGACCAATAGCAGGCGGGAGAGATCAGAGCGGAGCATTTTCTGCTTCCTCATGGATACACTTCTTTTTTATCTATAATCCTGTTACAGGTGATGTATCAAGTCTTTCAAGTGCATCTCCTACAGCACCTACCTTACCAACGGGGTATACGTTCTTTGTCAGAGTTGGAACGGCATATTTCACTTCCGGCAGCGTTTTACTTCTCAGTTATCAAATGGGCGATTTAGTCACTTACAATATTCAATGGGTGAAATGGGACAGCCATGCTGACAGTACAAATGAGTCAATAGATGTATCTGCTTACATACCAACAACGGCGAAATTAATTCATGGAACAATGGGCCTTTCAGCCGGAACAACAGCGCGAAAAATGAGAGTATCAGCGAACTGGGCCGGTGCTATATGGGCGGGGGCTTTATGTGATGCTCAAGGAACGGGTGATGTTAGTTATGGTGTATCGGGTGAAAAGAACTTCACATTGCCGATATTAGCCTCTCAAACACTGTATTGGTCAACGGAAACGAACAACGATATTTATGCGGTAGGAATAACAGGTTTTACGGACGACCTATAGGAGGCAACGATGAACGTAGCAAAATACATGGGAAAACGGCTGAGAGAAAACGAGATAGGCAAAGCGTATGGCCTGTCATCTGGAAAGTTGAACCCGTGGGACTTGCCTGAATTCGCCTCCGCACGAAACAACATGGCAGCCGAGAGAGACATAGGATTATCCGACTATGCTCGAAGATTGACACAGACAGGCGTAGAAGGCCCGGCAGCAGCATTATCACTCGAAAAAGCGGGAAACAACTACGGGAACAGCATTCTTAACCTTGCCAACAAGCTACAGGGAGCATACACCAACAGGGGCTTAACCCTTGGGAAACAGGCAATAGATGAGAGTATAGAGGCAGCGCTTAATTGGCAGAGAAGACATGATGCACGAAGGGCGCAGCCGAATGATTTTATGAAAACCGTTCAGGGCGTAAATGCTGCAACCGGAGCACTATCCAACATTGCTGAACTCGGATTAGGCGGGGCAGGAATGTTGGGGATGCTTCCTGGTATGAAAGGCATATCCTCTTTAGCGAGTGGGGGCGGGGCAAATATTCAACAGTTGGTCGAAATGCTGACAAAGATAATGGGCCAGCAATACGGGGGATAAAAATGAGCCTTCTCGATACTTATGTAAAATTACAGGGATTGAGGCAGCAACAGGAAGCACAACAATTACAGCAAGTCCATTCCATACTCTACCTTGCCGATGCAGCGCAGAAGATACGGGGGATGCAGCAGGAGGAACAGGCAAACCAAGCTCTTGCAAATGTATCACCGGATGTTGTCACCGAGAGGCCAGGGGCAGGCATGACCGGAATGGAAGAATATGACACTCCCGATCCTGCCCAGATGATAACCGAGAGAACGCCGAAACCGGACGAGCAGTATTACGGGGAAGCGTTTGAGGCGGTAAAACCGATCAGTATGAAACATGCCCTTCCGTTCTTGACGGCAAAGCGGGGAGCGGTAAAGGAACGGCAGGCAGAGGAACGGAAACGGTCAGAGAACCCCTTAGTACCGTTTGAGATCAACGGGACGAAGGGAACGGCGGCACTGAGCAATGTAACGCCTTTAATGACCAACAAAGCCAACCTTGAAGAAAAGGCATTACAAAGAGAACAGACAGCCTATGACCGAGAACAGCAACGCGAGGTTCAGAAAC
>ERZ1026792.1267-NODE-1267-length-16491-cov-3.148863_pt1 | contig 16491 bp, 15 predicted proteins | sample MGYA00520884_ERZ1026792 | MGnify/ENA primary metagenome ERZ1026792 (study PRJEB33270, sample SAMEA104284473) | anaerobic digester metagenome | biome: Anaerobic digester microbiome; feature: mesophilic sludge digester; material: Anaerobic digester biomass... | reverse complement strand
CTATAGCAGCCCGCAACAGCGGGCTGCTATAGACGGCGGTCAGGGGCCGGCCCGCCAGACGGCGGCCCGTGGCCCGGGCCTGCTCCAGCCCGTCGGGGGCCAGGGGAGCGTCGATGGTGCCGCGAAAGCGCTCGTCCATGCCTTCGCCCGTGTTGAGGGCGGTGCGGCCGTGGCGGACGACGATAAGTCGGATCATGTGGGATCTCCTGGTTTGGTGGCGCTATTGTAGCGCCCTAGGAAACGAGTGTCAAGGTGGCAAAGGAACGAGACTGGGAAAACTGGATCGACCAACAGATTCGCGACGCGCAGGAGCGCGGCGATTTCGACAACCTGCCGGGCAAGGGCAAGCCCCTGAACCTCGAAGGCAACCCCTACGCGTCCGACCGCGAGATGGCGTTCAAGATTCTGAGGGATGCCGGCTACGCGCCCGAATGGATCGAGCTGGACAAGGCCATCCGGGGCCACCTGGAGCAGGCGCGGGCCGCGCTGTCCCGTTCCTGGGCGTGGTACCGGGCCAGCCTGGAGCGGCTGGGCCATCGGTCCGATGCCTGGGCCGAAGGGGAGCGATGCCGGCTGCAGGACGGCTGGCAGCGCGCGGTGGACGCCTTCCAGGCCGAGGTCAAGGCCATCAACGCCGACATCGACGAGCTGAACCTGAAGGTGCCCAGCTCCCGGTTCCAGAGGGCGCGGCTGGACGCGGCGCGCGAGCTGGAACAGCTCACGGACCAGGGAACATGAGCGGCGAACCGGCACCCGCGGGCTCCGAAGAGCGAGGGCAAGCCGGGCGCGCCAGGCGCATGGCCGAGGTCGTGCGCCTGGTGGTCACCAGCCGCGAGCGGGCGCCCCGCTCGCCGCGGATGGAGCACGCCCTGAAGCGCCTCATCTGGCGCTACAACCGGGAAGGCGGCCGGAAAGGCGCGGGCCCCGACGAGGGCCGAGAGGAGAGCACCAATGTTTCGCAATAGAGGCTGCACCCTGATCCTGATTCTCCTCGCCGTCGTCCTGGTCGTGGGCTACTCGCTCCTCGACTTTTATACCGACTGGGCCTGGTTCGACGCCCTGGGCCTGGCCTCGCTGCTCTGGCGGCGGATCCTGGCCGAATGGCTCCTGTTCCTCATCGCCTGGCTGGTGGCGACCGCCATCCTGGCCGCCAACTGGCTGCTGGCCCGTTCGGTGGGCGGCCGGGGCCAGATGAGCATTCCCTGGCTGCACCAGCAGCGCTACCGCTCCCAGATGTATGCCACGCCCACCACCCGAGTCCTGGGCGGGCGCGCGGCCGACACCGTCCTGGCCGTGCTGGCCGCCATCGTCGGGCTCCTGTTCGCGCTGCCCGCGCGGGCCTCCTGGCTGACGGCCCTCCTGAGCCTGAATGGCGGTTCCTTCGGCCAGGCGGACCCTATCCTGGGGCGCGACATCGGCTTTTACATCTTCCGGCTTCCCTGGCTAAATTTCCTCCAGGGCTGGTTCCTGTGGCTGATCCTCGTCGCCCTGGCCGGCGCGGCCCTTGTGTACCTGGGCAGCTACTCGGCCCAGAGGCTGAATGCCCAGGTCGAGATCGTGGGCGCCCGCGGCCCCTGGCTGCGCCTGCCGCCCCGCGCCGACCGCCACCTGCTGGTCCTCGGCGCGCTGGCCCTGGGCCTCTTTGCCTGGGGCTATCAGCTCGACATCCCCGACCTGCTCTACAGCACCGGCGGTGCGGCCTATGGCGCCGGCTACGTCGACGCGCAGATCCGCCTGCCCGTCTACTACGTGGTGACCGCCATCGTCCTCGCCGGCGCCCTGGTCCTGCTGGCCAGCATCTGGGTCCGGGTGCGATGGCTGCCCTACGCCGTCGTCGCCGTGTGGCTGGCGACCGCCTTCCTGGGCGGTAGCGCCATCCCCAGCCTGGTCCAGCGGGCGGTCGTCATCCCCAACGAGCTGGCCCGCGAGCGGGAATACATCGCCCACACCATCCAGCTCACGCGGGCCGCCTACGGGGTGGACGACGCCGTCGCGGCTGACTATGACGTGGTGACCGAGGCGGTGCCCATCGACCTGGACGCCGAGGCCGAGACGATCAGCAACATCCGCCTGTGGGACTACCGGCCGCTGCTGCGCACCTACAGCCAGCTACAACAGATACGCCTATACTATGCCTTCACCGACGTGGACGTGGACCGGTACCACGTGGCCGGCGACTATCGCCAGGTGATGCTCACCACGCGAGAGCTGGCCACGGAACAGCTCCCCGACACGGCCCAGACCTGGGTAAACCGCCACCTCGTCTACACCCATGGCCTCGGCGCGGTGGTCAGCCCCGTGAACCAGGTGGTCGAAGAGGGCCTGCCCGACCTGTGGCTGCGGGACATTCCGCCCCAGGCAAGCTATCCCGAGCTGGCCCTGCCCCGCTACGAGATCTATTACGGCGAGCTGACCAACGATTACGTCGTGGTGAACACCGACGTCCAGGAGCTGGACTATCCGGCGGGGGACGAGAACGTCTACACCAGCTACGAGGGTTCGGGGGGCGTCGTCCTCAACTCGCCCCTGAAGCGCCTGTCCTATGCCCTGCGCCTGGGCAGCAACCAGTTCCTGTTGAGCAGCGCCATCAACTCTGACAGCCAGCTCCTCTGGCGGCGGGCCATCGACGAGCGGGTGCGGACCCTGGCTCCCTTCCTGCGCTACGACCCCGATCCCTACTCGGTCATCCTCGACGGGCGATTGATCTGGGTTCTGGATGCCTACACCACGAGCAGCCGGTACCCCTACTCCGAGCCCGTCAACACTGCCTACGGCCGCCTCAACTATATCCGCAACGCGGCCAAGGTCACCGTCGATGCCTACACCGGCGCCGTGACCTTTTACCTGGTCGATCCCTCCGACCCCGTCGCCGCCGCCTACGCCGCCATCTTTCCCGACCTCTTCCGGCCCGTGGACGAGATGCCCACGGGCTTGAGGGAACACTGGCGCTATCCCGAAGGGCTGTTTCGCATCCAGGCCACCATGCTGCAGACCTTTCACATGGTCGATCCCCAGGTGTTTTACAACCAGGAGGACCTCTGGAATTGGCCACAGGAGATTGCGGCCGGCGAGCAGGTCCTCGTCGAGCCGTATTATGTCATCATGAAGCTGCCTGGCGAAACCGAGCCCGAGTTCGTGCTCATGCTGCCCTTCACGCCGTCGAACCGCCAGAACATGATCGCCTGGATGTATGCGCGCAACGACGGCGAGGCCTACGGCGAGCTGGGCGTATATAACTTTCCCAAGCAGCGACTCATCTTTGGGCCCATGCAGGTCGAGTCGCGAATCAACCAGGACCCACAGATCAGCCAGCAACTGGCCCTCTGGAACCAGCAGGGCAGCCAGGTTATCCGGGGCAATCTCCTGGTCATCCCCGTGGAAAACAGCATCCTGTACGTCGAGCCCCTCTATCTCCAGGCCGAGACGAGCCAACTGCCCGAGCTGCGGCGGGTGATCGTCGTCTATGGCAACCGCATTGCCATGGAAGAGACCCTGGGCGCCGGCCTGGCCCGCGTCATGGGTGCCGCGCCCCCCGAGGAAGGCACGGCCGAAGGCGAGCAGCCGCCACCGGTACCCGGCGGCGAGGCTCTTGAAGGCGACGTGGCCGATCTGGTGCGCCAGGCGGACGCCCACTACCGGGCCGCCCAGGAGTGCCTGCAGCAGGGCGACTGGGTATGCCACGGCGAAGAGATGGAAGCCCTGGAGCAGGCGCTGGAAGCCCTTGTATCCGCCACCCAACAGTGAGTACACCTTGAGCCTGACTTGAAAGGAGACTGGTATGGCCGAGGATCGAGATCGTGAACTGGAGAGTTTGGAGAGCCCGGGATCGGAAGAAGCCCTGGAAGCGGAGGACGATGCCAAGGCGGCCATCTACGAGTCGGTAGAGACCAACACCGGCTACGAGCCCGACTTTGAGGAGACGTGGACCGCGGAGCACCGGCTGGACCTCAACACCGCCTCGGAGCAAGAACTCGAGGCGCTGCCCGGCATCGGGCCCAAGCTCGCGGCCGAGATCGTGGCCTATCGCGATGCCGTGGGCGGCTTCCGGGAGGCCGCCGAGGTCACCCACGTGCCCGGCATTTCCCTCGACCTCTACGAGCGCTTTGCCGACCGCGTCACCGCCGGTGGCGAGGAGCCGGAAGAGTACGTGGTCGAAGAGGGCCAGATCCTGCCCGCGGAGGCCGCCGGCGTCTACGACGAGCCATCGCCCTACCTCGAGGAGGAGTCGCTGGAGGAAGAGCCGCCGGCCTTCGAAGAGCCGCCGGCTTTCGAGGAGGCGCCGCCCGAGCTGGCCGAGGACGAAGAAGCCGTGGTCGTCGACGAGGCGCTGCGGGCCGAGGAGGCACCCCCGCCGCCACCACCGCCGCCGTCGAGGCCGGTGGGAGGGGCGGCGCCCCCGCCGCGCCGGGGCCTTGGCTGGGGCTCGCTGCTGCTGGTCGGCCTACTGAGCGCCCTCGCCGGCGCATTGCTGGCGCTCCTGGTGGTCTGGCTCCTCAACGGCACCCTCGACGTGCAGCGGGCCGCGGAGCGCAGCCTGCAGGGCGAGGTCTTTCGCCTGGAGGGCGACATGGAGGCCATTCGCTCCCAGATGGGCGGCGTCGAGGAGCGCATGATGGGCGTCGAGGGCCTGGCCGGCGACGTGGAACAGGCCCAGGGCGAGATCCGCGACCTGGGAAGCTCGGTCGACACCCTGAGCAACGACATCACTGCCGCGGCGCGCAGGCTGGAGGACGTGCAGGGCACCCTCGCCGGGCTGAGCGACGACATGGTGAACGTCGAGGAGACGGTGACGACCCTCGGCAGCCAGATCGGCGACGTCGAGGCGCGCCTGGGCACCATGTCCGACGAGCTGGCCGAAGCCCAGGAGGCCGTCACGCGCTTTGACGGCTTCTTGACCGGGCTGAGGGAGCTGCTATCGGAGGCGGAAGCGCCGGATGAAGGGGCCACGGCGGCCCCGGGCCTGGCGACCATGACGCCCATGGCCGGCCCGACCGGAACCGCGACGCCAGCGGCGACGGCAACGCCCCGGGCGGACGTGACCGTCATCCCGCTGGCGACGCCGACGCCCACGCCCACCGGCCAATAGGCCCCGGGCGCGGATCACATCTGTAGGGGCGCGCGGCCGTGCGCAGGGCCCCGCGCCCCTACAGGATCAACTCCAGCAGGCGCAGGCAGTTCGCCTTCGCGTCTTCGCCCACCTCGGCCACCGGGCCGACACAGGACGGGCAGCCCCGCGGGCAGCGGCAGGCGGCCACCAGCTCGCGGGCCCCGGCCAGCAGCGTGCCATGCAGCTTGTACAGCTCTTCGCTAAAGCCCAGCCCCCCGGGCGCGTTGTCATAGATCGTGCAGGTCGGCAGCCCCGTCAGCGACGACTTGACCTCGCTTACCACGCCAACGTCCCGCGGATCGCACATGAGGTAGAGGGGCGCGATGTGGCTCACCACGTGGGCCAGGGCGCTCAGCGTGCCGAACACCAGCAGGTCGGCCTCCACGCGGCGGTGGCACGAGCGGCAGAGGGTCACCAGGTTTTCCAGGCGGTTGGCCTCCAGGTAGCGGTCGTTCTCGCCCCGCCGGTAGCCAAAGGTGCGGAAGGGCTGGACGTGGTGCACGTCGTGGCCGCGACCGGGGCGCTCGGGGGCGCCGCAGTGGCGGCAGCGGTGCCCGTCGCGATCCCGGGCCTGGTTGCGCTGCTGCTCCCAGTTGGGCCCCCGGTCGTCGCGGGCCATGTTGATCAGCCCCTCCTGCTCCAGCAGGGCCGCCGTCTCGGGCAGGACGTTGAACCAGTAGGCCGTCGTCTCCATCTCTAGCTCCGGGACGCGCTCGGGGTCGATCTCGCCCCAGCCCAGGATCTCGTGGGTGTAGAGGCGCACCTTCTTGAACGACGTGGGCCGCGACCGCATGCGCACCAGGCCGCGGGCCTTTTGCGTCGCCGGCCCCGCCTCCTCTTCCACCACCTCCATCACCTCGACGGTCACCGAGGCGCTGGCCTGGGTATAGTAGCCCACCTGGGCCGGCTCGACGCGGGCCATGCGCCCCTCCCAATCCAGCTCGCGCACCAGGTAGGCCTCGCCGCCGTGCATGTAGACCGCCCCCTCGTGGAGGAGCAGCGGCGCGCTCTGGCGGTCCACCACGCCGATGACCGCCCCCTCCTCGGCCGCGTTCAGCACGGTGAAATTGTCCATCTCGGCCGTGCGCAGGCTGACCGCCTCGGCGGGGTAGGCCTGGTCGGCCCAGTGCCACTGGCGCCCGCTGTGCCGCAGCAGCCCCTCCTCCTCCAGGAATTCGAGGACCTCCCGGGTGTGGGGAAAGCGGCCAAAGGGCTCGCCGTCGGCAAAGGGCAGCTCGAAGGCCGCGCAGCGCAGGTGGTTGACGGCAATGACCAGGTTGTCGGGGTTGAGGAGCGCCCGCTCGGGCGAGCGGCCAAAGAAATAGTCGGGGTGGTGGACGATGTACTGATCCAGGGGCGAGGCGCCGGCCACCAGGATGGCCGCCGAGGTCCCCGCCCGGCGGCCGGCCCGCCCGGCCTGCTGCCAGGTGCTGGCCACGGTGCCGGGGTAGCCGGTCATGATGCACAGGTCCAGGTGCCCGATGTTGATGCCCAGCTCCAGGGCGTTGGTGGCCACCACGCCCAGCACCTCCCGCTCGCGCAGGCCGCGCTCGATGGCCCGCCGCTCATTGGGCAGGTAGCCCCCGCGGTAGCCCTGCACCTTTTCGCCCGGCAGGCCCTCGCGGCGCGCCGCGTCGCGCAGGTAGGTCAGCAGCACCTCCGTGGTCAGGCGCGCCCGGGCAAAGACGATGGTCTGCACGTCGGCCCGCAAAAAGCGCTCGGCCAGGAGCCGCACGTCGCTCACGGCGCTGCGGCGGATGCCCAGCTCGCGGTCGACGAGGGGCGGATTGTAAAAGATCAGGTGCTTGTCGCCCGTGGGCGAGCCGTCCTCCTCGGCGTCCACCAACGTGAAGGGCTCCTCCACCAGGCGGTCGGCCAGCTCCAGGGGGTTGGCGATGGTGGCCGAGGCGCAGATGAACTGCGGGCTGGCGCCGTAAAAGGCGCACACCCGCTTCAGCCGGCGCAGGACGTTGGCCACGTGGCTGCCCAGCACGCCGCGGTAGGTGTGGATCTCGTCCAGGACGACGTAGCGCAGCCCCTGGAAAAAGCTCGCCCAGCGGGTGTGGTGGGGCAGGATGCCGGCGTGGAGCATGTCGGGGTTGCTGATGACCAGGCGCGCATTCTGGCGGATGGCCGGCCGGGCGCCCTGGGGCGTGTCGCCGTCGTAGGTGTTGGCCCCCAGCTTGACGCCCAGCTCCTTCTCCATGGCCTGGAGCCCGGCCAGTTGGTCCTGGGCCAGGGCCTTGGTGGGAAACAGGTAGAGCGCCCGCGCCTGGGGCTCGGCCAGCAGGCGGTCGAGGACGGGCAGGTCGTAGCACAACGTCTTGCCGCTGGCCGTAGGCGTGACGACCACCACGTTCCGGCCGCCCTGGGCCGCTTCCACGGCGTGGGCCTGGTGGGTGTAGAGCTGCTCGATGCCCCTCTGGCGCAGGGCGGCCAGCAGCCGGGGATCGACGTCGGGCGGCCAGCCGGCGACGGAAGCCGGCCGGGCGGCCAGGTGCCGCCAATGCTTGATGCGCGCCGCCGTCTGGGCGTCGGCCCGCAGCCCTTCCAGGATCTGTTCCAGGCTCATGGCGAATCAGCCCTTACCGCGTCTCCTCCCCCCCGGTGCGGGCCATTGTAGCACACCTTGCGCCGCAGGGCAAGGATAGCAAGCAGGTGCTCTTGACAGTTGAAAAAAACATCGCGGCCCGGCCTTGCTGCTACGGAATGTATTCGAACGACTGGACGATATCGTCCACTTCCTCCTGGATGTCCACCCCGAGGTCGATCAGCTCATAGCCGACGGCAACGTTTCCATCGTCGCAACTGAGGGTGAAGGCCAAACCGTCGACCCGTATCTCTTGGGCGTTGTTATAGTGGACGGCCTTTACCTTGCCCTCGTAGATCAGTACATCCCTTGGCACTTCTCGGGCGAAAAACAAAACGGTGCCCTGACGGACCACGTCCCCAGCCCCCACGCCGGTACGCTGGATCATTACTTCTTCGGTGATCCGCTTGAACGCGATGTCCACTTTCAGCGTTGGGCGTTGCTGATGGTGCAACCAGAGAAAGTTGGGCAAAGCGTCGCGTTTTTCGATCGTCCAATGTGGTGGATAGCTGAAGGAGAACCCATACTCGCTGTTGGTATACGTTAGCCACGTACCAGGCGTCGGTGTGACTGATGGTGCAGCGGGAGATGGCAGGGGCGTGTCCATGGTTTGGGTCTCATCCAAAGGAGGGGACGACGCTGCCAGGTTGACCGAAGGCCGACTCGATGCGCAGGCGGTTATCAGCAGAGCCAGCACGATCAAGAGCGGATAAACATGGCGCGAGTTCAGCATCTCTAGTTGTCCCTCTCCTGTGCCCCGGAATCAAGGGCCGTTGGTTCGTATTTCAAAAAGATTTAGCCATTCGGCTGGTAGATAGAAATCGATTGCGTTGTGCCACAATTCACACAGTAGCCCATGTACGAGACCGTTACGTTGCTGCCTCCCGAATATGACCCTACGTAGGCAACATGCCCGTTCGGATATGTTGGGTGACCTGCCTGGTAATAAGCGATGCTGCGCTTTCCAATCGGCGGGGGTGGGGCTTTCCGATCCCAGGCGGGATAGTCCGGGACCTGACCCCACCACGTGTAAGCATCGTAGCGAAAAGGTACACCGCCGTCGCAGGGCTTGGTTCGGACTCGGTCATCAACATCACCGACCTCTTCAGCCGGGTCAAAATGGAAAGTTGGCCTTGTCTGGACACGGCACACCCCGACGCCTTGGACTATCAACTGGCCTTGCGCCGGGCATTTGTCAACTATGGCCTGCCGCACAGAATCACCCTTGACCATGACTCCGTGTTCTACGACAACATCTGTGCCTCTCCGTTTCCGGTGGTCCTCCATCTGTGGCTCATCGGCCTTGGCGTCGAGGTCCGGTTCATCGACAAACCACCACCTGCTGAACACTCTGTGATCGAGAGAAGCCATCAGACAATTGCTCAGCAGGCAATCACCGGACAACGCTTCAGCGATGAGACCGCTCTTCGTGCCAGCGTGGCAGACCGGCTCGACTTTCTCAACGCGCGCTACCCTTCTCGTTCTCTGGCTGGCCAACCACCGCTGGTGGCTCATCCAGAAGCCAGGCACTCGGGACGCCTGTACCGCCTCGAATGGGAGGAAGACCTCCTCGACATGCAACGCGTTTACGACTACCTGGCCTGCGGGCACTGGTTCCGAGAGTCGAGTTCGGTCGGGCAGCTTTCCTTGGGCAGCCAGCGCTATGGAGTCGGCAAGGCGTTCGCGAATCAAACACTGGAGATCGCGTTCAACTCCGAAACGCTGGAGTGGACCATGCAGTCGGAGGATGGTCAACGAGAAATCAACCTCCCTGCCCGTGGACTGACAAAAGCCGCCTTGATGGGTGAGATCAGTCCGTTGCTGGCCTGTTCAGCGTACCAACTGGCCTTGCCGTTTTCTGCCGCTGCGTGGCGTGAGATGACGCTGGCCAACGCGCTAACCGGCACGACTTTGTGAGACATTGCCCGGCATGACTTTACGAGACTCAACACACCACAGATCCTTAGTCGGCTACTTGTGGAGTTGATATCGGATCAGGATCTGACGGAAACCTCCCGGTGTTCCATGATGGTCGCCCTTCCAATCTACAACACCTACACCGGGGCAAAACCATGTCTCGAAAGTGGTACCAGCCCACGTTTCCTCCAGGAAAGAGCAGCTGTTAAACTCCCCAGCAGGCACAACGACCGTACCGACTTTTGTCACTTCGCGGAGCATCCAGTCATCGGCATATGTCGGATTGAGTTCAGCCTTTTCTTCGCTTCGATACCACTTATTCCCGAGTTTGACCGGGAACACGAACTCCAGCAGGGCCGTGCTCAGACTGGGTAGATCAAGATTTCTCTCCTGACGATACATGCGATTCCCGCTTACCACGAGCCAGTATTCGCTGGATGTGGCAGGTCTCAACGGGACACCCTGCCAACTTGGCGGGACCTCACCTACCGGTATCTCAGCACTCTCTTCTTGATGGATTTTGGCCATGAGGTAGGATGAAGTATTGTTAACTTCAACTACCGTTTTGGTGACAATCAGCGTAGTGGTTACAATTTCGTCAATTGGGACCCCTTCATACCGGGTGAGTTGAAACACCCAAGTATTATTCAATTCCAATGGAAAGTCGATATCCGGGCTGGGCGATGGAGAATCCGTAGGTAACGCCGCTGCGAGTAGCTCAAGTGCAGGCGTAGTAGTAGATGATGCCAGAGCTACATCTTTTTCTGAAGATGTGCCACAGGCACTGATTAGCGCACTCGCAATCAGGAGGAAGCCCACAACAGTTCCAAATTGCTGCTGGTTGCCGTTCTCTTTTCTTTGTACTCCGAAACAGATCATCCTCCGCCACCTCAGCCCCTTCAGATTGGTTTCGTGCATTTCTGCGCAAGAAGCTACTAAATCGGCTTGTTTTCTAGTCGGCGCCGCCAAAGTGTCTTGAACACAATCCATCCGAATATCGTCAGGAAGATGAACGCAACGATCCACTTCAAAGCACTTGCCGATGGCCATTGAGCGAGAACTGCCAGGACGATGGCCAGTCCAAGAATTAGGGAAGAGGCAATCACGCTCGATGGATCAATTGCACTCAGTTCATGAGCACCGAAGCATCCACACCTACTTCCTTGACTTGTAAGCATAAGGAACAGTTTGAAGAGCAAGAACAAACCAAAAAGAGCGGCGTTCGTTATCGCCACCAACTCTGTTCGGATTCCCAAGGCTAGTAGAAAAGCCAGAACTACCTCAAAGGCTCCGAGTATGCGACCCGCGATTGGCGAAAAGAATAACCCGAGCAGCCTCCTGCGCAAGCTTGTACCATTTGGTCTTACCAAAGGGCGATCTATTTTGGCCAGTCCCGAAACACCTAAAGAAAACGCAAAGTACAACGTCAACACAGACATCGCAGATGCCAGAATCATAGATCACCATTTACCGTTTGTATCGAACCGGATACGACCACGAATCGGCGCTCTAACAACTTGACACTGATACTCAGATCAGAACATTAGCTGCGACAATCGTGCCATCCTCCAGAGGTAAGCCGATATTACCGTAATACCATTGCCCCATAATTACCTCCTCGTATGGTACTCCCACGAATCCGGGAGGTAGGGAGCATGCGTGCGGTCACAGGGGCCCAAATCGCAGTATCCGTCTGTTACAGCATAGGTTCCCGAATAGCGCTTGAACATCGAATACCAATCTCCCGTGTCTATCCGGAAAGAAGCCGTAGGCCCATTCTGGCAAGTTGCATAGATATACTTGGTACTCGAGGTCCATCCTAGCAGGGTACCTCCTCCCTCCTCACTCTTTGACTCTTCCTCGCGCATTCTTTCGTTGAGCTGATCAGTGAGTCGTTCTATTACTTCCCGTGAGGCGCCATTCTGGTGCGCAAGCTCGACTTGTCTGTCGTACTCGACCAGCAAGTCAACCTGTTTTTCCTGTAGCCCCGTTTGATGAAGCCACTCCACCCACTCCTCATAGTTCAACTCTCGAGCCTCATGGATGACCATCTCTTGAGGTTCATTGATGACCATCTCGACACCGTCAGATTCGCTGTGCGCTCTGTCTGGGTCACCAGCAGCGACCAAGGTTATCGTAAGAAACACGAGAAACACGAAAAGCAAGTTAGTTCGCCTAGTCACTTGTTCACACCTCCATTGGAGTCTAGTCATTACAAGCCTTCAAAATGCAACTCTAACAGTGCCTTGGTTATGAGCGCCACCTCCTCTCTTCACGGCGAGCTATGCCGCAGCCATGCGCCACTCGGAGGTTTGTCATCACGGCAATCCGCCATTTTCCTCTGTCTGATCTCCACCACCAGAACCCAGATCCTCGGCCAGTCTATCTTGCCAGACCCAAGCCATGGCTTCAGCCCGTGAAGTGAGCGCCAGCTTGCCCAGCAGGTTCGCGACATGCGTCTCCACTGTATGCTCACTGATGATCAGCCTCGGCAATTTGCGCGTTGCTTTGCCAAGGAATCCCAGCGCAGTATGACACCGGGGTTCCTTTAGCAGTTGCCTGGATCAGATCGAAACCTAACGCTGCAACAATTTGAGCAAAGAAGCTTCAAAAACTCGCCGTGTAGCCGGATCATCAAAGCCGTGTACTGCGAGGATAACAAAGACTCTGTCTTTAGCTCCAACGAATAGATGACTTACAAACGCTGTATCGCCCTCGATCCATCTGGTCTGTACGATCCGACCCTGCCTATTGTTGCCCACTGCCTGGGTCACATCGCCGAGCAATGAACCCAACTCGACGTACTCAATGTTTCCCAAACTTTGACCGAAATCATCTTGTCTAGCAGCTTGTGTAACAAGCCTGATCGCCTGGTCAATTTGTGCTGTTGCCTGCCCACTACTGTCAAACTCATAAGCGAGATTCAGTACTCCTACGGCACCAGTGCCATCCGCCACAAGCTCTTTGACGGCCTCATTTCGGAATTCACAAGGATATTCTCCCTCGGCAACATAGCCTTTGCGAAACCCATCTGCCTGCGGCGCAAAGTTAACCACAGAGAGAGGTCCTGGGAAATCGTCATCTGCCAATGGTCTGCCTACCAGCTCAGCCCCTTCAGGGAAATCGCTTTGCTGCAGTATTAGTCGGTCTAGTCCGTTATCGACTCCTTGCGCCACCACAAATCCCTTGAAGAATAGGGCGAGTCCGACCAAAGCGAGAATGGAAATCAAAGCGAACGAGAGTTTTCTCTGTTTCATCCTATTTCTCCTTTACAGTCTTATCTACGATCCTTCCTCTCGTTGGGGCTAATTCATGTAAGTCGTTGCTTCCCAATTATCAGGATCTCGTGCAGTGATGTGCGACCAGTAAAAGGTGCCATCGATCAGCAGTATGTTTCGATCGCCAGGAGAAGGAGGATACCAATCCCAGGTCGAAATATCTCCAGGATCTCCCTCTCCATAATACGTCTGACCGTATCCATATAGTCCACTGAAGAAGGCCCCGTAGTGCGGCCGCCAATCCCAGAAAGCCACACCACACTGATAGGCTCGATGGGTTAACCAATAGCCAAGTGGAACTTGGTCAGCACGACTTATCGTGCTGGTAGTCGCGCGCCAAGCTCGCCGGTGACGGTAAGCTTATGAACAATAAAACTACGGCGAGACCAACCATTAGAAAGCGTGACTTCATGTCAGCAAACCTCCTCGTTTCCTAGTTTTCTGAACTCGCCAGACTGATAGGATACTACCACACTTTGCGAGGTTTGTCATCCGTATTTTCACCATCTTTGTCTGGAGTTTTCACCAGCTTTGGCTGATGCGGCCATCGGGATCATCTGTTTGCCATACCACTCCGTGCTTCCACATCCAGGCGACTGCCTCAGCCCGTGAAGCCACGTTCAGTTTGGCCAGAATGTTCCCAACGTGGGTCTCTACTGTGCACGTCTCAATGGTCACTGCCTCGGCGATTTGTCGGGTACTCCATCCTTTGACCACCAGCGCCAACACCTCTCGTTCCCGCCTGGTCAGGCTCTCCCAGCGTACTCCCACCTCTTCCTGCCAGCGCCGCGCCCGAGCCAACTGCTCTGCGGTGAGGATCACTTCTTGGCGTGCGGCCCGCCGCACGGCATCCACGATTTGCTCCGGCACTTTCTCCTTGAGCACGAATCCTGCTATCCCCGCGGCTACCATTGCGGCCAGGTAGCATCCACCCAAAGCTGGCGAGCCGATCGGGAGAACATCACTCCTGCGTACATCTGCCAGACAGAACCGTTTCTGATCGAGTTGCAATCTCGTCGACGACACCAGGGAAGGAGAACCCTCCCTCATCCAGAAAAAGGCGGAGGTCGTCGTTCCCCGCAGCCACACGATCCAGATCTCCCCAGTGGGCAAACTGCAGAATCCGCCCCATAAGCCGAACCGTTGCAATTTCTCCTGTTGTTCCGTGGAGATCTTCAGATCGCCGTTTGCCTTCCAGCTTTTTCCGTGCTTCATTAAGCAGTGCGCAGAGTTGGACTTGATCAAGCTGGGCTAGAACCTCATCCTGAGCCAGAATCAGCTCCAAGCGTTGGAAGCTAAGCAGCCACTCCTCAACCTGATCAGGAGACCAACTGGGACCAGCTTCAGTAGACATGTCCCGATACCGAGCGAGCATGGCTTTGCCGGCGTCCTGGCGTCTCAGCAGTTCCGACAGAGCATCAAAGCGTTCGCGGACAACATTGAACCCTTGTTGTGGTGAGCTGAAGGCAAAGATCTCGAACATCTTTGGGTGGCTCATGACAGTCTCTACCAGATCTGAGGTGTTCATCGTTTGTACTCCGTCCTCAGAGGCGAAGCCAGAGTGCTGCTCTTGCCCATACCCGGTCGCCCTTGGGACTGGTCGTTCCACGCTGGTTGGGCTCCCTTTGAAAAGGACGTCGGTGCCCAGACAGCAACCAGACAATATGCCTGCAAGCGCGAGCCACACGACGCTGTGAACAGCGCGATATGCCAGGTTCCACACTTTCTCCCTCCAACTCCTGCCTCTCCGACGACGTCGAGTGGCAACGACTCCTGTTCCCGACGGCTGATCCATCACTCTTCCACCACAATGGCGATCCGAATGGAAGGCTCTGTCACGTCCTCAAACCGGGTCAGTCGCCTTTCGGCTGCCAGGGGAGGTTCTTCCAACATCTGGTAAGGGTCATAGACCATTCCTACTACAAACTCGTGCACGCCCGTCTCTTGTGGAGCCACAAAACGCCCCGGAAGGGTGGCGCGAGTGCCAGTAGGCAAAGACACATATGCAACCCATTGTTCCGCGCCATTCAACGGGACCTGCTCATAATCCAAAAAGGCTGTAACAGCAAAAGCTTGCGACGGTCCGGTATCGTTCCCCAGATGGATGAAATATTCTATAGCTTCGCCCGATTTCGCTGTCTGTGTCATCCAGGCCCGTATCTCCAGATCTTGTTCGTCACGATTCACCACCAATCCCTCAAGTGGAGATATCGTAGTATCTGGCTGAGTGCCGGTAACGACGTGTTCGGTTGTTGGTGCCTGCCATGGCTCGTCACCGACCAAAAGTACCGCCCGCGGTGCAAAAAGGTAGGCCAAGTCGGTGCTGAGGCGATACCCGGGACTCAAGTCATGTACATCGGGTCTGGCGAATGCGAGGACAGCCAGATCGTGAAGCCCTGCGGATAATGCTGGAGTCTCGAAAGGTAGGGTGCGTTCCTCTGAGTTCCCTAAGCTCATTCGATAAAGAAGCTGTTGCTGTTCGTCAAAGCTGCAAGAAACTTGACGGTAATCAACCAAGCAACTAAGCAGGTATTCTTCAGTTGGTCCTTGATTCAATAAGTAGACGAAGCCACGAAACGAAGCACGTTCAGGTACTTGATAGGTGCGCCAGTACTTCCCGTCTTGAGTCTCCTGAATCCCAAAAGCCATACCTTGTCCCCCATACTGTGTCTTGGACACAGGTGCAGAGGTCGCCACGGCTGTGTTAGGAGTCGAAAGAAGATTCTGTCCCAAATGAATGCCTACGGAAACAACTATTAGGATAAATAGGAATAGTGGTATCCAGACTATGGCTTTTCGCATCCTTAATCCCTCGACCAGCCAACCCGCCAAGTTACCTCCTCGTGGAGTCTCAACTTGGCGGGTTCTTGCGCGAATGGATCGTTAAAAAGGAGGTCACGGCGAACATCGCCGTGTGTCGGGTTTTCACCACAGCCAAACGAACGGGACGGATGAAACGACGGGCCGAATGGTTGCTGTTAATCCTGATCAACCTGGAGCTGACGCCGAAGCAGGCGCGCCGATTGTACCGGCGCCGGTTCGGGGTAGAGACCAGCTATCGCTGCGCCGGCCAGGTCCGAGCCTGGACTACTGCCAGGAATCCAGCCGTGCGTTTCGTGCTGATCGGTCTGAGCTTCTTTCTGCAGAACGTGTGGTTGCATCTACGTTGGCTCTACACCCAGGTACCACGGCGTGGGCGTCGCTGGCTTGACACCAAGCGGTTCACCCTCAGGCGCTTTGCCCGATTCATCGTTTCGGCAGTTGAGAGACGGTATGGTTGCGTTAGTGAAATCATCGCACCGGCTGCACCTATACCATGAAAATTGGATCTACTGAGACTATCTTAAAGTGCAAGGATAGTGATCAGCTACAGCGCCGCCTGTCTACTGTGGAAATCCACAGGTTATGAATCGCTGCTCCCCCCGTTGGTGATTGCCAACAGCAGTTCACTGGCAGAAAGGCTGGCGCCATCCCACACGTTGTAGGCTGTATCGCCTTTCAGGACGTATGCCCAACTAAAGCCCCAATCAATGGGCGATGGATACCGCTGGCGCTCCAAGAAGATCACGACTCTCATTCCTTTTTGAAATCCCAGTTGT
>ERZ1026792.1262-NODE-1262-length-16551-cov-3.000792_pt1 | contig 16551 bp, 15 predicted proteins | sample MGYA00520884_ERZ1026792 | MGnify/ENA primary metagenome ERZ1026792 (study PRJEB33270, sample SAMEA104284473) | anaerobic digester metagenome | biome: Anaerobic digester microbiome; feature: mesophilic sludge digester; material: Anaerobic digester biomass... | reverse complement strand
CGTCCAGATCCGCCTGTTGCGGCCGGCACCGGTCGCGGTACTCGCTCTTGAATACGTATTACTGCCACCCGCTACCCTCATCCTGGTCGCTGACGACGATACCACTGGCATCCATGGCCACCTGAGGATAATACGCATCCGCATCCTCACCATCCGGGCTGATGTTGTCATCCAGATCCGCCGGGTGGATCCACTCCCCGTCCCGGTACTCGCTCTTGAATATCGGACCCTGCTCCCAGACGATGATAGCATTGCCGTTGTGATTCATGGCCACCTGGGGCTCGTTTGCATTCTGTTCACTCAGGCTGATATGGTCACCCGGGTTTGCCAGGTGGGTCCACTCCCCGTCCCGGTACTCGCTCTTGTATATCTGTTGTCTGATCCCATCAGACTGCACCCATACGATGACGGCGTTACCACTGGCATCCATGGCCACCTGAGGATAATACGCATCCGCATCCTCATCCGAGCTGATGTTGTTATCCGGGCCTTCCGGGTGGATCCACTCCCCGTCCCGGTACTCGCTCTTGAATATCTGATCGCGGCTCCCGTCATCCTGGTACCAGACGATGAGTGCATTGCCGCTGTTATCCATGGCCACCTGGCAACCATACTCATCCAGTCCATCTGGGCTGATGTTGTCGCTTAAGCCCGATGGATGCTTCCAGTATGCGACAGAAACCGTATAATCCCGGGTCGAGCCGTCCGCTGCCGTAACACGGTAGGTGAGAGGACCGGTGAAGCTGTTTCCCGTCACCCCGCTCTCTTGAACGACCCCTCCCACGCTCACCTCTTTCCCCGTGGTCGTGAAGCTCGCCTTGAGGCCGGCTACATCATCAGCGTCCAGAGGCCCTGACAACAGGATCGTGCCGCTTTCCTCGTTTATCGTCCCCGTGATATCCGATCCCAGCTGCGGGTTCGCCGCAGCGGTGAAGCTGAAGGCAGTGATCATCCTGTTGGCAAAACCGGGTACGTCGCCGCCACTGCTGCCGCCGCCTCCGCAGCCGGCGAGAAGGGCAAGGAGGGAAAGGAAAAGAAACCGCCTGATGATGCATGCAGATTGCTTGCTGGACATTGCGTTACCTCCCAATACAAGATGTCGTTCCGTCACAGATGCATTCGCCTGGTGAGTGGAAAGGCTCTTCCCTCCTGAATGAAGCACGATCAAGATGGAATTCACAATTACTCTAAATATCACAAATTATGACATCATTCAATATTGACGAGGGAGCAGGATGCACATGATCCGAAACAGATACACCTCGTGCGTACATGCGGGGGCCCTCGGGATCGGAAGTCTCCCTGCAGCCGCATACGGGCTCCGCCCCGCAGCCGCTTCGTTGATTGCTCATTCATCCCTCGTATTCTTATTCCCAGATCGAACAAAAACCATACCGGCCAAGTCTTATTTCCGGAGGTAAGGGCATGAGCACGGCTGCGGCCGATTCCCTGCCGCTCCGAATCCTCGTCGGCGGGGCGTGCCTCGTGATCATTATTGCGGGTATGAGGGCCATGGCCGATGTGCTGAATATCGTGTTCCTTGCCTGGCTTCTCGCATATGCCATCCAGCCGCTTCCGAACTGGATGATGCACCATCGCGTGCCCGAGACTCCGGCCGTGCTCGGGACGCTTCTGATCGTGATCTTCGGCGGCATAGCGATCGCCATGGTGATGAGCTACTCGATCGTAGGCCTGAGCCAGAGGCTGCCCATGTACGAAACGAACCTGGCGGACACCTACGCCAGGCTGGCCGATTATCTCGCCGCCCGGGATATCGATCTCTCCCGGATCAGACCTCTGGAAGACGTGACGCCTTCACGCATCATAGGGTATGCCCGCATGATCCTCGGGCAGGTGGGAAATCTGCTCGGCAACGCCCTGCTGCTCATTCTCCTGATAGCCATACTGCTGTTCGAGTTTCTCGGAGAAGACAAACGGAAGTCGCGATCCAGCCGGGCTCAAAGGCCGCTGATATCCGTGTTCCAGGACGCGAGCCGCGAAGTCCAGGCCTATGTGGCCGTCACCAGCGCCACCGGCGCCGTCCAAGCCGTGATCAACATCGCCATCTATCTCGCGCTGGGAGTCGACTTTGCCATAACCTGGGGCCTCCTGTTCTTTTTCATGAACTTCATCCCGGTCATCGGGGGCTTCATCGCGGTCATACCGCCCGTCGCCCTTGGTTTCCTGGAGTCCGGCTGGCCGACAGCCCTTGCGGTGATAGTTCTGTTCACAATCAACAATCTGATGTGGGACAATTTCCTGAAACCAAGACTCATGGAAAAATCCCTCGATATCCCTTTCCTGCTCATCATTCTCTCGCTCATCTTCTGGCCGTGGGTGCTGGGCTCGGTGGGAACGATCCTGGCGGTGCCGCTCACTATGGTGGTCAGGAACCTGTATTACCGGGACATCACAGCCTTTGAGCGGGGGGAGTGAGCCGGCATCAGGTGGGCTTTCCGGTGCACGGGACCTCCGTTGGGCTGACGAACCCTGCCTCGGTGTCCGGACTTCTGCCACTCTTCGGCCCGGCGGGGGCCGATGCACTTCTCTCATAGTATGCTTCGGGATTGACCGGAAAGGACTTTTCAGGCTGTGAAACTGTGCTCCGAACGCATCCTCACGGCTCGGCTGCACATCCTGCGGGCCGGGCGGAGCCGGGTGCGGCGCTGCTGCGAGCTTCGGCGGGCAATACCGACACGATGGGGGCAAAGAAGAGAACGAAGAACGCACTACCTTCGACAGAGAACATGGTCGACAGCCATCTCGGACACTGCGAGCACTTTACCGTTGTCACGGTGGACGACCGAAAAAAGATCGTGAGCAAAGAAATCGTTCAGCCTCCTGCGGGCTGCGGCTGCAAGTCGAATATGGTGAGCATTCTCGCCGGCATGGGGGTAAGGGTCATGCCGGCGAATGTGTCAGGCGCAGCCAATGTGCTGGCACTGACGGCATCGAGGTTGTCCGCGGGTGCAGCGGCGAGGTGATGCAGGTGTTCGAGAAGTGGATCAGCGGCACGCTGGACGATTCCGGCTCGACATGCGCCGATCACGGGGAATGCGCAGGGCATTGCCGCTCGGGTGAGCGTCCGAGAATCGGTGGCGGCGGGCCGGGCGGATGTCAGCGTGCGCCCGGCTTTATCCCCAGCCCCTCCCATGCCTTGGGCACGGTCTGATCCGGCTTCACCCTGTACCACGATTCCATGATCCTGCCCTCCTCGTCGATGAGAAAGGACGATCGGATCACACCCATGGACTTCTTCCCCGCTATGTTCTTCTCTCCCCAGACACCGTATGCCTCGGCAGCCTGGTGCTCCCTGTCAGAGAGCAGGGGGAAATCCAGATGATACTGCCGGTCGAATTTCTTCTGGCTCTCCCGGGCGTCCGGGCTGATGCCGATGGGAACCACGTTTTCACGGGCCAGCTCAGGCTTTGCGTCCCTGATCGACTCCGCCTGGACCGTGCATCCCGAGGTACCGGCTTTGGGATAGAAGTAGAGCAGCACCTTTCTGCCCCGGTAGTCCTGGAGGCTCACCTGCCTGCCGTTCTGGTCCGCGAGCCTGAAATCCGGGGCCTTCTCTCCCCTGGTCAGCTTTGCCATGACACCACCTCCTTTGGGGGAATATAGGAGCTCAACAGACATGAATCAACGGCACGGGCTGCGGGCATATTCTGGCCGGCCGCCTCAAAAAAGCGCCGCCCGTCCTTATTCGAGGAGCATGTCTTCAGGGTTCTCCCCTTCCGGATACTCCTGCTCCGACATGGATTCTTCTTCGAGAAACGGCTCTTCCTCGGGCGGGTAGCCGTCCTCCATCAGAGGCCCGTCCTCAGGGAGCTCTTCTTCCATCATTCCATCCTGATAGCGAGGCTCCTCTTCCAGCACCGAGTAGGACAGCACCTGGAGGATCATGCGCCCCCCGGACACCTCGAGCATGCCGTTCGCCCTCACCCTCAACCCGTCAAGGCCGGCGAGCTCGCTGCCCTTCTCGTCGGCGACCAGCTCGTAGACCTCTCCGCTGTCGGTGACGAGCTCATACGTGCCGTACGCTATACCCACCACGGTGGTATGCTGGGCCGCAGCCGCAGAAGACATGTATGCCAGCGCTATCGCGATCAGAAACGTGCCGACCGCCCACCTGCTCCCGATCATCTCGACCTCCCCGATGTGACTTCCCGAAACAAGGGACGCGAAGAGTTTTCCCGGCCGGTCCCGGCGGCCGCCTCTTTCCGATTCACCATCTCCGGTGGTTCAGATGCTTCACATATGGCCCACAATATAGTATCTCCAAATAATGTCATATTTCAATAGACTCATGTGATTGAGCAAGGATCGGCCTTTTCCCGGCGTCAGAGAGCGGGCGTGCTCCGTCGCTGCTCGGGCGCATTGAAAAGGCGCAACAGCATGGGTGGTGAAAAGGCGATAATTTCCTGCAGGGCTTTCCCTTCGGGAGGATCGCCGTTATTGTTACGCTCAGGGGAGGGTTTCCGGCATGATACAGCTCTCGGAAAATGCTCGAAAGATCCTCAACGCCCGGTATCTGAAAAAGGACGATCGGGGAAACGTGGTGGAGACGCCCGAAGACATGTTCCGCCGGGTCGCCCGTCATGTGGCCGCCGCCGAGAAAATCTATGACTGGGAAACCCGGCCGGATGAATGCGAGGAGCGGTTCTATGAGATCATGTCCTCGCTCGAGTTCCTGCCGAACTCCCCCACCCTCATGAACGCAGGCAGGGAGCTGGGTCAGCTCTCCGCGTGCTTCGTCCTCCCCATCGAAGACAATCTGGGATCGATCTTCGAGACGCTCAAGGAAACCGCCCTCATCCACCAGAGCGGAGGAGGCACCGGCTTCTCCTTCAGCAACTTGAGGCCGAAGAACGACATCGTGGCAACCACCAGCGGGATCGCGAGCGGCCCGGTCTCGTTCATGAAGATATTCAATGCGGCCACCGACATCATCAAGCAGGGCGGCACGCGCCGCGGTGCGAACATGGGGGTGCTCAGGGTGGACCATCCGGACATCCGTGAGTTCATAGAGGTCAAGGCCGACCCGGGCGAGCTGCAGAGCTTTAATCTCTCCGTGGGCGTTACCGACTCTTTCATGAAGGCGGTCAAGACCGGGGGCCCCATCGACCTCGTCAACCCCCGGACCCGCACGGCCGCGGGCAGGGTGAGCGCGAGCGAGCTCTTCGACCTGATGACCGAGTGCGCATGGGAGAGCGGAGAGCCCGGCCTGCTCTTCCTGGACCGCATCAACAGGAACAACCCCACACCCCGGCTGGGGGCCATCGAAAGCACGAACCCCTGCGGCGAACAGCCGCTGCTGCCGTACGAGTCGTGCAACCTCGGATCCATAAACCTGGTCAAGATGATCCGCCGGGGCGCCCGGGGGCCGGAGATCGACTGGGGAAAGCTCGGAGATACCGTCAGGACCGGCGTACGATTTCTTGACGACGTCATCGACGTGAACCACTTTCCCATCCCGGAGATCGAGAAGATCACCCGGGCAAACCGGAAGATCGGCCTGGGAGTCATGGGATTCGCCCACTTCCTCATCCTGATGGGCATCCCCTACGGGTCGGACGCGAGCATCCGGATTGCAGAAGAGCTCATGGCGTTCATCACAAAAGAGGCGCACGACGCGTCCCGTGAGCTGGCCGCGCAGCGAGGGCCTTTCCCGAACTTCTCACAGAGCGTCTATGCCGGCCGCGGAGACGCCCCCATGAGGAATGCCATGGTCACGACCATCGCCCCGACCGGGAGCCTGAGCATCATCGCGGAGTGCTCATCCGGGATCGAGCCCATCTACGGCCTCACTACGACACGCAGCGTGGCCGGAGGCATCGAGCTCTCCCAGGTGGACCCGGTCTTTCGCAGGATAGCGGCGGAACAGGCCTTCCTGAGCCCGGAGCAGCAGACGGCAGGTGTTTCCGACGGCTCTGTGACCGATGCGACAGGCCTTCCGCCAGAGCTGCGCAGGCTCTTCGTCACGGCGCTGAACATCCCGCCCTCACAGCATGTCGAGATCCAGGCGGCCTTTCAGCGCCACACGGACAACGCCGTGTCCAAGACCATCAACTTTCCCTCTCACATCAGCGTCCAGAGCATGAAGGAGACGCTGATGCTCGCCTTCGAGCTCGGCTGCAAAGGGGTCACCATCTATCGCGACAAGAGCAGGGCGGACCAGGTCGTCCGCTGCGACATAGGCAAAGCGTGCTGATGCCGATGGAGAGGAATGCTCCCGGAATGGCATCAGGGATGGATCCCTTTCAATGAAGAAACAGGCCGTCTCCCGTCTGCATGGGGGCGTTTGAACGCCTGCAGCGTGAACGTGCAGGCAACCATCGAGCACGATCCGGCCGGGTTTTGCCTGTCCGCCTGGCCGGCTTCCGGCTCGAAAGTGATGCGGAAGATCATGTAAGGGCGGAAAATCCGCCTTCAGGTCCGCGGGGATGGGACTCTCCGGCGATGTACTCGCTCATTCATCGCCGGATGGCCGCGGGCTCCCAGTTACCGAGATCTGGTATGAGCCAAACTCGGATCCTGGACAGGACACCACAAATATCATCGCAATGCATTCCTTGTCGCACTGCCAGAAAATTCTTGAGCCGGCGCCCGCCTCGCAACCCTCGTCACAGATCTCGCCAGTGCCTGTCTCCGGGTCGTCGACCTCGAAGATTACACACAGCTTTGTGTCACATCCGGTTGTCTCAATTGTATAATCATAGCCGGGAAGAGCATCAAAGAAGATGAGATCCAGATCTCCCTCATGGTCTAACGTGCGGTGCTGTAACGTGCCATCGGTGGCGATTGTATTCCTTGATGACCCGATCTGCGTAATCCAGTCGTCAGGCTCGTAGGAATCGCTCGCGACAGAGGAGTCGACGAGGTTGATATCCCGGTACCCCTCTTCCCAGAAGAGGATTTCCGATCTCTTGTCATAATCACCGTCCCCGTTCGTATCCGCTTCGATCATATACGTTATCGGGGATCGGGCTGTCAGTTTCGCACAGGTGTTCCCCGCACCTGCTGCAATAAGTTCCCCTCTGGAGTAAAAGAAGTCATAACCATAAAAAACTACGAAAGGCTTCTCGGTCGAGAGATCGACATAGCCGTGGTCCGGTTCGTAAAAACGCCCGGACATGCTCATCTCTTCACAGACGTCATACCCAATGGCGGTTATTGTAAAATTGTCGTACCAGTGTGTCTTTCCCGTCTCGTTATACCGCGAGTATGTGTTCAGCACGATAGACATGCTGTCCGGGGTGAATTCCATGGTTACGGTGCCGCTCGTGATAATGCTCTGCCCCTGATAGCTCATCGTCACACCGTTCAAGCGCATGTTCAGACTGAGATCTCTGGTGCATGGGTCATACGTTCCGGCAAATTCTACGGCTCCATAGTAGTAAATCCGGTCGAGATCGTACACAGGCAGGCAGTAATTACGGTAGAAGACGTTTCCTGAAATGGCGCCGGTACTGTCATCAATGGTGATCGTGCCGTTCATGCTTCCCCCGCAGTCGCCGGGCTCATTGATCTGTCCGTTATGAACTGCACTCAGAGCGGACGGGGCGCCCGCTTCTTTCAGGCCCCACAGGCGCACAATGGCATTCTCTACAGGCGGCACAAGATACCTGGGCGTCAGAAAGCGCCCGGTCTCTGGCGCAGCACCACCCTCGACGGCCCCGAAGGGGGCAGGCACACTCGAGCTCATTGCACTCCCATAAAAGGTGCCCAGAATGATCTGTGCGGCATTGTCTGCGGTTATGGTCGCCTGGCTTCTGGCGCCCGAATACAGGCTCTCGGCGGCTGATTCATCGCCTCCTCCGCCGCTGCTGCCGCTGCTGCACCCGAAAAGAAGCAACAGAAAAAGGATGAGTATATCGATGAAGATCTTCCGTTTCATGAGAAACTCCTCTCCTAATGGGATAAAAGCGAGCACAATTTACTGCGGGGAATTTCATATCAATAGTACATACCGATCATTACGGTAACAGATATCATGTATACAATCAATTACATAATGCTATGAATTTTTCATATGACGGAAAAGCAGGCTGCTCGATGGTGGTGACTCACTGATGTGAGTTCGTGGTTAACAGCATTCAATTTGGCGGAAAAGATAGCTTAGGGAAGTTCATGCCGCATGCGGCCGGGCAATCAAACGTGAGAAGATGAGGAGATTACCGTGACAGGGTGGGAATTATCCTTGACCAAACGACGTCTCCTGCCGCCTCAGCCCGGCTCTCTCTTCTCTATCAGAAACAAAGAGCTTACCGGCGGCAAGCGAAGGGTCCTGTCTCGGCCGCAGGAAGGCCGGAGCCATGGGAGACGGGCCACGCGCGCCGCTCTATTCGGATGCCTGACATACCCGCATCATGTAAAGGCGTTGTTGCCTTCTCACTCTGATCGGAAAGGGAATGCTTTGACATTTCTTTCAAATAATTTTCGCGTTTTATTTACAATGCCGCCCCGACAGCCGTGATATCCTTACGAATTATCCAGGCAGGAGGATTACGGTGCGACGATTTCGGCTGAAACTCAAGGACCCTGTAAGCGGACTGACCCATTTTTTCGGCATCATTCTCTCGATCATCGCCCTGGCCGCAATGATCATGAGCTCCATCAATCCCATACAGCCGTGGCGCCTCCTGACCTGCACGGTCTTTGGATCAGGGATGATCATGCTGTATACTGCCAGCACGCTCTACCACTGGCTGAACCTTTCCGAAAGGGGCAACCGGTGGCTGAGAAGGTTCGACCACATGATGATCTTTGTCCTGATCGCCGCCACCTACACACCCTTCTGCCTGGTCCCGATGCGCGGCCCCTGGGGCTGGAGCATCTTCGCCGCGGTCTGGAGCCTGGCCGCGCTCGGCATGCTGATCAAAATCTTCTGGATGGATGCGCCCCGCTGGCTCTCGACCGGGCTGTATGTCATGATGGGCTGGGTTGCGGTCATCGGCCTTCATCCGCTTGTCGAGAGTCTGACCCCGGCTGCCCTCTTCTGGGTCTTTGCGGGCGGGATCTTCTATACGGCCGGAGCGCTCTTCTATGTCCTGAAACGCCCCAATTGCAGGGTCTTCGGCTTTCACGAAATCTTCCATCTCTTCGTCCTCGCCGGAACGGCCTCGCATTTCTGGGCCATATTCCGCCATATCTGAGAAGCCATATTTCCGAATTTCCGAGCGGCGCCGCCGGACAGGCCGGCTCATAGAGTAGAAAGGCGGGCTCACATTCCCCCCTGCACCTGATGCTTTCCGGCCGGCGTCCGGCTGCGGACGGAATTCGGGCGGCGCCACAGGGCCTCGCAAAACGACGGGGCATCCTTTTTCGGTATCCGGGTCCGGAATGCCGTCCCTCTGCGGCCTCATGCCGAAAAAATTCGATCCCTCGGATTATCTTTGTCCGCAGCCGCGGCGGATCGAACACGGGCGTGTCTGCGCCGTGCATGGAGCACGCACACCGCGCCGACCGCATTCCCGGACCGAGCAGGCGGTGTGTAAGACATTGCCAACCGCCTCGTGCACGATTATATTTTCCACAGGCGAGCCGAGTCCTCTGCCGGAAGCGGGCAAGGAAATCCGGGGCCACCGTCCGGAGGGAGAGGCCTGGGGGAGAGATGAGACCTCGGACGAGATGCGGGGCATGGACCGATGAGCCACAAGGAGTGCGCCTCCGCACCGCCGGGGAGACATCATCGCTTTGGATTCACGGCAGTAATGTATACTGATTGCGAGGAGGGGGTATGGCTAAGAGAAAGATCCTGTTTCCAGGGCTCTTGCTGGGGATTACTGTGGTCATCGTCATTTCATGGGGCTGGGGCTCGATCGGAGACACCCCGACGGACGGGGAGAGGCACGAGGAGCCCTTCTACTTCGGCATCCCGGAACAGCCCGTGTATTCGCGGTCCGTCGTCGACTCGCCCAGGAGTTCCTATGAGTTCGCCCCTGTCCTTCAGTTCGATCTGGTGAAACACGATTTCATCGTCAGGAACACCTCTGATGCCGCGCTCGAGCTGAAGAAGGTCGAGGCCTGCTGCGGCAGCCTGGTGGAATCCTACAGCCCGATGATACCGGCAGGAAAGGAGGGCGTCATCAAGGTCGTGCTCCTGACCGATCGGCGCGGCGGCGAGACGATACGGGGCACCATCCGCGCAGTCACCAGCGATCCCGAACATCCCGAGTGGACCATCGACATCTCCTGCTTCGTGAAGAAGTTCGCCGACATCTCGGAGCATACCATCATGCTGAACGGGCCATGGCGCACTCCCATCGAGGGTTCATCCGTCGTCGTGCCGACTGCCGACTATCCCTTTGCGATAACCTCCCTCGAGGCGAAACGGGGGATATTCATCACATATGGATACAAAGAGACAGCGCACGACAGCGGGAAGGCCTATTTCATCTGGGCGCGGAATACGCGCAAAGAGCCCGGAGTCATCCGGGACACGATCTATGTGCAGACCGACAACCCGGCCAGGCCCCAGTTCATTATCCGCGTGCAGGGAAAGCTCACCGACTGATCGAGCTACTCGTTTTCCGCCTGCTGCTTCTGATAGATATCCAGCGTCACCTTATTGCCGCTGATCAGCATCATGGCAAGGACATTGTCGTTGATGAACCGGGCCCTGTGGGAGATGGTCTTGCCGTAGTAATCCGTTTCCCAGAAAAACTCCTTTTTTACCGGATCATACTCATAAGTCCTGGGCGTTTCGAAGAAGGTGTAGGTCCGTGAGGTAGCCTCGTCCGGATAGAATATGAAGGTGCCGTCCCCCTGGGGTTCCAGGTTGAAGCCGTTGGTCTCCTCTTTCCAGTCGTCCACGCTCGCCCAGCCGCCCAGCCAGTAGACATCCGTGGGCGCGTCCCCGGTCTGAACGACTTCGTCGAGAAAGGCGATGTCTTCCACGTACTCGATATTGAGGTCATAAATCCGCCTCTTGATTTCTTCGATATCCTTCGGGTGCTCCTCGGGCCCTTCATCGACCTCGAACTCATCGTATGCCGTTTCAGCCGGGTCCTCGGAATCCCAGCCGTCGCTCTCCGGGGAAGGCGCCGCCTGCTGCGCGGCAGGCGGCTTCCCGGCCTGATCTCCTGTGCCCGGAACAGGCTGTGTCCCGCGAGCGAAAAAGAAATAAAACCCGCAGGCGAACACCAGGATGCCGGTCAGGATAAGCAGTATGCTCTTTTTGTTCATTGCATTCGTTTGCCTGGTATCGTCTTTGATACCAGCCTCCCTGTCATGCCGGCCGCGGGCCGACTCCTCCAGGAACCGAGAGAAGCCGTTTCCCGGCTCCTGTCAACGCGGCATATTCGCCGCCGGCATGGTCATGAGGATCTCGATAGGCCCGAAGGGCAGCGGCTCCGGGGGAGCCGCTGCTTCTCCTTCAAGCCGGAGGACTCGTTGGTTCAGCGATACATCGACCCGTCCACCATGGCGTCCCAGATCAGGTTGGCCAGAATCACCGAACCGTCATAGGTCGGGTGGATATCGTCCGACTTGATGTGCGCCGGCTGGATGTAAGGCCTCGAGTCGATGAGGAGCGCTTTATAATCCGAGCCGATGAAGACCGCTGGCCACGTGGAGAAATAATCCGGGAAGATGCCCGGATAGATCCAGTCATAGGCATAGTCGATGGCCTCGTTCTTCTCGATCTCGCTGCCCTTCACGTGATAATAGCCCAGCCACGCGCAGTCGTTGGGCGATTTGCTGTACATGGCATTGATCATGACCTCCATTTTGTCGCCGATGTAGTCGAGGACATCGAGGCATCCCTGGGTCAGCGGGTCTGCATCGCAGTCCATGGACCCCTGGAGGATGTCGTTGGCCCCGCCGTCTGCGATGACCGTCTTGAGGGTCGTCCTGCCGAGTGCCGTGTTCAGCTGGCTCTGGATCGCTGAAATCTTGGCACCGCTCACCGACCTGTCTTTGTAGCTCTTGCCGGATAATGACCTCAAGACCGTATGGATGTCGCCGGACAAATCGAAGACCGAATCACCCACAATCTGGACGTCATATTCATCTGCTGCAGGGTTATTGAAGTCCCAAGAGCATCCGGTCGTGGCCAGGGTCATTCCCGCGAGCACACCGATCACGAAAACTATCCTGATACACTTCATACAAACCTCCTCCTTGTATAGCGGATACAGTTCACTGACAATAGTGCTCAGTGCTTCTGCCGGGCAGGCCTGCAAGGTGTACATATGCACGCGGCATTACAGGCAGAATCATACTCATCAAAAGTGCTCGTACATTACTTATGAAACGGGTTCTATCCGGATTTCTCCACCAGGAATACGAAGGCGTGGAAATCCTCCAGATCGTCATCGCATGCCTTCAGGCCGAAACAGGTGATCTCGTCGCCCGGCTGCAGCACATCGAAAGATACAAGGGTGTCTCCCTTTTCCGAAATATACACCCCCGTGGCGGGCGATATTACCTGAACGGAAAGCCCGCCCACCTGGAGCGTTCTGCTGTACGGATAGATCTTTTCAACCACCCCGGTGACCGACTCGGGTGTTATCAGCACCTCCGACATGCCGTTATGGCCCTGGAAGATCCTGATATGATAAGAGCGGCACGAAAGGAGCTGGATCATGCCGTCAGGCACCGGGCCGTCGCCCTCCAGGGCAATGCGGGCGCCCTTGGGCACAAAGATCTCCCTGGTCTGGTCGGCGCCCGTATCTAGGAGAAACACGCATCCGTCTTCCCCGCATTCCACCCCTGCAGCCGTCCCTTCGATCTCGTCGGTCAGGATGATCAAGAGGGCGGCGGCGAGGGTTTTTTGCTTATCATCGAGCCTGCCGATCACCAGCACGCGCATCCCCGCTTCCAGGGCATCGGGATCCATGAGTGTGTCGCATCCCGTTGACAGGAGCGTCTCGTCTGCCAGCATGACCTTTATGGGGCTGTCCGCACCGTCACAGGAGTCCGGACTCAGGAGGAATTCCGTGAATCCCGGAATCTCCTCAATGACACCCTGGACCGACCGGCAATCGCCGATAATGATGAGCGATGCAGTGAAGCACCCTTCACGGGTCATGCCCCGCACCGTAACAGATTGCCCTTTTTCAAGGTCCGCAGGTGAGCCGAACACGCCGTCTGCCGTAAAAATCAGGGTATCCTCCGCAAAGCACACGCGGATGTCTCCCAGGCAGTTATCCGCCGTGCTTCCTTCACGCCTGAGGGTGAGAGATTCCGGGACCCAGTCGCCGCTCTCGTCATGGAGCTCTTTCACCTCGCCTGTGACCAGGGTGGGGCACTGGGACAGATCGTCTTTGGTGAGGATGTCGACAAAGACCACGGGCCTGAATATACACTTGCTCGACCCGCTCGGGTGGAGATGAATGGATTTATTCACGTCGATGTCGAGCCTCAGGTAGATCAGCTCGTTTTCGTCTATGTCTATGGGAGACCCCGGGTTGAGGTCGACCCTGCCGCTCGGCAGCTTGATCTCCATGTCCTCGCACGGGCCGCCCTCTGCCCTGACGCCGGAGATCCTCATGCGGATCTTCTGATATCTGCCCGCAGGGACCTCTTCGTTGATTAGGAGAAGGAAGTCCTCGTCGCGGTACTGCAGGAGATCGAGGGTATATCCTTCCTCGGAGCTGAAGATCGTGACGGCCTTTCCGCCGCAGTCCGCCTCGCCTTCGTCTCCGGGATCACAGACGGTGTCGTCTCCACGCTCATCATCGCATTCACCGAAGCCGCACTGATCGTCGTCACATTCTTCATGATCGCATCCGCCGTCATCACAGCAGCACTCTTTCCGGTCGCAGCAGTTGTCGTTATCATGGCATTCACGATCACGATCATGCTTTTCCCCGCGGCACTTGTGATATTCATCGCCGTCTGCGGTCAGCAGTGATATTTCGGTGATGGTGATCCAGATATGACCGTACTCATGCGAAGGGGCATCCGTGATGAGGACGCCGACCTTGCCGTAAACCCCCTCGGCCTCAATGCCGCCTCCCGAGTAGCCCCCGCCGCTGCAGGCCCATGAGATGACGAGAGCGAGCAGGCAGGCGCAGATCGCCCCGCCCCGAAAGAAATGCTTCCGTGTATGTCCCATACCCCCTCCCCTATTCCATGGCGGAAACATCAGCCTCTTGTGTCAAGGCCTCATAGAGGAAAGCACCAGTGCACAAATACGGTCAGAAGCTCCGGATGCTCGTTGCAGCGGAGATTCTTTCAGGTCGGCGGGTCCTATGCCCTGGACAGTGATACTATACGACATTGTAATATAATGTTACGCGAGGAAAAATCCAGTGCCCCGGGGTAGTTTTCAAAAGGATATCCGTCGGAAACAGGCCCTGTTAAACCATGTCAAAGGGATTCTCCATACCCTGTACCCTGAAAAACCGGTGCCGGGCCTTTCAGATCCACTGGAGAGACGTCGCCTTGAAGACTATCCACACTTCCCTGCCGGGCACGAGCTGGAGCTGTATGGCGGAGTGCTTGGTGATCCTGGCGTTGAGATGGATCTGGGCCACGACCACCTCCGTGAGAATGTTATCGGTGGACGCCTCGTCGCTCATGTTGAGGATCTTCCCCTTGAGGATGTTCAGCGCGGACTCCCTCTGCGGCGGCTCCAGCGCAATGATGATGTTGGAAGGGTTCAGGATCGCGCTGGATTCCAGGCTGGTTCCCCGGGCGCTCAGAATGACCTGCCCGTCCGGCAAGCGCTTGCTGAAGAGCCTGTCTTCCGTCTCCTCCCAGGGACCGTGAATGACGTTGCCGGCTACGTATTCCATGAGCCGGCCTTCTTCCATTCTTACGAGCTTGTCGGCCACCGTGTGGAGCCACAGGTAATCATGGCTCACGATGATGAGCGAGGTATTGAACATCCGGCGGCTCCTGTCGATGGCATCCTTGATGAGGTAGGAGCTGTGGCGGTCCACGCTTGCCGTGGGCTCGTCCAAAACAAGGACCTTGGGCCTGAGCACGAGCCTGGAGGCAAGGGCAACCCGCTGCGCCTCGCCTCCCGAGAGCTGGTGCCACATCCGGTGTGCGAACTTGTCCGGCGCAAGGCCAACCCAGCTCAATGCCTCGCGCACACGCTCGTCGGCATTGTGCATCTCGTTTCTGAGTCTGAGCCCGTAGGCCACGTTCTCGAACACCGTGCGCTTGAGCAGGTATGACACCTGGAGCAGCATGGTCACGCCTCTCCTCGCCTCCAGGCTGTCCGGGCCGGCGGGAACCCCTTCGAAGTAGATCGTCCCTTCGTCGGGAGCATCGATGAACGCCAGCAGATTGAGCAGGGTGCTCTTCCCGCTGCCGTTGGGGCCTACGATGGCGAAGATCTCACCCCGCTTGACCTGCAGGTCGAGGGATGAGAGAGCTTCGATCTCGTACCCGAGCGCCACGCGGTAGCGCTTAGTGAGACCCCGACACTCGATAACCGTGTCCGTGCCAACTACAGGGACAGGTCCCTGGCCGCCGTCCTGCGGCAGGGTGTCGGGTCTCTCCAGCGTGTCCGTTCCGCCCGAGGATTCGGACGCCACGCCGATCACCTCCGGATATACTCGCATCAGAGCTTGGCCGCCATCGGCGGCGCTGGGACTGGATTATACACCCTTCAATGCGGGCGTTCTCCTCCGACCCATCAGCGTGAAGGTGCCCCGCTGCTCGTAGGGCATTACGCGGCCAACGGGGAAATCCCGCCGTGCGGTCCACGCCGCGCGAGGAGGCGCGAAGATAACGCGACTGCCCGATACGGTGACTCGGGTGGAGGAGTCCGCCTTCGAGGACGTATCGAGCCTCATCATCGAGGCCCGGGGCGAAGGTCCGGCAGACGGCAGATCCGCGGTTCAACTGATTCTGGGCAGGTGGGACACCGCGCCCCTCCTCAGACGGCTCGGGGATGATACCACCCTTGACGATTGCAACCGCCTGCATCCCGACGAGATCTATCTTCGCGTGATCCCCGATGAGGACCCACCAACCGCGCTGACGATCGGTGGCTCTCCCGCGCGGCGTGCCACGCGGCCTACGCGTTCCTGGAGAAGGTCCTCGGGTTCGGCTTCTTCCTGGTCGGGAACCAGATCCCTGAGCTGAGTGCCTGGAGGCCAGAACCCTTCAAGCTCAAGCTGTGGCCGGCTATGGAGCACCGGCTGTTCCTTACCTACCCCTTTTTCGTCAGACATTGGCGCTACTGCTGCCGGCTCTGGGGTGAGGACCAGTGGCAGCACACCATCGACTAGCTCCGACGCAAGCGGTACACCCACATGGTGTGCTACCACGACGAGGGCAGCTACCTGTGGGGCCGGGCCTTCTACGATGCTTTCCCCCAAGCCAGAACGCGCGACAACAACGGGTTCGTCATGCACCCCGAACGACGAACCGACCTCAATTGTCGGATCTTCCGGTACGCCCAGGACAGCGGCGTCGAGGCAGCCTACCGATTCATGTACAGCGTGTTGCCGCAGTCCTTCGCGCGGGTACGGCCCAACTTGGCGCTGCATCCTCAGCCTACGAACTCGGTCTCTATCTGCCCGGGGGAGCCCGTGTGCTCTTCAGCGATGGAGCGCTTCTGGACCTCCATTCTGGATGCCCACC
>ERZ1026792.1256-NODE-1256-length-16658-cov-4.063275_pt1 | contig 16658 bp, 7 predicted proteins | sample MGYA00520884_ERZ1026792 | MGnify/ENA primary metagenome ERZ1026792 (study PRJEB33270, sample SAMEA104284473) | anaerobic digester metagenome | biome: Anaerobic digester microbiome; feature: mesophilic sludge digester; material: Anaerobic digester biomass | place... | reverse complement strand
CTCATCGGGGTCGGAATCTTTGCGAGGTTCTACCCGTCTCTCAACAGGACTGTACTTGCATATGGGAAGATACAAAAGGAGACCGTTCACGAACTTCTGGGACTGCCGGAATGGCTGGTGGTCCTTGCAGGATGTATCGGGATCGTCGCTTTCCTTTACCTCCTCGAGGTCGCAGGCTTCTGACCTGCCTTTCCGCATTTTTTTTGGTATAGTACTATTTTTACCACCATTCTTTCTCAAAAATCACGACGGAAAATGTACAGTAGTTGGAGTTCTCAGATCTATGCAAAAAAGTGAGACCCCATTCAATAGGAACCATGAAGAATGTTTGTGCACAATGCGGCCCTCTCGCATCTTTGAGGACGCCACATGGCGGGATGAGCCTGAAGTGCCATCCCGTGAGGGCTGCGAAAGATATGAAATCCGTTGAGGGGATAAAAGGTGGATAAAATGCCCGTATCCCTTATTTTTAAAAAAGAGGATTATTTCTCTTCAAACAGCTCTCCTTCCTGTCCCTTCCGGTAATTGTAGTATGCGAGGGCTCCAAGAAGGATGATTACCACGATCACCGGGATGAGCCATGCCATGGGGAAGGTTGACCAGAACGGCTGTGCTGGTGGCACGGTGGTGGGGGGCGTGGTGGTCGTCACCGTGGTGACCTGGGTGGTGAGGGTGGGAGTGGTGTTGGTGATATTGCTCTTTGATGTGAGATTCGCCTTTATTGCAGTGGCATTTCCACTGTCACTGCCCGACGTCAGGTTTGCCGAGAGGGTTGTCGGGACCGTTGTTGGCGTCGTGGTGGTGACAGAGGAACCGCCACCGCCACCGCCCCCTCCGCCACCGCCACCACTGCCGCCGCTGCCTGCAGAGGTGAAGTAAGCGGTGATGACATGGTTCGCACTCACGTTGGTGAGAGTATACGTGCTGGCAGAGCCTGATGTCTGGTTGTCAATGGTGACGTAGGAGATTTTGTAGTAGGTAAACGGTGTTATGGTAAAGGTGATCGATTCACCTTCATTGACGGATATCGTGCCGTTCGGAATGATCCTGCCCCCGCTGTAGGCAGTAGCGGTGACATAATAGGTGATAGCCGGTGGCATCTGGTCAAGAGTGACCGTGATATCAACCGTCTGGTCCTTCACCGGGTAGGCAGGAAGGTTCGTGGTGACCGGATAATATCCGTCCTTCGTTACGGTATAGTTGGTATAGAGCGGTGGGGTGAGGTTCACCGGAACAAGCAGGGTGCCGTTTGCGGTGGATCCTTTCAGGTCATCATCAAAGAGAACCTGTGCACCATCGGTATTGCAATTGATCCTGAAGTATCCGGTATCACCGGTCTCTTCGGGATAAACGCTGATATAGTCCGGCCTGCTCTCGCTGTCTGATCCCCCGCTGTTGGCAACGGTCAGGTTCACCGTGTAGTTCCCTTCGGCAGCATAGGTATGGACCGGTGACTGTTCAGCGGACGTGGTTCCGTCACCGAAATTCCATTGCCACGAAGCCGGGGCACCGGAGGAAAGGTCGGTAAATGCGATGGTCAGCGGAGCAGAACCCTCCGTGCTGTTTGCACTGAAATTTGCAACCGGTGCAATTACACTTTGTGCGGTGATATACCCGTCCCTGGTGAGCGTGCCGGTTCCATAACTATTTGTTGCGTTCAGGCTCACACTGAAGGTTCCGGCGTTGGCATAGGTATGTTCGGGGTGTTGCAGGGTGGATGTGCTGCCATCACCAAAGTCCCAGAGCCAGGAGGTAGGGGCATTGCGCGAGGTGTCGGTGTATAACACGGTCAGGGGTGGAGTACCTGCGGTGACGTTCGCGACAAAATCAGCCACGGGGGGTTGATCTGATGCGTTGTCAATGACCCTCAGGTTCAGTTCCGTGATCCCACCGGAGGTGAAGGGATACGTCCATATCCAGGTTTCTCCTGCTCCCACGTCAAGGCATTCCGCACGGGCACCGTCAGCATAGAAATAGATCGCTGCTCCCTCTGGTATCGATCCCTGGACGAGCAGTTTGGTCCCGAAGGAGTCCGGTGATCCATAGGTGCCGTTGCCCGTTGTCGTGATGGTTCCTCCACCACCCGTTGCGAGAGCGCTGATGGTAGTTCCTGCCGCTGCCGGCTCACCATTAATCAGGATCTCCCCGAAAAAAGAGTGAGGGAGCTGAGGGGCCACGGTCGGGACGGTAGTGGGGACCGTCGTCGGAATGGTGGTCGGCTCTGTCGTGGGAACTACGGTTGTAGGCTCCGTTGTCGGCTCACTGGTAGGTTGTTCGGTTGGCGATACTGTAGTTGGTTCAGTGAAAGGGACGGTCGTAGGGATGGAAGTGGGGCAGGGGCTGATGGGGCAAGGGATGGGGGTTGTCGGGCAGGGACCTGGCGGGATGCAGCCAGACCCGGTCACCTGTTTTGAGGTGGTGTCACACCCACATATGTTGCAGACCGTGAGCTGGACCGTATACGTTCCCAGCGCATTGAAGACATGGCTTGGATTCTGCAGGGTCGAAGTATCCCCATCCCCAAAGTCCCAGGACCAGTTCAGGGCATTCGTGGAGTTGTCAGTGAACTGGATGGTGAATGGCGGGACGCCCCCCGTGGCATTCATGGCAAAGTCTGCAACCGGTTGTGGCACCGGGTTTACTGAAACCTCTCTTGCGATGGTGGAGTTCCTGCTAGTGCCATCACTGCAAGGCCGTGTAACCGTCAGGTTGACAGTATAGGTGCCGGCAGCAGGGTAGGTGTGGACCGGGTTTCTGTCAGATGAGATTGCCCCGTCGCCGAACTGCCAGGCCCAGTTGGTGGGATTGTTCGTCGAGGTGTCAGTAAAGGTGACTACCAGGTCGCAGATATTGGTCACGAACGTGAAATTCGCTCCCGGAACCGGACATCCGTATATCTGTTTTGAGGCTGTATCCGTTCCGCAGAGCCCCTCAACGGTAAGGTTCACCACGAATGTGCCGGCACTGGTATAGGTGTGGCTTGGATTCTGCAGGGTTGAGGTGCTCCCATCACCGAACTGCCAGGACCAGTTCAGGGCATTGGTGGAGCTGTCAGTGAACTGGATGGTGAAGGGAGGGTCCCCTGCAGTAGTATTCATCGTGAAGTCCGCTACCGGCGGGGGCACAGCGCTCACACTGACCTGCTTTGAGATGGTTGAATTCTTTACCGATCCATCCTCACAGGTCTTTGCGACCGTCAGGTTGACGGCATAGGTGCCAGCGGTTGAGTAGGTGTGGACCGGGCTCTGGACAGCCGAAGTGGTTCCATCACCGAACTGCCATGCCCAGCTGGTGGGATTGTTGGTCGAGGTGTCGGTGAAGGTGACATTGAGGTCACAGACGTTGGTCGCGAAAGTGAAGTTGGCCACTGGCGGCGGACAGAGCCACACGGTCACGGATTTTGACTCGGTATCATTGTTGCAGACACCCTGGACGGTCAGGTTCACCTGGTAGGTGCCAGGGGCTGTGTAGGTGTGGTTTGTATTCTGGAGGGTTGAGGTGGCACCGTCGCCGAACTGCCATGCCCAGCCTGTCGCGTTCTTTGACGCATCAGTGAAGGTGACATTGAGGGGTGCTTCACCGGATGAGGGATCCAGACTGAAGTCAGCGGTCGTCACCGGCACCGGTGAAACAATCACGTCCTTTGAGATGGTTGAGTTCTTCTCCGATCCATCCTCACAGGTCTTTGCGACCGTCAGGTTGACGGCATAGGTGCCAGGGGCTGTGTAGGTGTGGACCGGGCTCTGGACAGCCGAAGTGGTTCCATCACCGAACTGCCATGCCCAGCTGGTGGGATTGTTGGTCGAGGTGTCGGTGAAGGTGACATTAAGGTCACAGACGTTGGTCGCGAAAGTGAAGTTGGCCACCGGGGGCGGACAGAGCCACACGGTCACGGATTTTGACTCGGTATCATTGTTGCAGACACCCTGGACGGTCAGGTTCACCTGGTAGGTGCCGGGGGCCGTGTAGGTATGGTTTGTATTCTGGAGGGTTGAGGTGGCACCATCGCCGAACTGCCATGCCCAGCCTGTCGCGTTCTTTGACGCATCAGTAAAGGTGACATTGAGGGGTGCTTCTCCATTTGTGGGGGTGGCATTGAATTCAGCGCCGGTCACAGGGATAGGATTCAGGGTGACCTGTTTTGAAACGGTAGAGTTCCGTGGGCTCCCATCGAAACAGACATTCTGTACTGTCAGGTTGACGGTGTAGGTGCCTGCATTCAGGTACGTATGATCCGGATTCTGTGCACTGGAAGTGGCACCGTCGCCGAACTGCCATGCCCAGCTGGTGGCATCGGTCGAGGTATCGGTGAAGGTGACATTGAAGTCACAGTCATTGGTGGAGAACGTGAAACCGGCCTTCGGATAAGGACAGCAGTCCCCGTCTTTCAGCGCGGTGATAAATCCTCCCTCTTCCTTTGGCAGGAATGCTGTCGGGTATGGATTGCTTGCGGGGAAATCGGTGGACCTCGTGAGCCCTACGACGTATACTCCACAGTTATTATCGACCGCAATCGCATATCCCTCGTCCTTGCCGTTCCCGCCAAGATAACTGAGGAGTTCCGGTGTCTTCTGTCCCGGGACGAATTTGGCAACAAAAGCATCAGATTGTCCCCCGAACTTCGGTTGGAATGCATTTATTGTCTTGAGGTTGGTATCCTTGGTGAATCCCGCTATATAGACATTGCCGAAAGAATCGATGGCGATTCCTCTGCCCTCATCAGCGACGGGACCGGTCAGGTAGGTGGACAGAGAGAGTGCATTGCCCGCAGGAACGAGACGGGTATAGAACGAACTCCGCATGCGGGAGCTGGGTGACTGATAGAATGCATCCTTTACCGGGAAATTTGTGGACTCTGTCAACCCTGTCACATGGGCAGAGGAATCTTTGTCAACGGCAATGGCACGGCCGGCGTCTTTTGCGGTTCCTCCCAGGTAGGTGGAATAGACAATGGCGTCTTGTGCTGTATCCACCTTCGTGATGAATGCATCACTCCAGCCGCCCAGTTTTGACTGGAATGCACCCTTCAACGGGAAATTATTCGAAAACGTTTCACCGGTAATGTACGCAGCTCCGGTTCCGTCAACATCGATCCCATAGCCGATATCATTCAGGGTACCCCCATAGTAACCGGCGTACGAAAATTGGGTTCCGGGGCTGTTTACCTTCACAATAAACGCGTCAGCGTTTCCTGCCAGTGCAGTATTCTGGGATCCGTGATTGACCGGGAATGACTTCGAATCCGTACTACCTGTTATAAAGGCATTATTTTGCGAATCAAGAGTGATACCGTATCCGTAATCGTTCCCGGTTCCCCCGACATACGTGGAGTAGACAAACGAGCTCCCGTCAGGGTTCAGCTTCACGACAAAGGCGTCATCCTTGCCGGCGTTCGCTGACTGGATGGCATTGACAACCGGGAAATCCACTGAATCGGTCGACCCGGTAATATATGCATTGCCATTCGAGTCAACCGCTATGGCGTTTCCGGCATCGTACCCTTTACCCCCGATATAATTGAGGTATTCTGGTGCGGTTCCCAGAGGATTGATTTTGACAACAATTGCATCGGTACCTCCACTGATGGATCCATAGGGATCAAGCACTTCGGGGAAGGTAACTCCGGCAACATACGCATTCCCCTGGATATCCGCTGCGACCCCGTTTGCACTCGCAAATCCAACCCCTCTCAGGTAAAGACTATATTTGATCTCGGGATCGATGATCAGGTCTTTTCCCTCGTCATAATCTCCGATTCCGAATCCCACGGTATCATCGGACAGGATAAGGTAGGATGCAGGAATTACCACGATATGTCCATCAATCTCCTGGTAGCAGTAGGGTACACTCTGGGTGAGTATTCCTACATCGGTCTGTATGTGGAGATCACCATTCGGTGCCACCGTCAGCCCTGAATGGCCGGTATACACTGTTTTAATTGAGGCAGGGTCCGATCCCGGCTTTACCAGGAAACTGCTCTTTATGGCACCGGTTTTCCCTTCATAGGTGAGATCGATACCCGGATACAGGTCCGGATAGGCAACTGACCCGTACGTCCGGACACCAGTAATCCATTGTGAGGGATCGCCTCTCATGAAATTTACCCTGCAGGGAAGGGGGTCAATTCCATAAACACCGGTATTTTTCAAAGCACCCTCGTAGGTAAATCCGATCGTTGAGGAGGCAAACTCATCGTTAATCGTCCGGATTACCCGTATGGTCGCTCCATCACCGGTAAAGTAGACAAGCCCCCCATTCGAGATGACCTCAAAGAGGACATCTCCGCTTATCTGACCTTTATTTTCGATGAAAAACAGCGGTTGTGAGGCGATCAGGTCCTCATGGTCAACATCAGACAACGTTGGTGCAGCGTTGGATGCAGAAGCATCCCCTGCGGCAAAGGCAGGGATGACACCTACTATGAGCACCAAAAGTACGAATAACAGCGGGATCTCTTTTTGTCTCATAAAAACCCTTAAATTCAGATGAAGAATTCATATGATATAAAACTTTCCTACAAAAAGCGCTATTTTGACTGCTTTTTTCCCCAGCAGCGATTTAACCTGACATTCTTTTCTGCACTATAGTATTTCCTTAATCATAATGGATATGTTGTCCCAGGGCTCAGTATAACATCACAGCAGCATTGATTTACGGAGATATCACGGCGAACGGGATCTCACTATTCTGAGAAGGATACAGGAAAAAAATGGAAGGGGCCGGGCGGATCTTTGCAGGAGAATATTCAGGGGCACGATATGCCCGCGCCGATTTGGCGGGGGAATCTCCTGCTCTTATCACCCCCGGCGGCATGGTATGCCGCCTGCTCTTTGTAGCAGGAACCCTGACTGAGAAAGCGATACCCGGCGGTGAGACGGTCTATGCACGGGTGGCTGATCCGACCGGTGTTTTTGAGATCCGGAAAATCCGGCCTGATGCAGGCCTGAAAGCAGCGCTCTCATCAATTGAGATACCCTCCTTTGTGACCGTGCTTGGGTATGCCCGGATCACAACCAATGATGATGAGCCGGTTCCTTACCTTGATCTGGTAGATCTGAGGGAGGTTGATCGAACCACCAGGGATACCTGCATTATCAGGACCTCCGAACTCACCACCGACCGGCTCTCCCGATTGAAGGAAGCACTCGAATCAGGGAAAGGAAGCCCCGAAGTCCTTTGTGCGATGTCACAATTCAATACGAGTACCGCATCAGTCGGGATGCTCGCGGACATGGTATCCAGGGGACTGGAACAGGTTGCTAAACGATCGCTGCCTGAGGAAAGAGATGCTGAAATAAGGGGAAAGATCCTCTCGATTATCAGGGATTCTGCAGGGAAGAGAGGAGTGCCGTTTGACGAGCTGGTCACCCTTGCTGGAAAAGCCGGGATCCCGGAGCCGATGGTGAGAGATGTTGTCCGTGTCCTGCTCGAAGAAGACGAATGTTACCAGCCTGCCCGGGACGTTTTCAAGCCTCTATGATACTCGAATTTCTGAGCCAGGGACCCGCACTCCTTGTCAAAGGGAGGAGGAATGTTCTTGCCGTTGCCGACCTCCACCTTGGCATCGAATCGGATCTCGACAGGCATGGTATCCATTTCAGGAGCAGAACACGGGAGCGGTGCGAACGCCTTGAGACCTGCATAAGGGAGACCCTCCCCGATCTCCTCCTCCTGCTCGGTGACCTGAAACATGCCATCCCTTTCCCCTCAAGGCAGGAACAGCGCGAGATCCCTGAATTTATCGCCCATCTCCGTTCCCTTGTTCCTCTCGGGATTGTCCCCGGGAATCATGATGTCGCCATTGAGCAGTTCTTTGAGCCCGGGGAGCTGCTGGCAAAGGAGGGGGTGATCATCGATGGCACGGGATATGTACATGGCCATATGTATCCTGATGTATCCCTTGCAGGAATGCTGATCATTGCCGGCCATCACCACCCGATGGTCTCTCTCAGGGATGAAGTGGGATGCTCTCTCCGCTCTCCCGCCTACCTCTTTTCACTCCTCAATGATGGTTGCATTGGATTTCCTGTCCGGGAAGGGGGAACAGAGAGCCGGGTCCTTTTCATGCCCTCGTTCAATGAACTGACAGGGTACGATGTTACGAGGACAATGAAAGAACCGTTCAGCCCGCTCTCCCGGTGTATCAGCCGGGAATCATCCGAGGTTCTCCTCCCCGATGGCACCTTTCTCGGACCTCTTGGGGCACTGGAGGGATATGAGCCCGATCAGGAACCTTGACGAGCGAATTGTGGCCTGCATCCGGGAGCGGGGCTTTGAGGAACTCTCCGAGATCCAAAATCGTGCAATACCTCTTGTAGCGTCCGGCAGGAACCTCATCCTGATTGCACCTACCGGGACGGGAAAGACCGAGAGCGCCATGATCCCGGTCTTTGACCGGATGCTTACGGAGAGAACCGGAGGGTTTACAACCCTCTACATCACGCCGCTCCGTTCCCTGAACCGCGATATGCTCCAGCGGCTCTCCTGGTGGTGCGGCGAACTCGGGATATCCGTTGGGGTCAGGCATGGGGACACAAAGAATGCCGAACGGAGAAAACAGGCATTATCCCCCCCGGAACTCCTCATCACCACCCCGGAAACGCTGCAGGCTCTGTTCATGGGAAAGGTGCTCCGGAAGCACCTGAAGAATGTCAGGCATGTGGTGATTGACGAGATCCACGAGCTGGCAGGGAGCAAAAGGGGATCACAGCTCTCCGTTGCGCTGGAACGGCTTGTCGCCCACGCGGGCGAATTCCAGAGGATCGGACTCTCGGCTACCGTCGGGAATCCCGATGAGATGGGACGGTTCCTCTGCGGGAAGAGGGATTTTTCGGTGGTGGAAGTCCCTGTCACCAAGCGTCTCCAGATCACGGTTGAGTGTGCGGGTGACAGCTTTGAGCGTCAGGCGGAGTGGGTCTCTGATACCATCGACCGGTTCGGTTCGACCCTGATCTTTGTCAATACAAGAGTGACTGCCGAAGCCCTTGGCCATCAGCTCTTCTCCCGGGGGGATGTTGAGGTGCACCATGGATCGCTCTCGCGGGAGATCAGGATCGATGCCGAGGAACGCTTCAGGTCGGGCGCAATAAAAGGGCTGATCTGCACGTCATCCATGGAACTCGGGATCGATATCGGGCATATCGAGCATGTTATCCAGTTTGGCTCACCAAGGGAGGTCTCCCGCCTGGTCCAGAGAATCGGCCGGGCCGGGCATCAGCTGCATGCCGTATCCAGGGGTACCATCCTTGCCCTGGGATTCGATGATCTGCTCGAGTCCCTGGTCATTGCAAGGCGGGCAAAGGCCGGCGAGGTTGAAGACGTCATCCCTCCCAGGAACCCGGCCGATGTCCTTGCAAACCAGGTTGCAGCCCTGGCTGTTGAATACGGGCATATCCCGAAAGAAGCGGTCACGGCCATCCTTGAAAGGACATATCCCTTCAGCAGATGCCGGGAACTTCTCGATGAGGTATGCGCCCAGATGGCAGAACACCGGCTGATACGGCTTGAGGGAGATACCATCTGCACGACCATGAGAGCACGTCGCTACCTTGCCGGAAACCTGTCGATGATCCATGATGAGAAGAAGGTCCATGTCTTCGATATGGTCTCAAGGAGGACCGTCGCTACGCTTGACGAATCGTTTGTGGTGGGATCGATCTACACTGGTGCGGTCTTCATCACGAAAGGGCAGCTCTGGAGGGTCCTTGACATGGATGAAGGGCGGATCACGGTCGAGCCGGCACGACGGGTCAAGGGAGAGCTGCCCTCTTGGGAAGGTGAGCAGATCCCTGTTCCGTTCGGGATTGCACGCGAGGTGGGGGCGCTCCGGCGAAGCCGGCATTTTGCCGCATATCATACTGATCAGGAGGTGTCCCGTTTTGCTGCCGGGTTCCTTTCTGAAATGGATAAGAACCGGAGCCATGTTGCAACCGACCGGATGATCGTTCTCGAGGATTCCGAAGAAGCGGTGATCTGCAATATCTGCGCAGGCCATAAGGCAAATGAAGCGCTGGGGCGGGTGATCTCGGTCCTCCTCTCAGCCCGGTTCGGTACTACGGTTGGGATCGAGATCGATGCATACCGGATTCTGCTCTCCCTGCCCCCTTCAGTCAGGGCATCCGACGTCAGGGAGGTCCTCGCCGGACTCGAGCCGGAACACGTCGGAGGGATCCTCCAGCTCGCCATGAAGAGGACCACTCTTTTTAAGTGGAAACTTGTCCAGATCGCAAAAAAATTCGGAGCTATCGATCCCGATGCGGATTATGAACGGCTCAGCACCTACAAGCTCACCGAACTGTTCGAGAATACTGTTGTCCAGAAAGAGGCATACCGTGAACTCTTCTCTGCATACATGGACGTGGATTGCGCAGCTCACCTCCTGTCGCTCGTAAGGCAGGGGGATTGTGCCATCGAACTCGCACGGCTGAGCATCCTGGGTGCCCAGGGACTTTTTTCTTCGAGAGATCAGATCGCCCCCCCTACGCCAGACCAGGCCGTGATCAGTACGCTCCGCCGCCGAATCGATCAGCAGGAGATCGTGCTCGCCTGCATGAACTGCCGGAAGTGGAAGAGCCACACGGTTGCAGGGAGGGTCCAGGAACAGCCGGTCTGTCCAAGATGCGGGGCCCGGCTGATCGCCGTCCTGAAACCATACGAGGAACCGCTGCTCGCCCTTGCGTCAAAGAAGGAGAAGACGAGCGAGGAGAAAGCGGTCGAAGCAAGGCTGATACGAAATGCCAACATCGTCCTTTCCGGGAGAAAAAAGGCGGTACTGGCCCTGGCCGGAAAGGGGATAGGTCCCGAACACGCCTCCCGGATCCTCGCCACCCTCACGGAAGGGGATGCCTTCTACAAGGAGATCCTGAAGGCCGAACGGAACTATATAAGGACCCGGAGATACTGGTAGATCAGAGGATACTTCCGAGTTTCTGTTCGAGGATATCAAGGCCCCGTTTGACATCCTCGAGATTCTTGCCGCCTGTCAGGATGATCTTTCCTGATGAGAAGAGCAGGGCAACGATCTTCGGATCGTGGATCCGGTACACAAGCCCCGGGAACTGTTCCGGCTCATACTCGATGCTCTCGAGGTTAAGGGTGATGACCACCCTGTTCAGGTTGATGTACTTCCCGATGTCGTACGAACAAACGATATTCGTGACAGCAACGCGGGGGCTGTCATAGGTCTTGACACCTGCCTCCTTGAGTGATTGGATGATAATGGCCAGACCTTTTTCAAGAGATTTCTTGTCCCTGATCCCGGTCAGCACCACTTTGCCCGATGAGAAGATGAGCGATGCGCTTTTCGGATCCTCCATGCGGAAGACAGCGCCGGGGAATCTCTTGGTGTTGAGCTCGCAGTTCGCCACCTTTTGTGCAACTTCTGCGAGATCGATGGAATCGGCAATGGCACCTGATGCGACGATATTCTCTATTTTCAGGGAATCGTATCTCTTATCGTCCATTGATCAGTACATGCAGTGTAGACCACTATAATACTACTGGATTACCCCGAAAGAGGATGTTTGGTCATTTCGTGAGCGAATAAGAAAAGGCAGATTCATCTCCTTTCATCTCCAACATTTTTGACGTTTTATGGCTGAAAGAAGCACTGGTGCAGCGGCGTATGAGGAACTCTGCAGGACGTTCCGGATCGATGTCCCGAAATCTTATAATTTCGGATTCGATGTGATCGATGCATGGGCTGACAAGGATCGGAACAAGCTTGCCATGATCTGGGTGAACCAGGATGGAACCGAAAAGAAATATTCCTTCAGGGATTTGAAAAATCTCTCCAACCAGGCGGCCAATATCCTGATCAAGTATGGTGTCCAGAAAGGCGATCGCGTGCTGATCATGCTCCCCCGGATCCCTGAGTGGTGGATCTTTGTGATCGCCCTCATCAAACTCGGTGCGGTGCTTTGTCCCTGTCCTACCATGCTGACGCCAAAGGACATCAAGTACCGGTTGAATGCTGGGACGTTCCGGATGATCATCACCAACCTCGAGAACTCGGCCAAGGTTGAGGAGGTGGTGACCGAATGTTCGACGCTGACATGCCGGTTCCTTGTCGACGGTGAACGGCCAGGGTGGGTCAGCTTCCCCAGGGAGCTGGTCTATCCTGCCCCGGTGTCATTCCGTTCGGTCAGTATGCCGACTGGAAAAAAGACGCTTGCGACTGACCCGATGCTGATCTACTTCACCTCGGGTACCACGGGAGAACCGAAGATGGTCCTCCACAACCACAGCTACCCGCTCGGGCACCTCGTCACGGCGACATTATGGCAGGATGTCGGTGAGAACGATGTGCATTTCACCTCATCGGATACCGGATGGGCCAAATGCGCCTGGGGCAAGATCTTCGGCCAGTGGATCGCCGGGGCCTGTATCTTTGTCTATGATGTGAGGGGCAAGTTCAAGGCGACCGAACTCCTTCCGCTGCTTGAGAAGTATGAGATCACCACGTTCTGTGTCCCCCCTACCATATACCGGATGCTGATCCTCGCAGACCTCGAGAAGTTTGACCTGCGCGAACTCCGCCGCTGTACCAGTGCCGGCGAGCCGCTCAATCCGGAAGTGGTCAGGGTATGGATGGAGGGGACCGGCCGGACCATCTCCGAGGGGTATGGCCAGACTGAGACGGTCTGCTGTATCGGCACATTCCGGGGTATGGAGACACGACCCGGGTCAATGGGGAGACCGGCGCCGGGATGGCATATCGAGCTCCATGATGACGAAGGGCGGCCGGTCGAGCAGGGAGAGGAAGGACGGATCGCTATCAGTATCGATCCCCGCCCGGTCGGCCTCTTCGTGGAGTATGTAAACAGCCCTGAAGCGAATGCTGCCTCGTTTGTAAATGGATTCTATTATACGGGGGATAAGGCTACCATTGATGCCGACGGCTACTTCTGGTTCGTCGGGAGGAATGATGATATCATCAAGAGCTCGGGATACCGGATCGGTCCTTTTGAGGTGGAGAGTGCCCTTCTCGAGCATCCGGCAGTCCAGGAATCGGCAGTGGTCGGGTCTCCCGACCTTATCCGGGGAGTCATCGTCAAAGCGTTCATCGTTCTCAAACCAGGGTATCAGCCATCGGAAACCCTGATCCGTGATATCCAGTCGCATGTGCGGAACTCCACCGCTCCTTACAAGTATCCCCGGGCGGTCGAGTTTGTCCCTGATCTCCCCAAGACCCTGTCCGGGAAGATACGCCGAAACGAGCTCCGGCAGCGCGAACTGGAGAAGTACCGGAGCAGGGAATAATCCCTCTTCCCCGTCCCGGCCTGGCACGCTGCCTTCCTGGATTGCTTCATCTGGCCGCTTCTCCCTGCCGGTTCCACCTTTCAAGCCAAGGTATTCCTGTGACAGAGGGAACGGTTCAGGAACGGGCCCTCATCCAGCAGACAATCCCTGGGTTTCTCCCGGTGCAGAAAAAGACAGGTTAAAGATTTCCCAGATGATATTATTCTGTTCATATGCCCTGTGAAGGACACGCTATGGGTGATTACGAGGAGACCTACCGGATATTCTCACTGGAGGTACCTGACTATTACAATTTTGGGTTCGATGTGATCGATCGGCTTGCCCTCGAGGATCGGAACCGGCTTGCCATGATCTGGGTGAACCAGGAGGGGAACGAAAAGACGTTCACCTTCCGGCAGATGATGAACCTCTCGAACTCGGCGGCAAACATGCTCCTGAAGTACGGGGTGAAGAAGGGGGACCGTGTCATCATCATGCTCCCCCGTGTTCCGGAATGGTGGATCTTTGCCATCGCCTGTATCAAGCTGGGAGCGGTTTTCTGCCCCTGCCCCACGATGCTCACCCCAAAGGACCTGAAGTACCGGATCGATGCGGCCAAGATCTCCATGGTGATCACCGACAAGGAGAATTCCGGCAAGGTGGAGGAGATAAGCAATGACTGCCCCACGCTTGCCACCCGCCTTCTGACCGATGCAAAACTCCCCGGGTGGATCAGCTATATCGAGGAGATCGATTATCCGGCTCCGGTCTCCCGCCACCTGGTGAAGATAGCCGGGATGGAGCGGACGAAGAGCACTGACCCGCTCGTCATTTATTTCACCTCGGGAACAACCGGCGAGCCGAAACTGGTCCTTCACAACCATGCCCTCCCCCTCGGCCATGTCACGACGGGAGGATTCTGGCTTGACCTGAAACCACACGATCTCCACTTCACCTATGCCGATACCGGCTGGGCCAAGTCGTCCTGGGGGAAGTTCTTCGGGCCCTGGCTACAGGGTGCCTGCATCCTCGTGTACGATGTCCGGGGGAGGTTCAAGCCGACCGAGCTCCTTCCGGTCCTTGAGAAGTACGAGATCACCGTCTTTTGTGCTCCTCCCACGGTATACCGGATGCTGATCCTCGCTGATCTTGAGAAGTTCGATCTCACCTCCCTCCGGCACTGCGTGAGTGCGGGCGAACCCCTCAATCCTGAGGTGATCCGGGTCTGGAAGGAAGGGACCGGCCTGACGATCTACGAGGGATACGGCCAGACCGAGCTCGTGCTGGTGATCGGGACCTTTCCCTGCATGGAAGCACGGCCCGGATCGATGGGCAAGCCGTCTCCCGGCTGGCAGATCGAACTGCACGATGATGACGGCCGGCCGGTTGCGCCAGGGGATACCGGGAGGATTGCGATCCGGGTCAGCCCGCGGCCGGTCGGGCTCTTTGACGGGTATCTGTACGATCCCGAGGCAACGAGCGAGGTCTTCAGGGGCGACTTCTACTATACCGGGGACAAGGCATACATCGATGAGGACGGGTATTACTGGTTCGTCGGGAGAGACGATGATGTGATCAAGAGTTCCGGGTACCGGATCGGTCCGTTCGAGGTCGAGAGTGCCCTCCTCGAACATCCTGCCGTCAAGGAGGCTGCGGTGGTCGGGTCCCCTGATGTCATCCGTGGCATGATCGTGAAAGCATTCGTTGTCTTAAAAGAGGGATCTGCTCCGAGTGAGCAGATGGCAAAGGATATCCAGCGGTTTGTGAAAAAGATCACGGCTCCCTACAAGTATCCCCGTTCGATCGAGTTCGTCGATGACCTGCCCAAGACCATCTCGGGCAAGATCCGGAGGAACGTGCTCCGCGAGCGGGAACTTGCAACCCATGCAAAATATTGAATGAGTGGGAAGGTGATGGGCTCCCCTCCTCTCCCCCTCGTGTCACTCCTTTTTTCCAGGGAGAGATCACCACCGGATTTAGTCACCTTTATTTCCCCGTAAGCCAAACCAGTTAAAGGCGCGAGGGTAGCCAAGCCAGGTCAACGGCGCTGGATTCAGGGTCCAGTCTCGCAGGAGTTCTTGGGTTCAAATCCCATCCCTCGCATTCGGACACGAAGTTCTAATCCCCCGGTTTTAGTTTATATACCCCTCTCTCAAACAATTCTTTATGCCTCCCAGCACTCTTTCACAAGATCATTTTTCCAGTGTCAAGAAAGGGTATGCAAATACCATCATTGACCGGTACCTGAGCTCGGAAAGAATAACCCCTGATGACGCCGGACTCATAACAGAATTTCTTGCAGAACGCCGGGCAGCAGGGGGAATAAGCATCGGACGCGTTGACAAGCTCACCTTTACCCTGGTCGCATGGCGTCGTTTCCTGCCTCCGTTTTCCACCCTCACAATAGGGACTGTCTATACGGGAATCGAGGCCATCAAGCACGCTGAAAGCCATCAGGGTCGGCCCTATAAGCAGAACACCCTCTTTGATCATGTCTCTATTCTCAAGCAGTTCCTTCTCTGGATGATCGAGAATGAATATTCGGATCTTCCCGAAAAGAAGATCAAAGGTATCAAAACTCCAAGAAAAGACACCAAGACCAAGACGGCATCTCAACTCCTGACTCCTGAAGAGATACAGGCTTTGATCAAGGCCTGCAGGAGCTCCCGGGACCGGGCTATGCTGATGACTCTCTATGAAGGGGGATTCCGCCCCGGTGAGATCTGCCAGCTTGCCTGGGGAGATATGAAGACCGATTCGAAAGGGATCGCGGTGAACGTCAATTTCAAAACAGGCATCACCCGCTACATCCGGCTGGTTATGGCAAAGAAGTATATCGCCGAGTGGCGGGCCGATTATCCGCTCCCAATAACTGACAAGTCCATGGTCTTCCTCACCGAGACGCGGCATCCGATGACTTGGCACACGATGACGGTTCAGATTCGACGGATCGCCCACAGGGCAGGGATTACGAAGCACCTTACCCCGCACCTCTTCCGCCACTCCCGGATCACCCATCTCCTCCAGGAAGGGGCCAAGGAGAGCACGGTCAAACTGATGATGTGGGGTTCGCTGAGTACGGATATGCTCACGACATATGCCCACCTGACCGGCCGGGATATTGATGCAGACATCTCACGTCTGTATGGGCTCGAAGATGATCCCAAAGCGAAAGAAAATGCGCGGCTGGAACCACGGATATGCCCGTCGTGTAATTTGATTAATCCGCCCGGTGAAGATTATTGCCGGGGATGTATGGAAGCTTTATCGATTGAGGCCATTTCTGAGGAGGAAGCCATCCGACGGTTTGTCTTAAATCATCCCAGGATAATTCGTAAGTACTTGGACAAAAACGAACAAAATAACCTTAACCCCCCGGTTGGAAAGATTTAAAACCCATTTTCATCTTCATTTTAACT
>ERZ1026792.1252-NODE-1252-length-16714-cov-3.430156_pt1 | contig 16714 bp, 10 predicted proteins | sample MGYA00520884_ERZ1026792 | MGnify/ENA primary metagenome ERZ1026792 (study PRJEB33270, sample SAMEA104284473) | anaerobic digester metagenome | biome: Anaerobic digester microbiome; feature: mesophilic sludge digester; material: Anaerobic digester biomass... | reverse complement strand
GTTCCGGCGCCTGATGATGACAGTGTTTTTTATTTTGTTTCGGATCGCAGCGGTGGCTATGGAGGGCTCGACATTTACAGGGGTGAAATTTTACCGCCTCCGCCGCCTCCTCCACCGCCCCCGCCGCACGCCGGCAATACAAGCGCGGCAAGAAGCGTGAACAATGCAATGCTCCTCAGCAGAGTCTTCATATCATCTCCTCAAATAGTTTTCGTATGCACTGCCCGTGCCCTGATGTAAACAGCCGACCCCGGTCACGGGTTCATATATATTTCGGCATATACCCGTGTGACAATAGATTTTCAATGCTTCGGGAAAAAATTGAACGCAGGGCTGAAATCCTGACGATATCCTCGGGATGAAAAGGGGAATCCTTTTCACAGGAGAGACAGACATCCTTATCATGCCGTGTCGGTTTCCTCTGGCCTGCTGCTGCAGCCGGCCTGTTCAACATTCCATGGAACGCGAGATTCCTTCAGTGAAAAACCATATCAGCGTCCTGTTTGCGTGTCAATTCAATGATATAATACAATGCCCGAAACAATGAATATCCTGCCCGCGAGCTACACTCTTCATCGGGAAGGGCGCAAAACCTCAAGTCTGTGGGCCGTACCCTTCACAGAAAAATCTCCTGCCGCGCGCATCCGGCTGCAGACAGTCGTGTCAAGCGGCAATCTCCCCAATCACCATGTTCCCAAGGGCCTGGAAAGAACCTCCCGCTCGCGTCCGGCCTCATGGAAAAACGCCCCTCTCTTGACTGGCGTCAATTCCCGGGTATGAATAATGAGATAATCATAAAAAAGCCGGCGCGATTCTGACACGGCAATTATGACGTGTCGAGTTCTTCGACACAGAGCATGAAGGAGATAGAGATATGACGATGAACATGAGAAAAATCACAGAGAAGGTTTTCTGGCTGGGTGCTGTCGACTGGGACAGGAGGCTCTTCGATTCGCTCATTCCCCTTCCGGACGGGACGAGCTATAATGCTTACCTGGTCAGGGGGAGCGACAAGACGGCCCTCATCGACTCGGTCGATCCGGCCATGACAGGGCAGCTCATGGAGCAGCTCGAGGGTGTCGAGAGCATCGACTTTGTGGTGGCCCATCATGCCGAGCAGGATCACTCGGGGACGATCCCTGTCGTGCTGGAGAAATACCCCGGGGCCAAGGTCGTCGCGACACCCAAGGGCAAGGAGTTGCTCATGATCCACCTGGGGATATCCCCGGAGAGGTTCATCGAGGTGGAGGACGGCCGGAGCATAAGCCTGGGCGACAAGAATCTCCAGTTCTTCCATACGCCCTGGGTTCACTGGCCCGAGACCATGGTGACCTGGCTCGCGGAAGACAGGATCCTCTTCTCCTGCGACTTCTTCGGCTCGCACATCGCCACCAACGAGCTCTACGTGACAGACAAGGGCCGTGTGTACGAGGCGGCCAAGAGATACTTCGCCGAGATCATGATGCCTTTCAGGAATGTCATCGAGAAGAACATCGCCAAGGTGAAGAAGCTCGATATCGGCCTGATCGCCCCGAGTCACGGCGCCGTATATGACGAGCCGGATTTCATCATCAGCGCGTATGAAGACTGGGTGTCTTCACCGCCGAAAAACATCGCGGTCATCCCGTACATAACCATGCACGGCAGCACCGCCCTGCTCGTGAATCACCTGGTAGCGGGCCTCACGGACAGAGGTGTGCGGGTCGAGCAGTTCAACCTGGCGGATACGGACATCGGGAAACTGGCCATGGCGCTGGTGGATGCGGCCACGATCGTGATCGGGGCCCCCACCGTGCTCACAGGGGCGCATCCGAGAGTCGCATATGCCGCGTTTCTGGCCAACGCACTGCGCCCCAAGGCAAAGTTCGCATCGATTATCGGCTCGTACGGGTGGGGCACCAGGGTCGTCGAGCAGCTCTCGTCAATGATACCGAACCTCAAGGCCGAGATCATCCCCCCGGTGCTCTGCAAGGGCCTGCCCAGAGAGGCCGACCTGGATGCCGTCGACGCACTGGCGGGAGCCATCGCCGACAGGCATAAGGAGGCGGGCATTCTCTAGCCGCACCCGTTTCACCGGGCCGCTCTCCGGTCCCGATCGAAACGCCCTGGGCCTGCCGTGGCGAACGAGGTTCCCCTGCTGAGGGGGCCTCGTTCGCAGTGCCCTGGAATGATATGGGCGTCATGCGTCCCCCGGCGCCGAAAGGGGCGAGGGTTCATCGCCCGTTGCGCCGCTGTCCCGCCAAACCGGCAGGAAGACGGTGAAGACAGAGCCCTTTCCCGGCTTGCTCCAGACAGAGACGGCGCCCTCGTGGTCCTTGACGATGCCGTGTACCACGGACAGCCCCATGCCCGCTCCTTCCCCCTGCTTTTTGGTGGTGAAGAAGGGCTCGAATATCCGGCGCTTGGTCTGCTCGTCCATGCCCACCCCGGTGTCCCTGACCATGATCTTCACATATCGGCCTGCTTTCAGATCAGGCGATACCACGCTCGCCTTCTCCTCGTTCAATCGCTCCTGTGCCGTTTCGATAAACAGATTCCCTCCGTTCTCCCTCATCGCATGACCCGCATTGCTGCCCAGATTGACCATCACCTGCTTGATCCGGGTGGGGTCGGCCAGCACCCGGGCATTCCCTGCGGAGAGCTGCAGGCGAATGTCGATGGTCGAAGGAAGCGCAGACCTCAAGAAATCCACCGACTCCTTCACCACGTTCTCGATGGCGACCGGCTTCTTCTCCTGCAGGCTCCTGCGGCTGAATGTCACGATCTGGCTCACCACATCCGAGCCCATCCTGGCCGCCTGCCCGATCTCCTCGAGCAGCTCCCGCACCGGGTGGTCTTCCTCGATATCCATGAGCGCAACTTCGGTATTGATCACGATGGGGGTCAGGATGTTTTTCAGGTCGTGTGCAATGCCCCCTGCGAGCGTTCCGATGGCCTCGAGCTTCTGATTCTGCGCGAGCTGATTTTGCATCCTCAGCTCGGCGGTGACGTCCCGCACGGCGGAGACATAGTTCATGATCCTGCCTTCCTGATCGTGCACCGGAGCGACTGTCAGGTTGATGTCGATGACCTCGCCGGACTTCCTTTTCCTCTTCTGCACGCCGCTCCACTGTTTGCCGTGCCCGGAGATGTACTCGCTAATATCCCGGTAGTCGTTTCCATGGAAATATTCGGCGAGGTCGGAGATCCCCTTTCCCATCAGCTCTTCCCTGCCGTAGCCGGTCAATGCCTCGAATGCGGGGTTTGCATACACAATGACCCAATCCGGGTTGTGTATCACGATGCCCTCTCCCGACTGCTCGATGGCCGTGGCAAGCCTTTTCATGTCCTGGTCGATCCTTCTGCGCTCGCTCACATCGATGCCGATGCCGATCTGAGACCCGTCGGAAAGCCGCACATAAGACCAGGAGCTACATACTCGAGTGCCGGATCGTGTCGTCATCATCAGGTCCTTCCAGCCGGGCTCGGCCTCCATCATGTACTCCCGGACCTCTCTTCGGTACTGAGGATCGGGGTAGACGGCGGCCATGAGATCCATGGTCTGTATCTCCTCCTTCGACCAGCCGAGAACCTTTTCCAGTTCACGGTTGACGAGGTATATCTTTCCTGCGGGATCGTAAAACATCAGCATCACCGGGATGCTGTCGATGATGGTCTGCAGCACCTCGCGCTGCTTATCGAGCCTGTCCACCGTCTCGATGAGATCCCCGGTGCGCTCCTTCACCCTCTGCTCCAACTCTTCATTGAGCTTCCGTATTCTTTTCTCGGCCTCTTTTCGCTCGGTGATGTCTCTGAATACGACCGATGACCTGATGTGATCCTCCTGGTCCGATATAACGGAGCTCGAGATATCGGCCGGGAACGTGGTGCCGTCCTTGCGCCTGAAGATCAGCTCCGCCCTTGCCTTGCCTTTGCGCCGCCGTTCCTCCAACGCGAGTCGGAGTCTCGGGTCAGAGGTGTCGATCACTCCGTCTCTGCCTGCTTGGACGATCTCTTCTTCGGTCATCTGGAGAATCCGGCACGCAGCGGGGTTGGCTGCGGTAATCCTGCCGTCGGGCATGGTGAGCAGGATGCCGTCGATGCTGCTCTCGAACAGAGAACGGTACTTCTCCTCGCTCTCGCGCAGCGCCCTCTGCGCCCGCCTCTGTTCGGTTATATCCTGGATCAGGGCGATACTGCCAGTAATGGAGCCGTCGGAAGTCCTTATGGGCGCCGAGGAAACGAGCTGGGTGCCGCGCGTTCCGTCGGAGCGCTCAAAATCGACTGCCAGAGTTTTGCAAATTTCTCCCCGAAGCGAGCGGGCAACGGGCATGTCTTCGGCAGCGATACGCTCTCCCGTGTCTGACCACCACGCCTTATCCGATGAGAACTCCTCGATGTTTTTCGCATAATGCGCTCTGCCGATCCAGATGCCTTTTGCGATATCGTTCATGAAAATTATTTTTCCCGTGTTGTCAGTGATACACAAACCCACGGGCAGAGAGTCTATGATGGCCTGAAGACGGCCCCGCTGCTCGTCGGTATCCTGAAGAAGCCGGGCGCGCTCCTCTTCGGCGCGTCTGCGTTCGGTGATGTCCTGGAATATGGTTCCGATCCTCCGGCTGTCGGGGCCTCCTATCTTGAAGAGAAAAAAGCTGTACCACTTCTTGTCCGGCTCCAGAAAATGCTCCATCCGCACATTCCTGCCAGTCAGGGCAACCTGTCCCGCGACGTCGAGCAAATATACCCTGCCTTCGGAGAAGACATCGCGGAAATATCTGCCGGTCACGTCCTGTCCCAGCATATTGGCAGCGGCATCGTTCGTCTCGGCAAAATACGCGTCTACGGGCCGGCCGTTTTCATCGAAGACGACATCAGCGAGAACAAAGCCCTCGTCTATCGAGTCGAAGAGGGTCCTGTACTTCTTCTCACTCTCCTTCAGCGCTTCTTCGGCCCGCCTGCGGGCGGTGATCTCTTCTACGACAATGCTGACTCCTATCACCCGTCCGCGATTATCCTTGAGAGGAAAACAGTGCTGATTCCAGTAGCGTGTTATCCCGGGCTGGGAGGCGACGGAACCTGATATGAAAATATCGAGCACGGGCTGCCCGGTATGGAGCACTCTGCGCATGACAGATTCGATCTCACCAGCGAGATCGGGTATGATATCCCGCACTCTCCTGCCGATGTGATCTTGTGCAGGTTTCCCGTTCAGGTCTGCGAGGGTGCGGTTGATCGTCACATAGCGCATATCGGTGTCAAAGATGGCCAGGCCGATGGGTGAAGCGTTGAAGGCCTCGTGCATCAGGGTCATATACACCGATGCATTGTCGCTGTCCTCAAACGAGTCTTCCGTTGCCCGTCCGCACCTGGCGGCATGCCGCTCAAGCTCGGCAATCCGCTTTTGCGCTTCGGCCAGCGCGTTTTCCAAGTGCGCTTTTGTCTTCATGGGGTTGTCCATGACGCCGCTTCCTCGGCACACGAGTAACGGAGGGCGTTGGTCAGATGAAAAGTATGCGCCTGCCTGCGGTGTTCACCCTGCTGCATATCAGTATGGATGAAACGAGAAGGAGAAGGATCTCTGTCCGGTGAGGAAAATATCAGCCCTTGAGAGAAAGGGCTGCACGCGCCGGAAAATCTCTGTTCCATGTACGGGTATGTTCGCTTCGCATTATCGTTGTTGTTCGACTGTTTGACCGAAGGTGCAATGCTTTGTAAAATGGTGTGAGATTCCCTCGGGAGAAAGGGATAGTCAGGGCCCGGGGGTCTCCTCTCGAGAGCCGCCGGGATTTCGCATTGATCCCGGGCCGTTTTTTTTGGTACAGAAATCCCATGCACATGGACAATCTTCGCGCACCCGAGGAGTACATCGTGAAAGAGCACACCCAGAACCTCCGGCCGGTCACGGCATATTTCTACCAGACCTGCGATTCTTTCCCTTCCCGGCCCGCCCAGCGGTACAACGCAGAGCTGTACCACGGCGACAACAACGGCCGCTTCACCTACACCGAGATGCGCTCCCGCGTCGAGGACATCGCGTGCGGCCTGTTGAGCATGGGGCTGAGCAGACAGGAGCGTATCGGGCTCATGTCCCGGCCGAGCCCCTACTGGACCCAGGCCGACATAGCGATCGCGAGCTGCGCCGCGGTGAGTGTGACCATCTATCCCACGCTCTCCTTCGGCGAGGTGGCTCATATTCTCTCCGATTCGGACTGCCGCTACCTGTTCGTGGATTCATCGGAGAACCTGGAAAGGATCCTGCCGCGGATGGGGGAGCTCCCCGCTCTGAAGCGGATCATCGTGATGGACTTCGGCTATCGAACTCGCGACGAGCGCACCATCGGGCTGTGGGACCTCATGGAACAGGGCAGGCAGTGGAAAAAGAGCAACCGGCCGACATTCGAAGAGAGAAGGGACGGCGTTGCGCTGGAAGACTGGTACACGATCCTCTACACCTCGGGCACCACGGGCAGGGGCAAGGGCGTGGTGCTCACCCACTGGTGTGTGTCTTCGCGGCTGGAAGGGGTAAGGGAGTTCTTCTCCCGCCACGGCATGGCGATCGACGAGAACGACGTCACTCTGTGCTACCTGCCCCTGTCGCACATCTTCGAGCGGGGCTCCTGCGAACTGCTCGCCATCAGCCAGGGGGCCTGTATCGCCTATGCGGACAAACCCGCCACCCTGCTGGACGACATGCAGAAGTACAATCCCACCTGGATCAACTGCGTGCCCCGCCTGTATGAGAAGATTTATGTCTCCTTCCAGAAGAAGATGGCGGAGAACCCGGTGAAAAAGGCCCTCTTCGACCTGGCCTTCCACGTGGGCAGAAAGGCGCTGGACTACCGGAGAGATCATCGGGGCTGCTACAATATGTCTCCGGGCTATGATCTTGAAGGGCGGCTCCCCCCTATGCTCAAGCTTCAGTACAGGCTGGCGGACAGGCTGTTCGCCCAGGTCCGGGCCCTCTTCGGCAGCCGCTTCCGCTTCGCTTTCTCCGCCAGCGCGGGCATTTCGCCCGATCTGCTCCTGTTCTACTACACCCTGGGTCTCGCTGTGGTCGAGGGGTACGGCTCCACAGAAAGTGCGAGCGCCTGCATCCTCAACCCCATCACGGCGTGCAAGCCGGGCTATATGGGGATCGAGGCCAACGGCTCGCTCGCCCGGGTAGCCGGAGACGGCGAGCTCGAGATATCGGGCGCCGGCGTGTTCCAGGGCTATCTCAATCTCGAGGACGAAACGCGGGACTCCTTCACCGAAGACGGGTGGTTCAAGACAGGCGATGTAGTGGAGAAGGACGACTACGGTTACTACCGCATCCTCGACCGGAAGAAGGCCATCATCTGCACCGCGGTGGGCAAGAACGTCGCTCCTGCCAAGCTGGAGAGTCTCTTTGCCCTATCGCACGCCGTCGAGCAGGTTTTTTTCATCGGCGACGAGCGCAACTACATCTCGGCGCTCATTGTCCCGAACTTCGGCTATTTCATTGATTTCTTCGAGCAGGAGCGTATCCCCTATAACAAGGGGGCGCTGAAGCACTCCGAGATCGGAGGCATGCGTGTCTGCACCGAGGTGGGAGAGGATTTCGTGCAGCACCCGAGGCTCAGGGATCTGATCGAGCACGAAGTGGCCATGGTCAACAGGCAGCTCGAGGACTTCGAGCGCATCCGAAGGTTCACGATTTTGAGGCAGCGGTTCACTGAAGAAAACGGCCGGCTCACGCCGACGCAGAAGATCAGGAAATCGGCGATTATCAAGGATTTCAAAGACGTTATCGAGGCCATGTACTGAGCGGGAGCGGCCTCGGGCAGGCTCTCGACAGAATACAGGGCAGGGGTGCGACCGGCAGGAGCGGGGCTTCCCGGGGAACACCGCCCCCCGGAGGTGTGCACGTCATGGCGCCCGAGTATGAGAGTCAGATCGGCGAGCTCGCCCGGATAATCTCCCGGGCCGGGAAAAACGTGTTCTTCACCGGTGCCGGCATTTCCACTGAAAGCGGCATTCCCGATTACCGCAGCTCGGGCGGAATATGGGAGCGCCACAGGCCCGTAAACTTCCAGGAGTTCATGTCGTCGCACGAGGCGCGCGTCGTCTACTGGCGGCAGAAGGTCGAGCTCTACCGGCAGCTTCAGTTCACCCGTCCGAACGCGGCCCATCTGGCCATAGCCAGGCTCTGCTCCCGGGGCCTGGTGGAAGCGGTGATCACCCAGAATATCGACGGGCTTCATCAGGCGTCGGGCGTGCCGGATGAGCAGGTGATCGAGCTCCACGGCAACAGCCTGCGGGTGCGATGCATGAGCTGCGGAGAGGTTTCGCCCTTTCCCGATGCCGTCAGGCGGGTCGAGTCCGGGGACGAGGCGCCTCAGTGCAGATGCGGCGGGTTCCTCAAGCCCGACGCCGTTTCCTTCGGGCAGGCCATGCCCGAGAAGGCGCTGGGCAGGGCGGTGGAGCTTTCCCGCTCGGCCGACTGTTTCATCGTGGTGGGATCGACGCTGGTAGTCCAGCCAGCCGCCCATCTGCCCCGCTATGCAAAGCAGGCCGGCGCCCGCCTCGCCATCGTCACTCTCTCGGAAACGCCGCTCGATCATCTGGCCGATGTGCGCATTTCATGCCGGGCGGGCGAGGTTCTTCAGGCGCTGGCGGATGCGATCGAATCAGGACAATAAGGCCGGCCTGAAGGGGGGACCCGCTTCGGGGCGACGGGAGATCAGGTCCCCATGATGTGCTCCAGCCTCCGGTTCACCCACTGGGCCTCGCGGTCGAAATCGTAGGTGCGGTGAAAGTGGAAGATCTTCTGGTAATATTCCACGACATTGAAACCTACGGAATACTGGAGCTTGCGCAGGCATACCGGACACAGGTGTATCGGCCGGGCGTCGCTCTCGGCAAGATGGTTCGATCCGTTCATGAGACAGTGGAAAAAGGTGCAGTGGGCGAGCGAGAACATGTGGGAGATCTCGTGGACGAGGACCTTGCAGCTTCTCATGCTCAGAAGACGCTCGCAGTCACGTCCGCGGGTGTAGCCGTAGAAGGCCGGATCGTATCGGGCAAAGCTGAATACCCCGACACCGGTCTTGAGAGAGGCCTGCCCGAAGACAAAGTTCCAGTCCTCCTCGGGGTAGAGGTCCTCCATAGTCACGGCAAGCACGCAGAACGCGTCTTTGGGCATATTCTGCCTGAGATACACCAGCACGTCGAGCGATAAGACCTGGCGGTTGCGGGTGACCGGATTGATCCGGGTCGTGAAGCGGTTCGTGTTCACCTCGGCCCGGGGCAGGACGAAGACATCCATCATGAAGTACGCGGCAGCGCAGTCCCTGAGCATATCGAGCCGCGGGCCCGCATCTTCGGCGAACTCCCCGAGTGGGGCTAGATAGATCCTGTTTTTCCTGCCCCCGGGCCTGCGGGGGTTTGATCCGGCGAACTCCTGAAAGCCCTGCCCCGGTTCCTGGTGGACGCTCAGCCAGTCTCCGGGATGCGGCGCAGGGATAGGCTCGAAATCATCCCCGGGGGTGAGCGCGCGCCTGAGAAACAGGGACAGCCCTTTGGTGTCTCCTATGGCTTGTGCGATTTCCCTGTGGTCCGGCATGCGGAAGGCCATATAATGTCTATATGCCACATATCCGCAGACACACAAGCCGGAAAAAAGCTCATCGCGTACATTCCTCGCTGGAGAACATCCGTCCCTGATAAAGCGGCTCCGTTGTCTCATGATGCAGAACCTTGCCAAGGGAAACAGGGCCATGGGCTGCGCTGCCGGGATGGACCGCCGGTTATGTGATGTGCAGCAGTCATTCGGTTGTGGATGGAGAGTGCGTTCTCATGCTAGGGTAGCATGCTCAATCGAAGTGAGAAGAAAGGGATCAGCCCATGGAAGACTATATGGTGAAGGCGATTACCGAGAGCAAGGACATCATAGCGGTGGCATGCGTCACGACCAATCTGGTCAACGACGCGCGTGGCAGACACGGCACGTATCCCACCGCCACGGCGGCCCTCGGCCGAGCGCTGACCGGTGCAGAGCTCATGGCGTCGCTGCTGGACCCTGATCAGCGGGTGGCGCTGAAGTTTCAGGGCGACGGCCCTTTGAAGAAGATCCTGGTCGAGGCGGACGGGACCGGTGCGGCACGAGGATATGTTGGCGTTCCCGAGGTGAATCTTCCCCCGAAAAACGGCAAGATAGACGTCTCCGGAGCCCTGGGATCACACGGCTACCTTACCGTGTCCAAGGACTTGAGGGTCAAGGACGTGTATACCGGGGTCGTGCGTCTGCACTCCGGTGAGATCGCCTCGGACATCGCATACTACTTTTCCGAGTCCGAGCAGATTCCCTCGGCGGTCGGGCTGGGAGTCTTCGTGGAGCGGGACGGTGAGGTCTCCGCTGCGGGAGGCTTTCTGGTTCAGTCGCTGCCGCCGTCCGATGACGAGAGGATAGACGCCATCGTGAGCCGGATCGAGCACATGGACAGCGTCACCGCGCAGCTGAGGGACGGCAGGTTGCCCGAGGATATTCTGGAGCTCATTCTCCAGGATATTCCGCACTACATTATCGAGAATCGGCAGCTCGCCTTCAGGTGCTCGTGCAGCAGAGAACGGACTGAGCAGGCCGTCATCGCCCTGGGCGCGGAGGAGATCAGGAATATTATCTCAGATCGAGAAAGCGTGGACATCTCCTGCCAGTTCTGCGGGGCCGTTCACACCTTCTCCAGAGAAGAGCTCAAGCGCCTCATCGAAGAGCAGCACTGAGCCCTCCTTCGCCGAAGATGTTTCAGTCGGGTCATCCTTCGAAGAGGAGTCCTCTTCCGTGACACACGGCAGGGCGGGCTCTTCCCCTCTCGAAAGACAGGGGCGGGTCCGACGCCCGCCGGATAGGATGGGCTCCCCTTTTGCTTCGATGCTCCCTCCAAAAATCTTGACAAATGACCCGGCTTGCGAAAATACAGGGGGTGCAGCTCCTGCAGGCCGCGCCCCTGACAGGGACAAAGATGCGGGCATGCAGCAACAGATGATTTCGAGGAGAAGATCATATGGGAAAGGGCGACCGCCGGTCCAAACGGGGTAAGATCTGGAGAGGCACCACGGGCAAGACCCGGCCGAAGTCGAGAAGGAAAAAAGAGGCGAAAGCCGCTTCCTGAGGGCTATGCAGGCATGCGTGCCTGAGGCCTGGAGATCTATGCGCTGATCAGCGCGATGGCCAGCACGCAGAGAGCGACCCCCCGCCACTGTGAGGCGCTCACCTTCTCTTTGAGGATGAGGCACGAGAGCACCACGGTAACGGCCGGGTACATGGAGGAGAGCACCGCCGCCACATCGAGCCGGGTGAACTGCCTGGCGAGCATGTAGAACGCGTTTCCCCCGGCGTCGAACACTCCGGCCAGGAGGGCTATCGGGCTGGCCGTCAGAGACGGGATCTGTTCGCGCCTGGACACGATGATAACGGCGGCGAGCGCCAGCGCCGCGGTCTTGGAGCACACCAGAGGTCCAAACACCAGCCCCTGCTCGACCTGAGCGATGAGAATGAAGAATAGCCCGAAGCCGGTCCCGGCAAGGACCGCGTTCATGAGCCCGCCCCTGTCCGAAGGGACAAACCCTCCGTCAGGGCGCGATACCAGCCAGATGCCCGCAATGGCGACCGCGAACCCTGCCAGCTTCAGAACGCCGGGCGCCCCGATGAAGAAGATGCTGAATGCGACGGGGAGGCCTGCGCCGATCACGCCTGCAGCGGGAGCCACCGTTGCCGCGCTTCCCGTGGAAAGGCCCCGGTAGAGCGAAACGGTCCCCATGGCCCCGGCAAGCCCTGCGGCCAGTGCCCAGACAATGTTTTTCGTGGAAGGGACAGGTTCGCCGGCTGTCAGTGCGATCAGGGCAAGGATTGCGATGCCGGGGATGGCCGTGAGAAAGAGAACCCTGAACTGGTTCTGCGACCGCGTGGCGAAGCCCCCGCTGAAGTCCCCTGAGCCCCACGATGCGGTGGACGCGAGGGCAAGGATGATGCCGAGCACGCTCGATGATATCATTGCCGTCTTTCCTTCGGTGCGATTACGCTGATTTTTTACTGATTGCCCGTATTTAGCACAGAAGTCCGGGAAAATGAAGCGCCGGTGGTTTTCTCCTGTGCGGGACGCCCTCATGAAGATCGCTCGTACAGACTGGAGCGTGAGCGGGCAGAGATTGTCAGCCCACCGGCGGACAGCCGCCGGCGCCTAAGCGCTTCATGTGGAATTCCGGGCGGGAATGTGATGGATGGTGTTCACGGATGGGAGAAATACAGCGCGTTCGCGCCTGGAGGAGAGTCCTCCACCGGAGATGAGAGGGCTATCACCAGAAGGCCCGCTCCAATCACCAGCCCGAGACTTCGCAGGATATGACTGGCAATATTTGCCATCGTGATATGTCTCGCATCCACGGCAGTCCCTCCTCGAAAGTAATCCGCAGCCGGGTGCGTACCTGCGCCTCGGCCGGTCTCCAAGAAGGAAGAATAGAGCAGGCGAGTCGATTTTCAAGAGAAGGGCTTTCCCGCCGCCACTGTGTCCGGGACGTGGTTCATTCCGTGAGAGAGGCAAGCTTGTTTCCTCTTTCCCCTTTTTTCTCTGCGAAGTTGCTGATATAGATAGCAAACAGCCCTGGTTTACCGGGCTTTGCTTTCCGCCCCCGGCGGGAATGGATTTTCTCCATGCAGGCGGCACGGCACGCCGCGAGTGAGAGGATGTCGGCGACAGCACGTATCGAAGAGGAGGTGTGCGTGAGCAGAAAAGCGGAACAACCCTTCGGCAAGAGAATCAGATCACTGCGCGAGGAAAAGGGGCTCACCTTGGATGCCCTTTCCCGCCAGACAGGCTATCCCGTCGATGTGCTCGAGGATGTGGAGGAAGGCAGGATCGCTCCCCCCGTGGCCCTGGTGCTTCAGCTGGGGCGGACCTTCAAGGTGGACATCGAGCGTCTCCAGGCTGGCCAGGAGAAGGAGGCCGATGCGAAGAAGAGGCGTGCGAAGAGCCATAAGAAGCGGGTCGCATCCTACGCGTACTCACCCCTGACCAGGCCGGGTGAGGAGAAGCACCTGCGGGCCTACCGGGTCACCATCGATCCCCAGACCGACCACAAGGGCGTCGAGTATCATCACGAAGGCGAGGAGTTCGTATATGTCCTCGACGGCAGGCTCAATATTCAGGTGGGCCAGAACACTTCGGTTTTGAGGAAGGGCGAGAGCATACTGTTCGATTCCTCGCTCCACCACAAGCTCAGCAATCCCGCCAGGGAAAAGGCGGAGCTGATCGTCGTGATCTACATCCCGTAAGGAGAGCATATGGCATTTCAGCTTACAGCCGAACAGGAAATGGTCAGGCTCATGGCCAGAGACTTCGCCAGGAAAGAGCTGGAGCCCATCGCCGCCGACAGGGAAAAGGGGGAGATCTTCCCGCAGGATGTCGTCCGCAAGATGGGCGAGCTTGGATTGTTGGGGATGATGGTGCCCGCCCAGTACGGCGGTGCGGCGGCCGGGGCCGTGAGCTACTGCCTGGCTCTACAGGAGATCGCTTATTCCTGCGCGTCCACGGCGGTGACCATGTCGGTGGCCAACCTTTCCACCGAGCCGCTGCTCAAGTTCGGAAACGAGGAGCAGAAGCGTGAGTACCTGGTTCCCCTCGCATCCGGCAAGACGCTCGGGTGCTTCGCCGTCACCGAACCCAACGCCGGCTCCGATCCGGGAGGCCTGCTGCTGAAGGCCGAGGACAGGGGAGACCACTTTCTCGTCAACGGAACCAAAGTCTTCATCACGCACGGCGAGTACGCCGATGTGGTCAACCTCATTGCCCGCACCGGCCCGGACAAAGGCAACAAGGGTCTTTCCGCGTTTATTGTCGAAAAGGGCACTCCGGGCTTCACCGTGGGCAAGAGGGAAGACAAGATGGGCCTGAGGGCGTCCAATACCGTGGAGCTCGTGTTCGAAGACTGCCGGGTGCCTGCCCGGAACCTCGTGGGCAAGCTCGGGCAGGGCTTCAAGATCGCCATGACGGCTCTCGACAGCGGCCGCATCGGCATCGCCTCACAGGCAGTGGGGATCGCCCGAGCGTGTCTGAACGAGGCGATCGGCTATGCCAGGGAGCGCAAGCAGTTCGGAAGGGCCATCGGGTCGTTCCAGGCCATTCAATGGATGATCGCCGATATGGCCGCCGGCATCGAGGCGGCGCATCTCCTCACCCTGTCCGCCGCGGATGACAAGGACCACGGCGTCCCCTTCACCAAGACTGCATCCATGGCCAAGCTCTTTGCCTCGGAGATCGCAAACAAGGCGGCCTACCAGGCGCTGCAGATACACGGGGGGTACGGCTACATGAAAGAGTTCAAGGTGGAGAGGCTCTACCGGGACGCCCGCGCCACGAGCATCTACGAGGGCACCTCGGAGATTCAAAGGCTCGTCATCGCGCGGGAGCTCCTGAGAACTTAGGGGCGCGGGTCAAGATATATCAGAAGGCCATTTCCCTGGGGAAGCGGGAAGACTGGGACTGGTACTCCAACTGGTCGAACGGCAGCCCGATGCTGGCCATCAGGGAAATGGTGTATTTTTTTGTGCTCAGCTCCTCGGAACGGTCCTGGACGTCTACGACCTCGCCCATGAATGCCAGAGATTTGGCCCCCATCTTTCGGAGATACTGCTTGATGTTCCAGCTGAGCTGATAGCCCGCCCTTTTCTCGGTGATGCCGGTGCTGCCGTCGTCGGACTTCTTCTCCAGGTAGGAGAGGGATGTGTTGATGGTGAGGGTATGAGGAATGATCTGCACCGTGCTGTCGAGAGAGCCCTGATAGGTGGTGATGCGAACGTCGGATTCCTTCAGCAGATAATTCTTGTAGATGAAGACCGGCTTGAGTGAGATCCATTTCTGGGGAGTGATGCCGCAGGAGAGCCTTGCGGTATGCGTGAGGCTGTCGCCTCCGCCCGCGGGCATTGTCCGGTCGGTGAAGCTGGTGATGGAATAGCTGGGCATGAGGTCGAATATTCCTTCCTCATAGGAGATGCCGAAATAAGTGGTTCGCGTTACGGCGTCGACGGCTGCACAGCCGGCGGGCTCGTCGATGGACCGTCTGGTGCTCAGCGATTGGTTGACAAAGAGGACGGGCCAGCCGGCGAGGCCCAGCTTGTAGCCGATTTTTGCGGTCCTGTAGACAGCCAGTGGAGCGAGATCGGTGTCCTCCACGTTGTCCCTCGCCTGAAACACGGAAAACGTCACGCTGGACGAGTCCATGCGGTATTGGGTATCAGCGAATATCTCATCCCGGTTGTTCAGCGTGTCAGGGTTTGCGACAGTCCGGAACTCGCCGCCCAGATACTTGTATCCGACGGCATAGCTGAATCTCTTCGCGGAGCCGAAGAGCTTCACCTTCCACGCCTTGTCGGCCGCCGTCTCGGAGGAGTCCTCCGTTTTCTCGTCATAGCGGCTGTAGCAGAGCTCTCCGTAGAATCTGAGCAGGTTGCCTGCGATGCGGCTCTCCAGGGCGGTGCTGTAAGCGGTGCCTTCCCGTCGTGGTGTTTCCGGATCAATGCCGTAGACGGTGGGGTCTGTGCCGCGGCCGTCGAGGTAGTGGAATATGAACCTCATGTCCCGGTCCTCGAGAATGGTGTGCGTGATCCGGCCGCCGATAAGGATCTGACTGCTTTCCGGCTGGCCGAAGCCATATCCGAGGCCGCTCACAGGACTGTTTCTCATGGTGAAGGCCTCCGCCGAGTATCCTGTCTTCTCGAAACCGAGCAGGGCCCCTCTACGGGAAAGGCTGGGTGCGATCAGCTCGGATGACTGTACACTCAGATCTCCCACCGCGGCCCGGACGCTTTCCTGCTCATGCTGGAACCTGAACGTGCTGAACCGGAAGGAGTTGTTGTCGTACAGCGGTCTGCCCTGATTCTCCAGATGCCAGGCTTTGAGGTCGAGAGAAGCCCTGTTTCCGCCCTCGTTGATCTCCTTGTTGAGCAGGACGGCATTCATGCTCGGGCCCGAGGCCGATCGGGTATGCGCGGAAGCCGGATAATACGGCGGATCACCTGCGGCAGAGATGTCCCGGACTGTGCAGAAGAAGGAGGATGCCCCTGCGAGAAGACCGATGATCAGCAGGATGACGGGTTTTCTCATGCCCTATGCCTCACCTGATAAGCATTGCTTTGACCAAGCCCTGAGAAAGGTCTTTAGACCGGCCCTCATCTTTCGTTACGGATTGGTTTTCTTATCGGATGCCTCTGGGGAAAAGATGAAGAAAATGTGGTGAAGCCCGGTGCATGTTGAGCGAGATCATGATCTTCCTTATTATGTTTCCCATGAACGGCCGCAGTGCTGGATTTCAGCGCTCCTGCCCGCGTGTGAGCTTCAGGGGTTGCTTCTTCGTGTCGGAACGTGACGGAGGAAGACCTGCAAATAGTACTTCCGATTCCATCCCTCATCGGTCACGAGATCTGCACCGGATATGCGGCCTTCCCCGGGTTTGATATCCCCGGGCCGAGTGTGCGTTTGACCACCGGACGTTCCCGGACGGCTCTGATCGGCGAGGGGCGCCCGGATCCACGGGAGCGTTGAGGCAAGCAGCATCAGCGCACCTCCGGCTACACTCAACCCAACACTCCACCCCGCCGGCAGCGTCCGCAGGCGCTCATCGAGATGCCCCAGCCTCAGGCTCTCGAAGAGTGGGGTGGTGCGAGGAGGCGCTGCGGGCCGGTTCGGGACGTTCAGGCTGTAGACCAGCGTCGTGCGACCCA
>ERZ1026792.1249-NODE-1249-length-16738-cov-3.095057_pt1 | contig 16738 bp, 17 predicted proteins | sample MGYA00520884_ERZ1026792 | MGnify/ENA primary metagenome ERZ1026792 (study PRJEB33270, sample SAMEA104284473) | anaerobic digester metagenome | biome: Anaerobic digester microbiome; feature: mesophilic sludge digester; material: Anaerobic digester biomass... | reverse complement strand
AAATTAAATAAAGAATACGCTAAGATGGCTGAAGAAAGAATTGAGGAGACTGTTTATCAAGAAAATATCTTTTCCAAAAAAATTAACCAAGAGAAAAATGGCTAAAGACCTTGCTAAAAACAACGAGCATTGGGAGTATGTCGTTGAACAGATTAAGGCAACGATTGCGGAGATAATGCGGTGAATAGCCGAAGAATAGCCGAAAAAGCCCCTCCCCTATCGGGAAAAAGGACGGTGGGGTAGAGTAGGGGAGACGGTCTCTTTTAAACCTTAACCTTATCCGCTAACCAGAGGTCGAGGAGGTCATTGATTACCCGGGATTTTGGCTTACCCAGTTCCTTACACTTAGCGGCGAAGCGTTCCTGTTTCTCCTTCCTCATCACGCACCGCTCGACAGGATACTTCTTCCACACGGGGACGTAACCCTCTTCGTAATACTCGTCGTCATCGTAGTATCCCTTAGCGAAGCTTCTATCCGTGTCTTCTTTGGACTGACTCATAGGCCTATCGTATCACACCGCCTCTTTTTACGTCAAGTTTTGGCCTTATCCCGTGTGTTACAATAGGGGTGGGGATGGAATAGTATCGCTTGGGTTAGGGCCATCAAAGCCCTCCAACACCCGGGGGCAGTACCCGGCATCTCCACTTATGGCGACTAAGCAGGTTGTGTTTATGGCTGACCGGTACCAGCGGGAGTTGAGGGAGAGTGGCTCAAGTTCTGTTGAGTTGAAGGAGGGTAACCGGAGTATCATTTTTAAAATTGCACGTGGAGAATGACCGAAGAACGAACAGTCAACATCTTTGCCCCCACCAGGCCGCATAAGGGCCAGGCGCAAGTCCTAGGGGCTCTCGATAAGGGCCAACGTTTCATCCTTCTTCGAGCTGGCCGTGATTGTTTGGCTCATATTCTTGTTGGTTAGGGGGCTGAAAAAGGGAAAGAGAAGCTAAGGACAGCGTGAGCTGCGCCGGTAAACTAGCTCAAGGTAGGATCAGAGGTTGATCTGACCCTTTAAGAGCAGGTCGATTAGTTCGTTGAGGACTCGGGACTTGGCTTTGCCCAGTTGCTGGCACTTGGCTACAAACCGTTCTCGTTTCTCCCTTCTAAGAACGCACCTTTCGACGGGATACTTTTCCTGGTCAAGCGGCATGCTCGGTCCTCTGTCTGTCTGGCCCGCAGACAAATGGTATGTAATCTGCCATTAAAACCAGTCTAGCAGTCAATCGCTTACTCTGTCAATGGTATAATAGGCAAATGACCAGCAAGACTGATGGAATCAAGCTGACCGCCGACAAGGTGCGAGTATCTGGCCCTCGGGTAGACGGCTCTTTTAGATATGTTGTCAATACCCCAATTTGAGGCTAAATTTAAGAAATAAAGTGGAAAGACTGGCTAAAAACAGGGCTTATTCACAAGAGTGGAAAGACATCCTGAGACTAAAACGGAAAGCAAGAAAACAAGGTATGATAGAATAGCAGTATGGGTAATCCGCCTGCCAAAGAATACTGGCCTATCGAGAAGCTAAGGAACTGGGAGCAAAACCCCCGTACCATTTCAGAAAAGAACTTCGAGAGGCTGAAAGCCCAGATCAAAGAGCTGGGTGAGTACAAGCCTCTTTTGGTTTGTCCTGATGGTGAGGTAATTGGTGGCAACATGAGACTAAGAGCTTACCGAGAGTTGGGTTTTAAAGAGTGCTGGGTGAGTGTAGTTAACCCCAAAGATGAGGCCGAGAAACTCAAGTATGCCTTATCTGACAACGACCGGGTAGGGCAGTATGATGAGGACAGCCTAGCCAACCTCTTAGGTAACTTCGAGGATATCGATCTTTCTAATTACTCCGTTGATTTAAAAGAGCCGACTAACCTTCAAGACTTGCTGGATCAGTTTAAGGAAGTGGTTGAGGATGTGGTTGAGGATGAGGCTCCAGCGGTTGAGGAGGGTGAACCTGTTTCTAAGCTGGGCGAGATTTACCAGCTCGGAAGGCATCGGCTGATGTGCGGAGATGCTACCAAGATTGAGGATGTAGAGAGGCTAATGGACGGCAAGAAAGCGGATATGGTATTTACTGATCCACCTTATGGAATGAATTTAGATACTGATTGGAGTGGAGCTAAAAGCAAACTACAATTTTATCAAGAAAAAGGGTGTAAAGGTTCAGGCAATAAATATGAACGAGTTATAGGAGATAATGAAGACTTTAACCCCGAACTTGTAGCAACTATATTTAATAATTTTGATTATTGCAAAGAAATATTTGTGTGGGGAGCTGATTATTACCCTGAATTATTAAAAAATTATAAATTAGGCAATATGTTTGTATGGGATAAAAGAAGTAATGATGACACAAATATAGATTATGTAGAACAAAGTGATAAAATGTTTGGAAGTCAATTTGAATTATGTTGGAGCAAAAATAAACATAGAAAGCAAATAGCAAGAGTAAAATGGGCTGGAATATTTGGTACTGAAAAAGAATTTGACAAAAAAAGAGTTCATCCAACACAAAAACCTATAACACTTTCCAGTTGGTTTATAGATAAATATTCAAAAGAGAATGATTTAATAGTTGATTTATTTGGTGGTAGTGGTTCAACCCTTATTGCTTGTGAACAACTAAATAGAGTCTGTTATATGATGGAGCTTGACCCGAAATATGTGGATGTAATCAGGCGTAGGTATGCCAAGTTTATCGGAAAGGAGGAGGAATGGCAGACGATAACCCCAAAGATATCGTGAAGCCAGGGAAACCCGGGAGGCCGACTGTCATCACTCCAGAAACCATCAAGAAGCTGGAGAGTGTCTTTCAGTTGGGCGTTACCGATGAGGTAGCTTGCGATTATGCGGAAATTGCCCCCTCCACTTTCTATGACCATCTGAACAAGAACGAGGATTTTCGGAGGAAAATGAGGGCTGCAAAGAACTATGCCCGGATAGCCGCCGGAGCGGTGGTGGTTGAGGCGATTAAAAACAAGGATGTTAATACGGCTAAGTGGTGGTTGGAGAAGAAGTACCCGGATGAGTTCTGTGGAAGAGTAGACTCAAATAGTCTTGAGTTTAGGCAAGGAGATAGAAGCATTATTTTTAAAGTCACTAGAGGAGAATGATAGAGGAAGAAAGGGAAGTCAATACATTTGCTCCTACGAAGCCGCATGCCAAGCAGAAAGAGGTTCTCTCTTATCTGGATCAAGGCGGGCGGTTTGTTCTTCTCCGGGCTGGCCGGAAGTTCCGCAAGACCTCGCTTGGTATCTCCTGGCTCTTTGAGGGAGCGCTTGACCCCGTTCTAAACGATCCTATTCCCCTAGTCTTCCCCTACATTGCCCCTAACCGAATCCAAGCCAAAAACATCGCCTGGGATGACCATGTGGCTCGACTGCTGACCGAGTTTCGCAAGAAGGGCGTCCCTTACAAAACCAACGAGACCGAGCTGTCGGTTACTATCGGCGGGGCGGGTAAGGTGCAACTCTTCGGGGTGGAGAATCAGGAAGCCTTGCGGGGTATCTCCAACTGGGGCCGAGCAGTCGCGGACGAATATGATGATTGGGAAGAGGATATCTGGCCAACCATTATCCGCCCTAACCTGATGGTGCATCAAGCCCCGGCTATCATCATGGGGACGCCTAAGGGCTTCCGGGGGATGTATAAGCTGGAGAACAACCCCGACTTTAAATCCTTCCACTTCACCTCTTACGACAACCCCGACTTGCCTCGCGCGGAGCTGGAGAGCATGGTTGAGGAATACAAAAAGTTAGGCGAGGACTACTTCCGACAGGAGATTATGGCCGAGTATGTCAAGCCGGTGGGGGTGGTTTATCGGGAGTGGGATATGGACAGGCAGCATATTCCTCTGGACTACGACCCAAACTTACCCTTGCACGTCTCCTTTGACTGGGGCGTCAACGACCCCACCGCTATCGTCTGGATACAGCCCTACGGGGCCGAGACGCGGGTAATCGACTATTACGAGGCCTCGGACGCTTCCATTGAGCACTTTATCCAAGTCATCAACGCCAAGCCCTACAAGAAGCCCGACCTGTTCACCGGCGACCCAGCGGGTAAGGCCCGCACCCTAACGACAGGCACTTCGGTTATTGAGATGCTGGCCGACAAGGGCATCTTTGTCCGCACCAAGGACGGGGTGAGAATTCCCGACCAGATTAGGATTGCCCATGAGAAGATGCCGGGGCTCTATGTAGCCAAAGACCGAGCCGAGGGCTTTCGGGATTGTCTTTTAAACTACCGCTATCCGGAGAAGTCCACCGGCCTGGTCAATCAGGAGAACGAAATTCCTATCCACGACCGCTTCAGCCATGGTATCCGCGCCTTTGAGTATTGGGCTGTCAACGTAAAAGACGGGGCGGTGGTTAGCGACGGGGGTCAGTTGAACCACAAACCACCCTCTTGGGCCGCCAACTTGCCTTCGTGGAGTAGAGGAGGTGGGAGAGAATGAGAATCCTCTATCTTTCTTACGAGCGAGGCTTGGAAATTGCCGAGAGAGGCCACGAGGTCTTGTATACGGACATTGAGCAGATTAGGACGAAAGGATTTGAGCAGGTCAAGCAAGAGATACGGGACTTTCGGCCAGAGTTAGTCATTGAGCGGGAGTTTAACGACGGCAAGGCGTCTTACGAGATGGTATATGACTTTCTAAGAGAGGCGTTCCCCAAGGCTCCCCGTTGCTGGTGGTGGATTGATTCTCACCTTAATTTTGACCAACGAATAGACTACGCCCGTCGCTTTGACTACCTCTTTCTGGCGGTCTCGGTCAATGTTGAGAGGCTACGAAAAAGTCTTGGCCACCAGCGGGTATTCTGGCTTCCTCTTTGCTGGCCTTATCGTGCTGATGCTATCCTTCCAAACCACGAGGAAAAAACGCAACCAATCGTCTTTGTTGGCCGGTGGGATAAGGAGAACTTCCCTGACCGGACGGCCTACATTGAGAGGTTGCGCGAACATTACGGTGGGGCCTTTTTGGCCCTAACTGATTATGAGAAGATGCTTACTATCATCAGGGGCTCACGAGTAGCCTTCAACTGCGCTATTAGAGGCGACCTTAATTTTCGGGTGTTTGAGGTTTTAGGGAGCGCAACGGAGCTGGTAACTGACGATGTGCCCGACCTCCACAAGATAAGGGGGCTGGAAGAAAAGCTGACTATTTATAAGGACTGGAACGATTTGGTAGCAAAGATTGACCGTCTTCTTGCCAATGACCCTCGGGCCACTCACGACACCCTTAAAACCCAGCAATGGGTGAAGGAGCGCCATTGCCTTGTTCATCGGCATCAGGCGTTGCTTGAGATGGTAGCCACAGGAACACAGAAAGAATTTTAACAATGTGATAATATAGAAATATGAACCCTGCCGACGCCCCCCTTATCAACGAACCCTCCCAAGACTACTTCCCTCTTCGGCCTATTCCTGCGACTAAGCCCCTAAGCGTGATTATCCCCTATTATCGCAATAAAACTGGCTTAGCCATAACCCTTGCTACTCTTCAGGCGCAATTAGTGCCGCCCCAGTCAATCATTGTCATTGACACCTCACCTAATAAAAGCGGCTTAGAGCTTGCCAATCGCTACGCTACCCATGAAGTCCCCGTGATTGTAGAGGTTGCCCCCAGAGCGGGGATATATGAGGCCTGGAATAAAGGCTTATCTCTTGCCGGCGACCAAGACGTGGTGATTATCAATGATGACCTGCTTTTACCGATTAACTTTATTGATATCCTCTCCTACTCCCGCGCCCTTGTGCCCGCCCTTGCCTATGTGCCCCTCACCCCGCCAAGAGAGCATTGCCGCCCCGATGTGGACGTGGAGTTTGCCTGGTGGAATGAAGTGCCCAGCCAGCCAGAGCATTTCTCTCTTGTCCGTTGGTTGCCAGGATTTTGCTTCATGCTGACCCGTGAGGCGGTGAAAAGCGTGGGGAAGTTTGATGAGGGGTTTAAGGTTTGGTTTGGAGATGATGACTATCAGAAGAGACTGGAGAAGGCGGCGGTTAAGGCAGGCGTTCCCCCGATTATTCGTATCAATACCCTTTATGCCTACCACTATGGCGGCCAAAGCTACCGCTATCAGAGCAAGGCGGTAAAGGCCCAGATAGACAAAGACCGGCAGGCTTTTGAGACGAAGTATCACACTAAGAAATGAAGAATTTCTACACCAAGGACCTTGTCCCTGACGAGTTCAAGGCGAGCATCGACGACTACACCTACGGCAATCCGGAAATCTCCGGCCACGGGGCCCAGAACCTGTCAATCGGCAAATTCTGCTCCATTGCCGGAGGGGTGAGAATACTTGTCGGCGGCGGCCACGACTACACCAGCTTTACGACTTACCCCTTCGACAATATCCGTGAGAGTAACGGGGATTTGGTTTGGCCGACAGCGGCTCAGGCAGACAACAGTCATCGGTTGGAGGATATCAGGGTGGAGATAGGCAACGATGTTTGGATTGGCTGCGGGGTAATAATCCTCCCCGGTGCCAGGATTGGCGATGGGGCGGTAATCGGGGCAGGGGCAGTGGTCGCCAAGGAAGTTCCCCCATATGGCATTGTCGTTGGCAACCCCATAAGGATTATCAAGTTCCGCTTTGCGCCGGAGCAAATAGAGAAGTTGCTTGAGATTAGGTGGTGGGATTGGCCTGAAGAGAAGATAAGGGAGGCCCTTCCCCTGCTGCGCGATGTAGACGCCTTTATCAAACACTATGGAGAAAAAACCAACCGTTAGCGTCATTATAACCTGCAGGGATTTGGAAGCCTATTTGGACGAGGCCGTCGACAGCGTCAAAGGGCAGACAGTTCGGCCCTCTGATATTGTCTTAGTCCACGACGCTTGCGAGCACCCCAAGGCCTATGCGGATATTACTACCGTCATCAGAGACAGGCACTTGGGAGTGGCGGCGACACGAGACGAGGGGGTGCGTCTTGCCAAAGGCGACTGGCTCTTGTTTTTAGATGCTGACGATATGCTGGCCGAGAACTATCTTCAGGAATGCCTCAAGCACACCGACAAGGCCGACATCATCTATCCCCACGTTCTCCTCTGGTGCTATTGGGGCAAGGAAGCGCCCAAGCCTAATGCTTGGCATGCCGCCCCGGCCATGATAACCAAGAAGCTCATGCTCAACCATAACGAGGTGGTTGTTTCCTCGCTAATGAGGCGGCGGGTTTATGACGAGGTGGGCGGCTTTGACCCTGCCCTGCCTCTATATGAGGATTGGCACTTCTTTTTGAGGGCAATCGCCCATGGAGCGAGATTCGCTCGTGCTAACACTTATCTCAAGTATCGACAAAGAAGTAATAGCCGGAATCGTCAATCGGAGGGGGTTAGGTCAATGGTTTGTAAGCGGATACGGGAGCAGTTCTACCTGAATCACGGGCAACTTTGTGAACGGCACGACTGAGGTTTTTATCAAGGCCATCTATAAAACGGATATTAGCAGTGCTACAATGACAGGAAATGGCTACTAAAGAAGCGCGCATCGCCCAGATTGTCCACAATCGTTATAACACCCTCAAGGGTGAGCAGGCCGACCTCTTTGACGAGGTAGAGGTCTACCACCAGATGTGGCGGGCGGCGATGACCGAAAGCGAGTCCTACCCTTGGGATTACCAGCTCGTTGACCCTGTCGTTTTTACTCTTCTTCGTAGTGTAATGGCCAGGCTCAACCCCGAGCATATGAAGGTGAACCTTGAGGCTCGCAATGAGCAGGCGCAAGCCAACCGGAAAGTCAACCAAGCGGTCGTCAACTGGGAGCTTTCCGAGATGAATAAAACCTTGCTCTTCTACCGTTTCCTGTTCCGCGGCCTTCTTGCCGGCCGTGCCTACCTCTCGACTGGGTGGCGTTTTGAGCCGGCGGTAGAAGTAATGGCTGGAGAGGGTGGAGGACGCAAGGTGATTTTGAGAGACATCGTTAATAGAGCCGACGCCAAGAACGTGCGGTTTCAAGATATGTTTATCCCCAATCGTAATATCCCTGACATTGACGAGCAGCCCTACCTTATTGAGCGGGTGACGATGCGCTACGGGGATATGCTGGACGACAACGAGACGGCGGGGCGGGAGATTTGGAAGAAAAAATACCTGGAGAAAATCAAGAAAGGCAATATGTTTGCCACCAAGATAGACTACGGGGTGGATTTGCCTGACGACGAGCAAGTGGCCGATATGTCCAAAGAGGAGATGTTCTTAAGAAGCCAGTATGTTTCGCTTTTAAAGATGCAGACCAAGGAAGGCGATGTTATCTGGACGCCCGAGGACGAGGATAGTTGGGTGATAAACACCGAGGAAGGCAACCCCTACTGGCACGGCCACTATCCCTACCTTTCTTGGACGCCATTCCCCGAAGACGACGAGTTTTTCTCCCAAGGGATAGTTCAGCCGATTGCCGACTTGCAGATTGCCATCTCTTCAACGCTCAACCAGTTTCTCACTAACGCCCGCAAGCAGGGCAACCCAATGTGGATTGCCGGTTCCAGCGCCGCCCAAACCCCCGACTGGGAGTTTGTGAACCGCCCCGACGGGGTGGTGAGGGTAGCAGGCGATGTCAATCAAGTCAGGCAGGTGGAGACCAGAGATATTTCCCGAACGATGCTGGAGATGAGGCGGGAGTTGCAGACCACCTTTGAACGCACCACCTCTATGTCCTCGCTTTATATGTCCGGTGTTTCCGGTGGCTCATCTCCCCAGATAAACAAGACGGCCACCGGCGCCCGAGTGATTGACGCCAATGTTGATATAAACTTGCAGATGCTGGTAACCCTCTTTGGTTGCCAAGCCCTTTCTAAATTAGGCGAGCATTTCTTAGAACTAAACGCCCAATTCCTTGACGAGGAGCAGGAGATAAAGATAACCGGTGAAGGGGGTAATATTGAATACATTAAGGTGCGGCCTGAGGAGATTACCGCCAACTTTGATGTCAAGGTAAACCCAGACACCATCACCAAGATTAATCCTGTCGTCAAACAGGCGACACTGATGAACCTGAAAGCTTTGGCCGACAAAGAGAACGCCGTCAAGGTTGACAAGAAGCCGATTTGGAAGGCCCTGATTGACGCTTTCCCCGAGCTTGACAACATCGGCGATATTGTCGTGGACGTTGAGGAAATGGCCAACCGGCACATTGAGGAAATTGTAAGAGGGGGCCAACCGACGATAAGCCTTGACGACGACCACAAGGGGCTTTTGACGGTGGTGCAGAAGCACTTGATAGAGAACGCCAACGCCTATGATGACGAAACGCTGGCCCGCTTCATGGCCTATGTGGACGAGTTGCGAAACTATCTTCAGGCGGCCAATCCCCAGCTTTTTGCGCCGCCGCAACAGCCGCAGATGATGCCCACCGACGAGGCGGCCCTGGCGCAGTCGTTAGGCGCTCGGTTAGCGCCGCCCGCTAACCCGACGCAGGGTTTGGCGGTTGGGTTGACGGAGGAGCAATTAGGGCAGTTGTAAGCGGTAGAGCTTCCTGCGTGCTATAATGTCCTTATATGCGCAAACGCTTCCCCTTCCCCAAGAAGCCGACCATCTCCGCCGAGGAGTGGGAGGATATCCAGGAGCAAGCCCAGGCCGCCAAGGAGCTTTTAGAAGAACCCCGCTTTGCCTTCCTCCGCGACTACCTTGCCAACGCCAAGGCCTCCATCACCGACCACTTTGTCAACAACCGCATCAAGACCGTCCACGAGCGTCTTAAGATAAGCAATGCCTTGACCCGCGTGCTGACGACCACCAGAGCCGAGCAGGAGCAGGAACTCTCGGGCCGCTACAAGTTCATCGAAGAGCTTTTGGCTGACTTGAAGAAGACGGCGGGGCTGGTGGAGGAGTATCAGCGGGCCCAGGAGAGGGGGGAGATTATCATTGAGGAGGGCAAAGAAAAATGACCGACTATCCGTTTAAGCTTGATACGGACATCGTTGAGGAGCGGGAGGTAAGCCGCCCGACCTTAGTCAGGAAGGGTAAGAACCCCGATGGCACGCCCCGCTTCAAAGTAGAGCAGAGAACAGAGACCGTCCAAGAGGTAGTCCGCTACACCAAAGCACCTAAGCATCACTTTTCCTGCGCCGACGGCCAGCACGTCTGGGAGATGATTGACCGCCACCGCCATCTGGCCAAGTGTAAGAATTGCCCAAAATACCGCTTCCTGCGGGCGGTTTATGAGCGGATTGACGAGAAGGGGCACATCAGGGATAGGGATACGAACGCTATTCTTGACTAAGATTGGGGAAAAACCCAATGTTGGACTTAGCAACACATGGCCATCTATACCCCGATAAGCTACTCTGTTATGATAAGAACAAGTTAAGCCAATCCGACTTTAACCTTTGGAACTTCGGGGTTCGCATCGCACCTCGTCATACAAAGCGTTAAGGGAAGAGGAAGCAAAGTTTGGATTATGGCAGACGAAGAAGGAAGCGTCATGGTTGACGGTCAGGATTTTGAAACCGACGACCAAGAGCTGGAAAACACCACCGACGAGCAACTCCAAGAAGAGGCGCAAACAGCCGAGGATAACCAAGGCAAGGCGACAGCGCCCAAGAACGAGCAACCCCAATACACCGAGAAAGGCACGCGACTTGACCCCGACCCGATGAGCGCCGTTAACCAGCAGTTAGCTAATGAGCGGGCCAAAGCGCGCCAATATGAAGCTCTACTAAACGACCCCCAGAAAGTGAAGGCCTACCTTGAGGAGCTGGAAAAGGAGCGTGGCGGGCAGACAACCACCGCCGAGGGGGAAATCCGCCCCGAGCAAATCCAGACGGTTGACGACCTTCACCGCTATTTGGCTCAGGAACGTGCCAAAGACCGTCGGGAAGTAGAGCAACTAAAAGGTTATATCGGCCAGTTTTCCCAAGTGCAGGGCGTGTTGGCAACAGGGGATAGAATTCGCAATGAGATTGACCAGGTAAGGCAAAAATACCCCGAGTTTAATCCCCACAGCCCCCAGTATGACGAAGAGCTGGAGAAGGCGTTAGGAGATGCTTACGAGGAGATTGACTATGACCCTAACACGGGCACCTTTCGGGGGCAGGTAAGCCTGCTTCGCTTAGCCGACCGCTTTATTAGCGCCGCCAGACGAGGCGAGAAGCAAGGTTCGCGTCGGGCCCAAACCTCAGTGGCCGACCGTCGGGTAGGCCGGGTAAGAAGCGGGGCCAAAGAGGGCGGGGAGGAAGTGGACGAGTCAAAGCTAAGTCCCTCGCAGACGATTGCCGCTCGGATGCAGCGAGCCTACCGCCGAGTGCGCTGAATACCCCTAAAACGGTTCATTTCTCCTACAAGGCTACCTTCCCATCTATACAAGCAGTATAAGGCTTGCTAAGATATACTCAGAATTAAAAAATCATATGGCAGACAAATCAATCTACGGCCAGCAATCTACGTTTAGCGCCAGTGACAGCGCCCTTCACATCGGCATTGAGGACTTGATTACCAAGTATCCCGATTGGCAGTTCCCCATTCTCAAGCGTTGGAACAGCAACGTTTTCAAAGGACAGGTTAAATCCCACAAATACGAGTGGACGGAGCGCGACTTGCGGCCAGTAACCGCCAAAGTAGTTGACTTGACGGTAGCGGCTGACGCGACTTCCTTTGTGGTTGATACTCCAGGCGTTTTCAATGTTGATGATGTGTTGAGAAAACCAAATGGTGAGCAGGTGATTGTCACCGCCGTTGCCGGAGGAGTGAACTTGACCGTTGAAGCCTGGACAGGCACTCCTGAAACGATGGAAGCAGGCGATACCGTTACCCGCGTCGGGGTAGCCTCTCCTCAGGGTAAAGATGCCGATAACATGGTTATCGTAGGAACAGAAGACCTTTACAACTACACCCAAATCTTTGAGGATGTGGTGGAACTTTCAGGAACACAGAGAAACTCTCTTATTCACGGCGACGAGAACTCCTCAGAGCTAATCGAGAGAAAGCACAAGGAACTGGCGGAGATGCTCCAGACGGCTCTTCTGGTAGGAACAAGAAACAAAGATGCGGCCAACAAGAGAACCACGCTTGGAGGCTTGAAATACTTTATTGACACCTACGCCCCAAACAACGCCATTAACTTTGGCGGGAGCTGGGCTACCGATGCTACCGTTATCGGCAAGTTTGAGGATGCGGTGGAGGCGATTGCCAGCCACAACGGAGGCAAGCCAACCATCTACATGGGCTACAAAGCGATGAGGAAATTCCGTCTCTTAGACGACGACTTAATCCGCACTAACCGCAGCGACAAGGCTCGGGGAGTGGGAGTGGTTGACACCTACCTTTCCCAACTGGGAGAACTGGACATCGTCCTTCTGCGCGAACGCACCGGAGTGATGAACGACTTAATCTTCTTTGTTGACGAAGAAAATGTCGGCTACAAGGCTCACCGCAATCGGGCTTGGTTTACCAAAGAGCTTGCCGATTTAGGAGACTCATACCGCTGGCAAGTCTTAGGCGAATACACCGCCAAGATTGCCACACCCAAAGTAAGCGCCTATCTTTACAACTTAGGATTATAATGTTAAACTTATACTAATATGGCAATAGCAACAGGAAGAGAAATCTATGTCATCGGTAAGATAAAGCAAGGCAACCGTGAGATGCCTATCATCGAAGACGGCAAAGAGCATGACTTACCGGCAGAGGCTGAGTTCTATTACGTAGACCAAATCACTCGGTTTCCATACGAGACGGACTAAGTAGAAAAGCTTGATGAGGTAAGCCTTTAGAAGAGGGCAGGGGGCACAAAAAGCCCTCTGCCCTTTTTTTGTTTATACGCCTATGAGTACAAAATCACACGGAGTAATCACCACCTTAGCAGAGGTGATGGAGTTTATGGCCCCCTACGCGGGCGGCTCTATCCCTGCTACTAATGATATTGAATACGCCAACTGGAGACGCTGGATACAGCTTGGCCAGCAGGACGCGGCCAATCGGGGCTTCTGGCGACGGTTGCTCATTCCTACCACCATTACCATCACTAAAGATGAAGATACTATTAGCCTGCCCGACAACTTTCACAAAATCAACGGCCTCTATCTTCTTGAGGTAAACGGCGAAGACTGGGCGCAACCAAATAACAAAGCCGGCCAGCGCCTCTATGTTTACCTTGACCCTGACACGGCCACTTGGAAATGCAAGTTTTTAGACTTTACCCCCACCGAGACAGTAGACGATGCTGTCCTCTGGTATTTTTACAACCCGCCCCTGCCGATGGGAGAAAACGACCCCATCTATTTGGACGGGGAGATGATAGGCTTCTATGCTTTAAAGGAATACTTCAGGAAAGCCCGCCAGCCAGGCTCGCAGGATGATGCCCGCATTGAGTATGAGAACCGCCTTCAGGAGCTTCTGGCTTTAGAGGTGCTTCCTTCAAGGCAGGAACTGGCAAGCTGGGGCAATTATTACCGTCACCTCGGCCAAGGCGCCAGCGAAAGGCAGTTCTATACCGGCCGGGGAAGAAGTAGAACCTAAAGACTATGAGAGCTTATCCAAAGCGTCGTCAGGACCCGAAAGTCAAGGTTGCGGGCACCAGGGGCTTTCCCTTGGGCCTCAACCAACTGACGCACCCGACCACCATTAGAAACACCGAGCTTGCTGAGGCGCAAAACGTCCTCTATTCCCAAAACGGGGTTTTGTCCAAGCGGCCTGGTTCGGTAAACTTTGGCAGTCCCAGAGGAGACTCTAACAAGGTTTTTGCCTGCCAGGGAGTTTACAATATCGGCAACCCGCCCCAAAATTACCTCTTGCGCATCTCAAGCGACGGCATTCTGCAGTACTATTCTTTTACCCTAAATACCTGGACAGATGTCCCCGGCTCCCCGACCTTCTCGGCGGTGGACACCCAAATCCTACAGGCCTACGGCAAGGTTTATTTTCTCAATCCCGATGACACAATGCGCAAGTGGGACGGCACGACATTTTTCACTTTTACCTCCCTTCCCGACCCAACGACCGCACCGACGCTGACCAAAAAAGGCGAAGGAACGGGAGCAACTACCTACTATTACAGATATGTTTGGTATAACGAGGTAGGTAATACCTTTGCTTCAGAACAACGGAGCATTGCTAATATGCCTGAGGAGCTGGACGTGGGGACCTATGTGGAGGTAGTGATGCCCGCCGCTCCAGAGGGAGCTGTCTACACGGGTATTTTTCGGGGAGAAATGTTTGGGGAAGAGCTTTACCTTGCTAAAGTGCCTGCCTCCCAAACGACTTACAATGATAAAGGATTTGACAAGGTTGACCCTATGTATGGCGTGCCCCAGTTCAACTCCACGGGTGGATACCACTTTAAGTTTGCTACTATTTATCACGACTCAATCATAGGCATTACTACCGAGATGGGGGATGATACGCTGGTATTCTCTGCGGGTGGAGAACATTTCGACTCTTTTGGCTTGACCTATGGGGCTGGCTATTACGCTTGGCGCAAAGACGATGGCGACCCAGTCAGCGCCGTCCACTCCTTCCAAGACGAGCTCTATGTTTTTAAGACTAATAAAATCGGGGCTTTCTCCTTTACCGAGACTGGTGGCTCGGTGCGGGATATAAACTTAGCTGTCGGGGCGGTTTCCCACCGTTCCGTTCACGCGGCAGGCAACGACCTGCGCTTCTGGTCAAGGGAAGGAGCCTATTCCTTGGGAAACGAGCCCAACTACGCTGACCTTATCCGCACCAAAATCCTCTCCGCTCGGGCTGATAAAATCGTGCAGTCAATGACCCCGACCGAGTTTAGCCATATCTCCGGAGTTTTTTACAAAGACCATTCCCTTTGGGGCATTCCCTTAGGCTCTCCTGGCGAGGGCATAACCTCCTGTATTGCCTACAACGAGAAATACGCCGCCTGGACAGAATGGTTTGGCCTGACGCCTCATGTTTGGACCAAGTTTGTTGACGAGAACAATCGCGAGCGTCTCTTCTACGGCGACTCTCAATCGGGCAATGTGGTGGAGTGCTGGCAGGGTACGACCGATAGAGGCAACCCCATTGTTTGGCGGGTGGCCACCAAGCAGTTTGATATGGACAGGCCGCACCAGTATAAGACTTTCGGTAGGGTCTACTTTATCTTTGGCAACATCACCGGCACGGGAACAAGAATTACTCTGATTGAAGACGGGATGCGCAGTCAAGTGCCACTGGCTCTTTATGCCGAGGTAGGGGATATGGGCTTTGGGGTAGACCAGTGGGGAACGATGGAGTTTGGCGACTCATCGGGCGAGTATATCGGCGACGTCACGGGCCTAACGGTGCGCTACATTGACTTGGGCAACAAAGACCTCTTCTCCCTGCAGACAATACTCACTAACGCGGGGTTATCCGACCAGATAGAGTTTATGGGGATGCTAATAGAGTATTCCGATTCGGCCCAACCCTTACCCGCGAGCAAACGCCTGACGAGGCTGGCCGCATAGCCACCTTTAAAACAGGGCTTAACTGCTATACAATAAACTAAACAACTATGAGCACCTACTACGCCAATGACAAATACAATGCCGTCTTGACCGCAGGGTATTCGGTCGGCCAGACGACTCTCTATGTCTCCGCCGTGCCCAACCACGTGCCTACCATCATCGTGGCCGCCAAAGGAACGGATAAGGAGACCGTCTTTGCGGTAACGGACAAAACAACCAACTCACTAACGGGCGTCTCAAGGCTACGGGGGGCCAATGTGGATTTGGATGCCCAGACGCCGCTGACCTGTTTGAACAACGAGGAGTTTCAGAACCAATATGCGAGTATTTACAACCAGCTAATCAACGGCTGGAACGAGTTAGGTGCTCTTACCCGCGCCTCGGACACCACCGCCACCTTATCTGGCGACTGGACGGACAGGCTTCAAAAAGGCGACAAGCTCTGGTGGAAATCAAACGGCGTCTCCCGATACAACTACATCATCGGCATTTCCTACTCAGCCCCTAACACGACCATTACCATCACGGCAGGTTATGTCTCCGCCGCCAATGACTCACGGTTTGAGAACGGCCAGACGATTACCGAACCAAGATACTCCAAGGTAGAAAACCCGCAAGGGTTTCCCCATTGGTTCAATTACACGACTACCTATACTTGCGAAGGAGCAATGACTTATTCCTCGGTAACCCAAAATTATTGTAAATTTGCTCTTGTTGGGACAACTTGTATTATCAAAATGCGGGCGATGGGGACAACGGGGGGTAGTGCCTCTAATGCGATTTATTTTACCCTGCCTATTGGTGCTTCTTCCATGTATGGTTTAACTGGTGCTTCTGCGGCTGTTTTTGACGGAGGCGGTGTTAAGGGAGCGTTTATTTGGGAGAGAGCCGCTGACAAATGCGGTATATTCAAATACGACGCCTCTAATTACGCATTGGGGGGTAGTGAGATAATTAGCTGTCAATTACATTATGAAATCGGCTAAACTATGACCGCTGGAGGAATGGGAAGAAAACCAAAACCATGAATATCGCTGACATTCGTCATCAGCTTGCCTATCGGGACACCGCCCCTCATCGGGCGATTGACACGATTAAGTTTATCGTTGTTCACCACGATGCGGTGGAAGCCCCGACCGATTATGATGCCTTAGCTCTCTATAAAAGAGAAGCCGAAGGGCATTACAACAAAGATTGGGACGGCGAAGGCAAGGCCGATGGTTCGGGGCTGATGTATCATTACAAAATTGATAGGAAGGGAAACATTTACTTCTGCCGCAATTTAGACGAAGCCCTTTGGCATTGCGGGAACTACACGAAAAATCTTCAATCCATCGCTATTTGTCTTGACGGCCATTTAAC
>ERZ1026792.1241-NODE-1241-length-16786-cov-3.676151_pt1 | contig 16786 bp, 12 predicted proteins | sample MGYA00520884_ERZ1026792 | MGnify/ENA primary metagenome ERZ1026792 (study PRJEB33270, sample SAMEA104284473) | anaerobic digester metagenome | biome: Anaerobic digester microbiome; feature: mesophilic sludge digester; material: Anaerobic digester biomass... | reverse complement strand
CTCAAAACCTCTTTATCCCGAAAAAAAGAAAGAGCTTGAAAAACTGGCTGCCAGTTTAAAGGAAACGGATAACCCGGTTCTGGTGATGGTCAGGCTTAAGCATTAGTGCAGAGGGCTATGAAGGGGAAAAAGTCATGCAGGTCTTGCAGGTCTTGCAAGTCGTGCAGGTCTCTTCCAATGTGGCACATCGCCTATAATACATGATACATTGTCTTGCAGTCTTGCGGTCCCTTCATCTCTAAGTCTTTTACTCTGTGCCCTGCGCCCTGTGCCCTGCGCCCTGCGCCCTGTGCCCTGCGCCCTGTGCTCTGTGCTTGGTAGCATGCCGTTCTTTGGACTACCTGGCGGCAACTGCTTCATTCGCGGAAGGCTTAGTGAAGGTGGAAAATATGTCTTAAGCACGACAAAAAATATTACTTATAATTTAAGGTATATTTTTTGGAAGGGAATCAAAAATTCAATTAATTTTAAAGCCATAAGCAATTAATTAATGCTTAAATTCATACAGAAATTAAAAAATGCAGACTAATTCAACTAATTAACTTATTATAAGATGATGTCTGATAAAAATCAAATAGTTAAAATTTTTCTAAAGATTCTTATATTATTTCTTGTTTCTTGTGGAAGTAATCAAACTGAATTAATTAAAATAGATCCTACAGTCTTTATTGACAAAGAAATATCATTGTCCCAAATTGCAGATGAAATACGTTATATTCCATTAGATAATTCCATTAAATTTGGACTTGTCTTTTCAATAGAAGTTTCAGATAAACATATCTTTATCTCCGCTAAAGATATCGGGATACTGGTTTTTGATCTGAATGGGAAATTCATTACAAAAATAGGAGATATAGGAAGAGGGCCCCAGGAATACGTATACTATCTTCGGTTTGCTGTAGACGATAATGAAAATATCTATATTAGGGATTCATTCAAAAGCGTTAAAATTTTTTCAATAAATAATTTGCTTGTTAGAACAATTGTTTTTCCTGACAATGATGCTTATTTTGACGACATTGAATATTTTAACTCGATGCTGTTTATCGCGAACTCATCCTTTGGAGATTCGAAATATGACTGGATCATTTTAGACACTTTAGGTAATGAATTAATTAAGAAGCCAAATTTCATACCAAATTTCCCTTCTAACCTTGGAGCCTGGGTAGGTTGTTATAAATATGATAAAAATATTTACTATTGGAATAGCTATAATGATACAGTCTTTTGTATCAACCCTGTTTTTAACTATCACCCTGTTTTACTGTTTAGCCCGGGAAATCACAGGCTTCCCCGATCACCAATAAATGATTTTTCAAAATTATCTTATTATATGCAGCCGCATTCATTATTTGAGACAAAACAGTTCTACATTTTCAAATATTTTTTTGACGGTAGAGAAGCTATAGCTTTTATCAATAAAGAAAATAAAGAGGCATTTGCTGTTCCATTACAACGCGATGATTCCGGATATGGAAAGTATATTGGAGGGATCAGTAATGATATTGATAATGGCCCGGATTTCCAGCCGTTTTGCTGTTTAGAGAAGGAACAGGGGGAGTATCTTTTAGGATTAGTAAATGCCTTTGAGTTCACATCACTAAAATTAGACCTATCAGGGGAAAATTATGGAAACTCTAACGTGATGGAAATTGTCAATAAGATAAATGAAACAGACAATCCGGTTTTGATGCTTGTAAGATTGAAGCAGTGATTCAAGATGTTTTGCAGGCTACGTATCCGACGTAAGGAGGAGACGTAGTACCCGAAAGCGAAGCGACTCGGGATCATGCAGGTTATGCAGGTCATGCTAATTGTGCATTCCCTGCTAGACTTATACGATCCCGGGCGATAAAAAGCATGCCGCTGCGGCATGGAAAACAGATTGGCACATACTGAATATTGAGGAAATGTTTCTGTAATTTAAAAACAATCATTATGAAGAAACTTGGTAAATTGCAAATCAATCCTGAAAGATTGATAAAAAATGAAGAGTTGATTTCTCTTAAGGGAGGTACTAACTGCTGGTGCTTCCAAAAAGAAAATGGAGATGGTGATGTTTGCATAACTGGTGCTGCAAGCAGTGCCGATGAATGTAATATTATGTGTGAAGTAATTAGATGCTATGGATCCTTCACACCATACTAGCAAATAATACCGGATAAATCTAATGACATAAATGCATTATGAAGGATTTCTACTTTCTATTAATATCACTAATCCTATCTTCTTGTACATCAGTTGATTCAGAATTTTATGAATTTGATCCCCGTGCTATTGGAGATGACCAGGTTTTCCTTTCTGACATTGCCAGTGACATTAAATACATTCCACTTGATAACAGCATACCGGTTAATAGATTTATTGACATAGCATTTGGCAGTAACGATATAATTATAAGTTCAGCAGATATTGGTTTACTCCGTTACGATTTGGCTGGAAAGTTATTAAACAGAATAGGCAGCATAGGTCGGGGGCCAAGTGAATACACTTTTTACATGTATTTTGGAAGGGATAACAGAACAGGCAACGTTTATAATCTTTCCGACAGAAATAAAACTATCAAAGTGTTTTCAAAAGAAGGTCATCTAGTAAGAGATTTTAAGCTTAATGAAGTAGCAACTCCAATCTCAGCAATCATTTTTTTTAATTCTAATATTTTTATTCAATTAGATATGCAATTTGATTATAATGATTTTGAATGGATTGTCTGTGATACTTTTGGTCAAGTATTAAAAACTCAAAAAAGACATTTACCAAAATTTTCTGCTAATATCTCTGGTACAGGCCGTCCATATATTTTCGATAACAGGATTACATATTACAACACTTGGACTGATACAATATATTCCGTGGATAAAGATTTTCAAGAGAAACCTATTATAACTGTTAAGCCAGGAGATCACAGATTTCCAAGAGATTATGTACCCACCGATCATATATTCCAAAAAAAATATTTTGGAATTACCAAACTGATTGAGACCAGAAGGTATTTTTTGTTTAAATACTATTATCAGGGATACACAATGGCATTTGTCGATAAAAAGACCTGGAGAACCTCCAAATTCCAATATGAATGGGATGAATCCGTAGGAGGTCATCCAATAAGTGGTATGGTCAATGACTTTGACAGTGGTTCATGGTTTCTTCCCAATTACTACTATTCTTGGGAGGGGGATGAATATTTAATTGGAATTCAATACCCATACCAAATAATAGCCCGTGCTGCCAGTAAGGAGTTTAAAGACTCAAATCCAATAGTTCCTTCCAAAAAACTGGAATTTGAAAAACTGGCTGCCAGTTTAAAGGAAACGGACAACCCGGTGCTGGTTCAGGTCAGGCTTAAGCATTAGTGCAGAGGGCTGTTGAGGGAGGAAGAAGATGAAGGGGGGAATGGGAGACGAAGAGACTGCAAGACCATGAGATATGTATTATAGGCGATGTATTATAGGCAATATACCGCTTTAGAAGGGACCGCAAGACCGCATGACTGCAAGACAATGTATTATGTATTACAGGCAATAGATTATGTATTACTCTGAAAGGTAGTTAATACAGATTGTCGATGCCGGGGAAGGAATCAGGAAAGGAAAGTGTTTTAACGAGAATCCACGACATAGATTTATAGCAGATATGTTACAGGTACGGTGAACCGCGATAGCGGTTAAAGGAAGAAACCGTGAAGCGGTTCAATTTTAATAACCTCCGGTGCAACCGGAGGCTGGATGCTCTCTATGATGTAAAGCCCTGAAGGGGCGAAAGAACGGCGAGCGGCACGCGGCTTGCGGCTTGTGGCGCAGGGCACAGAGCTCAGGGCACAGAGCAGAAGAACGGTACGCGGAAACTAAGAGATGGCAGAAGGGTTGAACAGAACGGATCCCCTCCTGCGGAGAGCCTGCCCCGCTCAGCGGGTGGGGGTGGGTTCTCGGTAAGGCGCAGAGACTAAGAGACTAAGTGACGAAGAGACCGCAAGACCTGCACGACAGGTCGCCGGGGGAAAGGAGGGCGTTGAAACAAAAACAAATGCTGTTAATAGATTAACAATGAGTCAATCTATTAACATTTATGAACTCATTTGTTATTAATCTGAAAAATCCGGGCAGGGGTTTTCCTCTGTGCCCCGTGCCCTGAGTCACTTCCTGCCCGGAACTTTCCTAAAAAATAGTTAGCCTATGCAAATATAACATTTTTTGTAACTCAGGTAGTGGACTCTGACATTTTTTCATAGGTCGGTATCACCAGGCTATGAAATAATAAACAGGGGGTATTTCTTAATTCGGGTTCATCCCGGGCGATAAAAAGCATGCCGCGCGGCATGGAAAACAGATTGGTACATACTGAATATTGAAAAAATGTTTCTGAAATTTAAAAACAATCATTATGAAGAAACTTGGTAAATTGCAAATCAATCCTGAAAAGGTAATGACGCATGATGAGCTTATAACATTCAGGGGAGGTGGTTATTGAAAAAAGTAAGGCCGTCTTAGTGAATACAGTGTATATCAAGTACAATTAGTCTGCAGGGTAATCTGCAGACTAATTGTCAACAATAGGTATAATAGTTTTCAGTATTATGAGGTTTAGTTTGATGTTATTCCTTGCAGTTTTTATTTTATCCTGTTCAGATGAACATAATAAACTGATGACTATTGATGTAGCTGATTCATTTGAAAACCAAATGGAAGTAAAACTAAGCGAGTTCGTAACAGGGGTTACTTACATTCCACTTGAAACAATTAAAGAATCATACATTTCAGATTATCCTTCTATCAAAGTGGGAGATTATATAATTGTCAGGAATACAGGATCTGACATGCCACTCCTGCTTTTCAACAAATCGGATGGGAAATTCATCAGAACTATAGGGAAAGTTGGCAGGGGACCTGATGAATACAATTTCCCGGTAAAAGATTATTACAATACGGGTAAAAATTATGTTTATACTAATGGGTATAAACATAATGAGACGAAAGTATTTGATTTAACCGGCTCTTTTCTGTACAGTTTTTCTCGACCAGAAATTGCAGAGCCTTCTGTCAAGGGAGGGAAACTCAGTATTTTGTTTGGTACCTATCTGGATGACGAAAACTATGTCAGTTTCATTGACAATTATACAGGAGCCATTAAAACAAAGCTGGTCATTTTTAACAAGGACTCCATTAGGAAGATATTTCCTAATTATCTGAAATGGGGCGACAAGGATTTAACAAAGAACAGAAGGCCAAGCTTCAATACAGCCTTTATACGTTGGAATAACAATCTGTATTTTAAAGAGATTTTCAACGATACCCTTTTTCATGTAACGACAGAGGAATTAAAGCCAAGATTAGTTTTTAAAATGGGGAAGTATGGCTTATCATACGAAGACCAGCAAAAAATTAGTCCATCATTTGGACAGATTAGTTCAGAATATTTCTTGATAACCGATATTGATGAAAATTCCAGATTCATATTCTTTTGTTTGTCTTATTATCATAATATGAGATATATTGGTTTCTTCGATAAGAAGCTAAAGACTACAACAATATGCCGGGAAACTCCTGAAAATAATTCCGCACTTATAGATGATATGAATGGTTTTATGCCGATCATTCCGCTTGATTTCACACAGGAAAATGAAATGATATCAGTTCTAAGCCCCATTGAAATCCTTCATTGGTTAGAGAATAACCATGATAAAGCCAACAGATTAAGAGAGGAAATGCAATGGTTGAATGATCTTACCGAAACCAGTAATCCTGTAATTGTAATAGCAAAATGTAAAAATTGATTATAATCCGAATTTGGTGCTGGTCAGGCTTAAGCATTAGTGCAGGGGGTTGTTGAGGGAGGAAGAAGATGAAGGGGAGAAAAAAGCACAGGGCACAGGGCGCAGAGCACAGGGCACAGGGCGCAGGACACAGGGCGCAGAGGAAAAAGCGCAGGGCACAGGGTACAGTGACAGGTCGTGCAAGTCTTGCAAGTCGTGCAGGTCTCTTCCAATGTGGCACATCGCCTATAATACATCGCCTATAATACATGATACATTGTCTTGCAGGTCTCTTACAATGAGGCTTTAGCGAAGGTTACATCGGATGGATCCCCTCCTCCGGGGCTAGGGGTGGGTATTGGTTAAACAATTATCAATTAACAGATTAATTGCTCATTGCTCATTACTCATTACTCATTGCTCATTACTCATTGCTCATTGCTCATTACTCATTGCTAATTGTTAATTGCTAATTGTTAATTGCTCATTGTTAATACATTACCGCTTAAAACCTTGAACACCGAACAGGCTCCCGTTTTATTATTTTTTTAACGAAAAATACAGTTTCAAACCATTGTTTTTTTCGGATTAATACATACATTTATAGTTGTTAATTTCCTGTTATAACCTAAGTCGATCAAAATGAAAATCCGGCTTCTTCAGTTTCTGATTTTAACAGTAAGTCTGGCTGTTTCGTGCAAACAAAAAACAGCTGATGACCTCGAGGAAATGGCACGTCGTGCTTCACATCCCGAAGCGGTTTTGGTTAAAACCGTAAAACTTGAAAAATCCACCTTTTACCATGAACTGGTATCCAATGGCAAAGTGTATTCATCGGAAAAGGCTGTTGTACCATTAAAGGTAAGAGGGGTGATCACGGAACTTCTGATTCGCAATGGTCAGAAAGTTAATGCAGGCGACCTGCTTGCAGTAATTGAAGATTTTGAATATCAGTCGCAGCTCCGTAGCGCAAAACAAGCCTATGAGAAAGCTGAAATCAATTTCAAGGACGATATTTACAGTAAATACCTTACATTAGACACGACAGGGCTTGCACCAGAGAAAATAAAAACTTCCCGCATCCGCTCCGGCCTTGATGATGCTGTTACAGCCCTCCGGCTTGCCGAATACAACTTCAACAATACCAGGATACATTCTCCCATAAGCGGCGTGGTGGCCAATCTTGAGGCTCTTCAGTGGAATCCCAGCCAGAATTATCAGAACCTGTGCACGATAATCAACGACCAGAAGATGGAGGTTGAATTCCCGGTCATCGAATCGGAATATGCTTTAATACACCAGGGGATGCCCGTGGGCATAATGCCTTTCATCAACGACAGCACTGTTATTTCCGGCAATATCACCCAGATCAATCCCCAGGTAGATGAGACGGGAATGGTAAAGATAAAAGCAGGGCTGCGGAACAATGGCCAGCTTATCGACGGGATGAACGTGAAGGTTGTTATACGGAAGCCTGTTCCCGGCCGGCTGGTTGTCCCGAAGGAAGCCCTGGTAATACGCCAGGGGAAGGATGTGATCTTCGTGCGACAGGATTCGCTCGCGATATGGAAATATGTAACTGTCGAATTCGAGAGCAGTACCAGCTTTTCGGTCAGCGAGGGCCTTGAGCCTGGCGACCTGGTAATTGTAAGCGGAAATGTTAATCTCGCCCACGAAACAATAGTGAAGGAGGAATGAACACTGAAGCTCATCACAGCTCTTTTCTCTCCACATTCACGGTCAACATTCTGTTTGTAATGCTGATCATTGTCGGTGCGGCAATGATTCCTTTGCTCTCTCTTCAGCTGAACCCTACAAGATACCTTCCCTCGCTCACAATCTCATGGACCTGGCCCGAAGCCCCGGTACGGGTTGTAGAGCAGGAAGTCACCACCGTGCTCGAGGGCATGATAACGACTGTCACCGGAGTCAAGAAAGTGTCTTCCTATACTTTCAACAACGGCGGAAATATAACTGTCGAATTCGACAGAAATGTTGATCTGAGGGCAAAGCGTTTCGAAGTCGCATCCCTTTTGAGGCAATCGCGCGACAGGCTTCCCGAAAGGGTATCATACCCCGAGATAACCATGAACATGCCATCAAATCTCACGGGATCCCTTATTCTTGCCTTTCAGCTTAACGGGAACGCCAGTCCTTCGTACATATACACTGTTGCCGATGAAGTGATCAAACCTGCACTTTCGGTTGTGGAAGGTGTCTATAGTGTTAATGTATATGGCGCCACTCCCCGCGAATGGGAGATAGTGTACGATCAGCAGAAACTTGCCTCAATGGAGATAAGTCCATCTTCAATAAGCGCCGCGATCAACAACTACTTTTTTGAGATGGAACTGGGGGGAGCATTTGAACTGAACAGTTCCGGGCCCGCCAGAATGACCTATCTTACCCTGCTTGGCAACATGAACCCGGAATTCAGATGGGATGATATAGCTGTGGCAAAGTCGTCGGGCAGGATAATTCACCTGAACGATGTTGCCACGGTGAGGATGAAAGACAGGCGGCCGCAGAGTTATTACCGGATCAACGGGCTGAATACAATCAATATCAATGTAAATGCAGGGAAGAACGTGAATAATATCAGGGTGGCCGGTGAAGTAAAGGCTGTAATTGAAAACCTTAAAAAGGAACTTCCCCCGGGTTACAGCATAAGGACATCGCTTGATAATACCATTTACCTAAAGCAGGAGATCTCCAAGAACATTTTCAGGGCCGTGCTTTCGGTCATCCTTCTGCTGCTCTTCGTCCTGGCGATAAGCCGTGAACTGAAATATCTCCTGATAATTGCGATAAGCCTCGTGGCCAACATCCTTATTGCCTTTATCTTTTATTATATCTTCCGCCTCGAGATCCATCTGTATTCACTGGCAGGCATAACAGTGTCGTTCGGGATTATCATAAACAACACGATTGTTATGACCGACCACATAAGGTTCCGGAAGAACAAGAAAGTGGGAATATCACTCGTTGCAGCAACACTGACCACCATAGGCGCGCTCGTGGTGATCTTCTTTTTAGATGAAGCCTCAAGGGTCACACTTTCCGATTTTGCCGCGGTGGTAATAATCAACCTTTCCGTTTCGCTTGCCGTAGCACTGTTTTTCATTCCCTCCCTTCTTGAAAAGATCAGGCTGCCCCATAAATACAATGCTGTAGTGATAAAAAGAAAAAGAAGGGTGGTCCGTTTGTCCGAAAAATACCTGCGAATTATAGATTTCATTTTGAAGAGAAGGGCCATCCTGATCATTGCCGCCATATTACTGTTCGGTCTGCCGGTGTTTTATCTTCCCGATTCACTTCCTAAAGCTGTTGTGGGGCAGCAAAACAAACCGGAGCCTGACAAGTTTCAAAAATTTTATAACAAAACACTTGGGAACAGCAAGTACGTGCAGGACATTAAGCCTGTTGTGAATAAAGTTCTGGGCGGAACATTCAGGCTATTCAACGAGAAGGTAAAGAACAGCAGGTTTTACTGGTACGGCAGCTCCGATGAAGTTCAGCGGACAAGGCTCTCCGTCAGTATAGGACTGAGTGAGGAGGGGCTTACAATAGAGGATATAAACACTACCTGCATGGGGCTTGAGAACATGCTCGCGGCGTATTCCGAGATAGACATGTTCACCACAAGCATTTCGGGTGAGAATAACGCTCGTGTCTCGATCACCTTTAAACCTGAACACGATTTCACGATCTTTCCCTATATCCTCAAGATCAGGATAGAGGAATACATGAACAGTATAGGAAGCTATCACGCCACGGTTGCCGGGGTGGGAAAGGCATTCTCAAACCAGGTTTACAGCGATTATATCCGGACGAATTACAGGATAATAATGAAAGGATACAATTATGATGAGTTGTATTCCTATTGCGAGGATCTGCGTGAGCGGCTTGTTGAAAGCGGAAAGGGGAGGATAAAGGAGGTTTACCTGCTTGGAGAGGATTACAGTGGTTTTATCATCAAGGCCAACAGCCACAAGGTTTACAGGAACCAGCTCGAAATGGATAAGTTTCATCTTGCAGGCAGCGGCTCCGATGTTGCATCGGCTTACAGTGAAGCCAGGAATTACTCCAGAAGCACAACATCCTCAACGCGGGCGTATATCGGGGGGATAACGGCACCGGTGGTTATAAAATCCCTGCAGTCGGAGATTTTTGATTATTGGAGCCTCGGCAATGAACCTGTCAGGACTTCGACAGGAGGCATCGTGAAGCTGAAAGACTTTTCGCGGGTGACCAGGGAAATCTCGGATAATACAATCAGGCGGGAGGACCAGCAATACCTGATCACCGTGGGCTTCGATTTTGTAGGTAATTATGAGCTGGGGCAGTTGATCCTCGAGCGGAATATAGATGAGACAAATTCCATGCTTCCTCTCGGTTTTTCGGCACAGAGCGATTCCTACAGGTATTCGTGGGAAGAGCAGAAAGCCAATTATCTTCTGATCTTCCTGGTGATCCTGATAATCTATTTTATCTGTGCAATTTTGCTCGAGTCATTCACTCAGCCCTTCGTGGTAATCAGTCTTATTCCCTTTTCGTTCATAGGAGTTTTTATAGCATTCCATATATTCAATATCCCGGCCGACGAAGGAGTTTTCGCCGCGATGATACTGCTCTGCGGCATTGTTGTAAATGCCACCCTCTATATACTTGATGATTTCAACCGCATAAGGCGGCAAAAGCCTGATCTGCCTGAAGTCAGGGCGTATATGAAAGCTTTTAACGGCAAGATTATTCCTATACTACTGACCGTCCTCGCGACAATAGTGGGCCTGATACCCTTTCTGCTTACCGGCAAGGATGAAAAGTTCTGGTTTGCCCTTGCAGCAGCAACTATTTCAGGACTGTTGTTCAGTTTTGTGGGGGTGGTTTTTTATCAGCCGATGATGCTAAAGAAGCACAGGGCACAGGGCACAGGGCACAGAGCAAAGGGCGCAGAGCACAGGGCAAAGAAGAGGAGGTTTAGAGAATGAAGTGATTAATTAACTTGCTATAAGTTATGGAAGATTTTAGGTTTGAACAACTTGATATCTGGAAAGAATCTATTGAAATATCTGATGAACTTTTTGACTATGCAGATGAAGCAGATAAAAAGAAGTACTTCAAATTTGCTGAGCAGCTTCGTTCGGCTGGTTTGAGTATTACGAATAATATTGCAGAAGGCTCGGGTTCCTTTTCTGATAAGGAATTCTCAAATTTTCTGAATATTGCACGACGCTCCCTGTTTGAATGTGTGAATATCCTGTACATATTCGAACGCAGAAACATCATTACCTCTTCGGGTAAGAATTCCATGCGAGTAAAGCTTTTATTGCTCAGCAAGAAAATAACAGCATTCAGAAAATCTCTCCAATGAAAATCCTTCACTCTGAGCCTTTTTCCCCTGAGCTCTGCGCTCTGAGCCCTGAGCCTTTTTCCCCTGAGCTCTGTGCTCTGAGCCCTGAGCCTTTTTCCCCTGTGCCTTCTTCCCCTGAGCTCTGTGCTCTGAGCCCTGAGCCTTTTTCCCCTGTGCCTTCTTCCCCTGAGCTCTGTGCTCTGAGCCCTGAGCCTTTTTCCCCTGAGCTCTGTGCTCTGAGCCCTGAGCCTTTTTCCCCTGAGCTCTGTGCTCTGAGCCCTGAGCCTTTTTCCCCTGAGCTCTGTGCTCTGAGCCCTGTGCCTTTATATAATGCAATAAAACACATTAGATTCTGCTAAATGGTAAAATTCCTCATCTCCCGTCCCATTGCAGTTGTAATGACCTTTCTGGCATTACTGCTTCTAGGCATTGTTGCTTCAAACCGTCTGCCGGTTTCGCTGATGCCTGATATTGATATCCCTGAGATCACGGTCGCGGTTTCGCGTCCGGATGTGAGTGCCAGGGAGCTTGAGAACAGTGTCGTGTCGGTTCTGCGGCGTAACCTCATGCAGGTACAGGGCCTCGACCGTATCGAATCCGAATCGCGTAACGGGAGTGCTCTTATAAGGCTTTCGTTCAAATTCGGGAACGACATCAACCTTGCCTTTATGGAGGTAAACGAAAAAGTCGACGGGGCGATGAACTATCTGCCCGCCGATCTTGAGAGACCGAGAATAATAAAAGCAAGCGCCACTGACATCCCGGTGTTCATGCTTAACATCATGCTGACCGACAGCATGGCCGGTGATGAGAAATTCATCGAACTGAGCGAATTTGCCGAGACCGTCATAAAAAAGAGAATAGAGCAGCTTCCTGAAGTGGGAATGGCTGATATAACCGGACAAATAAAAAGGGAGATATATATAAGTCCCGACAGGGAAAAGATGAACAGCCTGGGCCTGACTGACGATGATATAACCAGCGCGGTAAGGATAAACAATATAAATATCGGCAATATCCTGGTAAAGGACGGGAAATACCTGTATAACCTCGAGTTCAGCTCTTATCTGAGTGATCTGAACGATGTGAGGGATATATTTATAAGGACCGGGTCGAGAATAATTCAGATGAAGGATATAGCCGAAGTCGGCCTAAGGGAGGAACAGCCGCGGGGCATATATTATTCGGATGGTAAAAGGGCAATTACCCTGGCTATAATCAAGGAATCGACATCAAAGATGGCTTCCCTTGAATCGAAGATGGCAGAGCTTCTGGATGTCTTCAGGGCGGATTATCCGCAAATGGAATTTGAGATTTCACAGGATCAGACAATACTTCTTGACTATTCCATCATGAATCTCTGGGAAAGCCTTCTGTTAGGTGGTCTGCTGGCTTTCATACTCATGTTTTTCTTCCTCAAGGACGGCAAGTCGCCGCTTATTATCGGTTTCAGTATACCGGTAACCCTTGTGATAAGCCTGCTGTTCTTTTATCTGGTTGGCTTGTCCTTAAATATCATCTCACTGGCAGGACTGATACTTGGGATAGGAATGATGATCGACAACTCGATAGTTATCATAGAAAACATAACACAATGGATTGACAGGGGGCTTTCACTCACTGAAGCCTGTGCAAGGGGAACCAACGAAGTCATCACGCCACTTATATCATCGGTTCTCGTGACCTGTGCGGTATTCATTCCCCTGATATTTCTGAGCGGCATTTCCGGGGCCCTGTTCTATGACCAGGCGATTGCCATCGTGATAGGCCAGGGTGTATCGCTTCTGGTTGGGATCACGCTTCTTCCGACGGTTTACTACCTGTTTTACAGGAACGGGAAGGAAGGCTGGCTTACAAGGCTTGTGAAGAAGATAAGCCTGAAAAGGCTTGAGGAGAGATACGAAGGAGGAATGGATTTCTTTTTCAGGTACAGGAGAGCTGCCATGATATCATTCGGGCTGATACTCCTTTTGATGGTCTGGTTGTTCATCATCCTCGAAAAGGAGAGATTTCCGGAAATCAGGCAGGATGAACTGGTAGTGACGGTTGACTGGAACGAGAATATCAGCCTGGATGAGAACCTGCGCAGGATAAGGCAGCTGACGGAATCGCACGGGGAGCTTGTTTTACAGAGCAATTCCTTTGTCGGGGAGCAGCAGTTCCTGTTCAACCGCGATTATGACCTCTCGTACACCCAGGCGAAGGTATATATAAAGGCCAGGAGTTATCGGGCACAGAAAGAGCTTTGGGAGCAGATCAACAGGTTTATAGCTCAGAAATGGCCGGGAGCGTCAGTGAACATCGCGGCCCAGCAGAACATTTTTGAGAAGATCTTCTCAGCTTCTGAAGTCCCTCTCGTGGCCGAAGTAAGTTTAATGAAGGAGAAGGAAGTGCCTCCCGTTGAAGTGATGACGGATATCGTATCCCGGATGCAGGAACAGTGGCCTGAAGCGGGGATATCGAATCCGCCGCTTGAAGACAAGATACTGCTCCGGATAGATCCCGACAGGCTGCTGCTATATGATGTGGAGCCGGTGACACTGTACAATACCCTTAAAGCAGCGCTGAACAGATACAACATTGGTCAGCTGAGGGCATCGTATGAGATCCTGCCGATAGTGCTGTCGGGAAAGGAAAAACAGCTAAGTGACATTATCTCTACGGAAGATGTTTTGAATAAAAACGGAAAGCCGATTCCGGTAAGGGAGCTGGTGAGGATACAGAGGGTTCATGATTACAAGACCATCAAGGGAGGGACAAACGGGGAGTATGTACCCGTATATATGAATATTGAGACTAACAGGCCGGCAGATATAACCCGCGGGATACGGAGTATTGCAGGATCGGATCAGAATCTGAATGTCAGTTTCAGCGGATCGCTGATATCGGGGCAGAAGCTGTTCAGGGAACTTGCTGTCATCCTGGTAGTGGCTCTGTTGCTGCTTTATTTCATTCTGGCTGCCCAGTTTGAATCGCTTATGCAGCCCTTTATCGTATTGCTTGAGATCCCCATTGATATAGCCGGCGCCCTGTTGCTGGTTCTGATCTGGGGCGGGACCATCAATATTATAACCATGATAGGGCTTATAGTGATGTCGGGGGTTATAATAAACGACTCGATCCTGAAGGTGGATACCATAAACAATCTCAGGGCTGAAGGACTGGGGCTGAAGGAGGCCATTTACGAGGGAGGATCGCGAAGGCTAAAGCCGATCATCATGGTGGCTATGGCATCGATTTTCTCTACCATGCCTATACTTTTATATCAGGGAATGGGTTCCGAGCTGGAGCGGCCCCTGGCATTGGCGCTTATAGGAGGTATGTCGCTGGGTACGGTTGTGAGTCTTTTCTTTATACCGCTGGCGTACTGGTATGTTTACAGGGGGAAAGAGAACAAGGCGGAAGAACGGCGTGTGGCACGCGGTACGCGGAAACCTAAATGACGAAGCGACTGCAAGACCGCAAGATGAGAAGCACAGGGCACAGAGCACAGGGCACAGGGCGAAAACGACTGCAAGACCACAGGACGGCAGGACCGCAAGACTATAAGCTCAGGGCACAGGGCGCGGGGAAAGTCATGCAAGTCTTGCAGGTCATGCAAGTCTTGCAGGTCTCTTAATATGAAGCTTTAGCGAACGATAGTAACTTATAGCTATAAAAACTCACGAATTTTTATTGAAAAACAATATCCGTTTTATCGTTTTACAACATCTATCCATTTAAGCAGGTTAGTGATTCTACTCTGGTGATGTGGATCGAAGCTAAACAATTAAAAGATCACATTGCCAGCCCGGATTTCAGGGATAGCGAGCTACCTGTCTCATGCCTCACTCCTTCTGCCCCTCTTCGCTACTTAATCCAGTTCGGAAACCGGAATTGGGCTTGCATCAAATTATTTACAAGTTTTGATGAATTTTGATAAATTTTAATGATTATTGACGATATTTTTCTGCAGTCATGTCAGATTTAATTCAGAAATTTATCAAAGGACTTATCGATGATGTGGCAGACAATAATACTATACAGAATGTAAGAGTTTTGGAATTAAAGTAATTCGAATCGAATTTAGAGCAAAACAGTTCAATAATTACGGGGCGCAACAAAATTAGTTTGAATGAAAGCGGTTTATCAATACTCTATTAAACTCCTTTTCATTTTTTGGATTCTGAATGTAACATTTTTCTCATGTAAGAATTCTCCTGGCAGTTCACACAATAGTGTTCCTTACATCATAGATATCGAAAACTGCAAGACTTTAATAAATCTGAGATTAAGTGATCTGATTGACAGTTGCACCCTGGTTCCTCTTGAGACGACAAATGAATCAATCCTTGGTGATGGTTTGCGATATGTCTATGTCAGTGATGAATTTATACTGATTGACGATAACAGGGGAGTATGTTTGTTCAGTGTAGATGGCAGGTTTATTGGAAAGATAATAAATCAGGGACGAGGTCCTGGAGAATTATCCATAGGCCATACGGCTTATATATCAGATGATGAAGATATTCTGTTCATTAATGATCTTTTCAATAATACGGGAGATATTATGTGCTATAATTTAAAATCCCGGTCATTGATGCCACCTGTCACTAAATGCTTTCCGGGTCAATGGGGTGATTTAATGTTATATAACGATTCAGTGATTGCCGGAACACTATCGGGCATTGATTCTGATTCAAATCCTTTTGCAATGTTTTACCAGGATTTCAGAGGGAACTTTTTATCAGGCATTCATAGCAGAAGGACGAGCATAAGAACCAATAATCAGGAAGAAGTATTGCAGAGGATGCAGTTTTATTATGATGGTGTGAACAAATATGCCAAATACATTTATGATGATACTTTGTTTATTCTGAAGGATCTCGAGTTGGTGCCCTATATTATTGTTCAGAATATATCGCTCAGGACAAATACTCCGGGTATGATACCGCCGGAAGCAGGCACTGAAAGAAACTTTTTCGAAAAATCAGGAAATCCGTATTTCATGATCATAAGGAATGCAACCTTTGAGGGTTTTGTTCCAAACAGTACAGGATCAAGGGCTGATTATAGGAATATTTACATTCTACTTAATAAAGCCAACGGTAAGTATGGGATTATTAATTCATTCACTGATGATCTGACAGGCAAAGTTCAGGGGAGTAGCAGTGAAACAATGTCATTTCCGGTTTCCCAGGCCAACAACATGTCATTTTTCATCTACAACTCCCGTGATTTGCTTGGTATAAGCCCTGATAATAAAGTAAACCGAAACTTTCCACAGAGTTTGTATGAACAATTGGATGTCATAAAGGATACGTTAAGGGAAACCGACAACCCTGTTCTGCTTATTGGGAAACCGACAAAAGATTTTGCTACATCCTTTGGATTGCAATAGGTGAATCGCGTACCACAAAAAGAACGGTACGCGGAAACTACGTGACGAAGAGGCCGCAAGACGAGAAGCACAGGGCACGGGGCACGGGGAAAGTCATGCAAGTCGTGCAGGTCGTGCAAGTCTTGCAGGTCTCTTATAATGAGGCTTTAGCGAAGGTTATATTGGATGAATCCCCTCCTCGGGGTTGGGGGTGGGTTCTTGGTTTAAACAAATAGCTTTTAAAAACTCACGAATTTTTATCGTAAAAAACGACACAAGACGCAAGGTCATAGGAAGAACGCCGCATGCCGCTAGCCGCGTGCCG
>ERZ1026792.1238-NODE-1238-length-16802-cov-4.060210_pt1 | contig 16802 bp, 12 predicted proteins | sample MGYA00520884_ERZ1026792 | MGnify/ENA primary metagenome ERZ1026792 (study PRJEB33270, sample SAMEA104284473) | anaerobic digester metagenome | biome: Anaerobic digester microbiome; feature: mesophilic sludge digester; material: Anaerobic digester biomass... | reverse complement strand
GTAGATATCGTCCGCCTGCCCGATGTAGTAGAACCACCCACCGCCGATAGACGAGCGCGGAACCGCGATGTGGAGATCAGTTATCTCTCCGATTTCCAGCGCGTCATGACACGGCGTCTCCGTGGGCATGATCGTCGGCGTGGGAGTGACCGTCGGCGTATCGGTGGGCGTATCCGTAGGACTCGGCGTCTCGGTCGGAGAGGGAGTGGCCGTCGGCGTGGGGGACGCGGCGGCTTGCGCCAGGTCGCAGAGCCCCCTGTCCCAGTATGTCGAACCGTCCGATCCCACGTACAGTTCCACGTCACCCCGGACGGACGGGAAGTAGATCCGAGTCGTCACCCCGCCGTCGTGCACCACGGTCACGTGGTCGCCGGCCTCTATCGCGATATCCTCGCTGTCGCGCCCCACCCACACCCCGACGGCGCGCGGCGGATACGCGGAACCGGGGTAGAAGTCATTTTCATTGTCTCCCACGGTTCCGAGATGCTTCCCGTAGATATCGTCCGCCTGCCCGATGTAGTAGAACCACCCACCGCCGATAGACGAGCGCGGAACCGCGATGTGGAGATCAGTTATCTCTCCGATTTCCAGCGCGTCATGACACGGCGTCTCCGTGGGCGTGATCGTCGGCGTGGGAGTGACCGTCGGCGTATCGGTGGGCGTATCCGTAGGACCCGGCGTCTCCGTCGGGGAGGGAGTGGCCGTCGGCGACTGCGTCACCGTGGGCGTTACCGTCGGCGTCTCAGTCGGGGCAGACGTGGAAATATCCAAACGATAGTGCCCGCACGCGCCGTCATAGCCATCCACAACCAAATAATACGTTCCCGCCTCCGCCTCCACATCAATATTTTCATCGTTTGTTCCCGATCTGATGCTGTAGGCGACACAGTGCTCGGCGGCAGGACCGTTACAGAGATACAGATCGAGATCCCTGGACAATTCGCTGAGCGCGATCTGGAGTATCGCCGCGTTCGGAATAGCAAACGAATAGACGACATCAGGACCGGATTCTATGACCTTGCAATCTCCATACCGAGTGTAGTTGTCGCTAAAACCGCAACTGTTGCCGGTTTCGCTAAAGTGCGCAGGAACCAGGATAGGCGATTCGAATACATCACCGACAGGCGATGTCGGCGTCGGCGACGGCGTCAATGTGGGCGTGTCAGTTGGTGTGGGCGTCTCTGTGGCTGTCTGAGTCGCTGTGGGTGTCTCTGTGGGTGTGTCAGTAGGCGTCGGTGTCTCTGTTGGCGTGTCAGTCGGTGTGGGTGTCTCTGTTGGCGTCTGAGTCGCCGTCGGCGTCAATGTAGGTGTGTCAGTAGGTATAGGTGTCTCTGTGGGCGTGTCAGTCGGCGTGGGTGTCTCTGTAGGCGTGTCAGTCGGCGTAGGCGTCTCTGTGGGCGTGTCAGTCGGCGTGGGTGTCTCTGTGGGCGTGTCAGTCGGCGTGGGTGTCTCTGTTGGCGTGTCAGTTGGTGTGGGTGTCTCTGTTGGCGTATCGGTAGGCGTGGGTGTCTCTGTAGGCGTGTCAGTCGGTGTGGGCGTCTCTGTGGGCGTATCGGTAGGTGTCGGTGTTTCAGTAGGCGTCTGAGTCGGCGTAGGTGTCTCTGTTGGCGTGTCAGTTGGTGTAGGTGTCTCTGTGGGTGTCTGAGTCGCTGTGGGCGTCTCTGTAGGAGTGTCAGTCGGCGTGGGTGTCTCTGTAGGCGTGTCAGTCGGTGTGGGCGTCTCTGTGGGCGTATCGGTAGGTGTCAGTGTTTCAGTAGGCGTCTGAGTCGGCGTAGGTGTCTCTGTTGGCGTGTCAGTTGGTGTAGGTGTCTCTGTGGGCGTCTGAGTCGCCGTCGGCGTCAATGTAGGTGTGTCAGTAGGTATAGGTGTCTCTGTGGCTGTCTGAGTCGCCGTCGGCGTCAATGTAGGTGTGTCAGTAGGCGTCGGCGTCTCTGTAGGCGTCTGAGTCGGTGTGGGTGTCTCTGTGGGTGTCTGAGTCGGTGTGGGTGTCTCCGTGGGCGTGTCAGTAGGCGTGGGTGTCTCTGTGGGCGTGTCAGTAGGTGCGGGCGTCGGCGACGGCGTCAATGTGGGCGTTGGCGTGTGCGGGGTAAAACCCTCTATCCAGATCAAATAATGATGGCAATCCCTGATTGCATGGCCCGCCGGCGGCCCCCACTGCAGTTCACGCACATAGTACCAACCGTCCGCCGGTGCGACCCACGTTATGATGCTCTCGCGGTAGTAGTAGTAGCCGTTATACCATGTGGCGTATCCGACATCGTCGTTGAAGGCGAGCTCAGTAACCCCGTCCGTATCGTACAGAAAAAGCATGGTGTCATTGGCCGCGCTATCTCCCTGGTTGATGTCGTCGAGCAGTTGCGTTCGTATGACGTATCTCTGGCCGGCGGCCGCTCTGAATGTCAACCAATCCTCTTCCATCGCGGGGTTGGTGTTGTTGTGCAGTTGAGCCGCCCCCCCCGCCTCGATGATCGTCGCGTGCGCGTGGCTGTTATCCGGCTCATACTCGTCGTCGCCGCACGTGGGCGCCGCTGTAAACGTCGGAGCGCCGGTCGGGGTGCGGGTCGGGGTCTCAGTGGGCGTCCGCGTACTTGTCGGGGTGCGTGTCGGCGTCGGGGTGATCGTCGGGGTCCGGGTAGGCGTGACGGTCGGTGTGTTTGTGGGCGTCCGCGTACTTGTCGGGGTGCGTGTCGGCGTTGGTGGAATCGGCGTTTTGGTCGGCTTCTTCGTTGGAGTCGCTTTGCGGGTGACCGGGGGATCCTGCACGGGGGGGATCTCCTGTCCGAAAACCGGCGACGCAAATCCCGCGGCGCCGAACAGGCAGACGGCCAATATGATCCGTTTGAGCGGGCCGTTCATTGCCGCTCCACCTTGATTTCGCCCAAAACAGGCGGCAATTCCTTTTCCAAGACCGCCATCAGTTCCTCGGCCTCAATCGGTTTCCGGAGCACCGTCCGTACGCCCTCGGGCAGCTCGCTGATATCCTGTCGGCCGAGATAACCGCTCATCAGGATCACCGGTTTGTCAACGTGCTGCGACTTGATCCGTCGCGTAGCCTCAATCCCGCTCATGCCCGGCATCACAATATCCATGAGAACAAGCCCGACTCCGCCCACTCCGACCGCCTCGATCGCCTCCTCTCCATTCGAAGCTTCGGCAGTCCGATAACCCGCCAGTTCGAGCATCCGGCAGAATGAGCGCCTAATATTTACCGCATCGTCCACTACGAGAATCTTCTTTTCCATACGGATCCAGTTCCGCCCGCTTCTCGCGAACGAACACATGCAAGCGGCGTACCAATATACTCGCTCAATTCAGATCGCAACTTCCTGCAAACAAGGGTGATACAACCATGTCCTTCGGCAAGCTATTCACAGCGTGCCATAACCGGCATAGAGCCGGCAGATCAGGAGGCAAAATAATGCCGTAATGGCTTTCTTTTAGAGTAAATCGTGCGCACAATCTCTGCCGTCCAACATTGAACGGAGATTGAATCATCGACTCGCGGAAGATGTAACGGTATGGAAGCCAGGACTCAAAAATCGGCTTTAGACGACCCCCGCCCCGAAGAGGATGGCGAAGTCCGCGGCGGATAGTTCCGCCGCTGCGCAAGACGGAATGCAACGGTTGCCTTCAAAGGGGGAGCGGCCGATACCCGAAACCGCCGCGGCCATGGGCGGGACTGTTGCCGAAAACGGCTTGGCCGAACCGCCGTATGGGAGAAGCGACTACGTTTTCAAGGGGCGTTTGAACGATTTATGCCGGATGGAATAACGCTCCAGCTTCCTGCGGAAAGAGCGGAGCGGGCAACCGAGGTCGCGCGCCGCGCGTGTGATGTTGCCGTCCGTTTCCTTGAGTTTTTCCAAAATGAGCTGTTTTTCGAAGAAATCCACCTTTTCGCTCAGGCGCATCGCCCATGCTTTTTCCGGCGTCCCAAGCGCGGCTGGAAGATGCTCCACCGACAGGCGATCACCCCGCATGGAAGCAACGGCGCTCTCTATCGCGTTCTCGAGTTCCCGGACATTCCCGGGCCATTCATGGCGGATCAGCATGTTCATCGCCCCCGAAGAGACACGCAACGAACCTCGTCCCAGCTTCTCTAGAATATGTCTCACGAGGAGCGGGATATCCTCCCTGCGGCTTCGCAGGGGCGGCAGCTCCAGGTGCAGGACATTGAGACGGTAGAAAAGGTCCTTGCGGAATCTCCCCTCCCTCACCGCCCTGCCAAGATCCTCGTTGGTCGCCGCGATTATCCTTATATCCACCCCTATGGTCGAGTCTCCCCCCAGGGGTTCGAATTTTCTCTCTTCGAGAACGCGGAGCAGCTTGACCTGGGACGATGGGGTGAGCGTGGCGATCTCGTCGAGGAACAGCGTCCCTCCGTCCGCGGACCGGATCTTTCCCGTCCGGCCGGAAACCGCCCCCGTGAACGCCCCCTTGACATGCCCGAAGAGCTCGCTCTCGATCAGCGCCTCCGGCAGGGCCCCGCAGCTCACCGCGATCATCGGATGGTCTCTTCTCGAACCGTGCGCGTGGATCGCCCGGGCCACCATCTCCTTTCCGCTCCCGGTCTCGCCGGTGATGATCACGCTCGAGTCGCTCGCCGCGGCGTTCGCTATGAATCTGAACACCTCCCGCATCTCCTCGCTGCCGCCCACGAGCCCCTCGTACGGGGACGCCGGCCCTACACCCTTACGCAGCGAACGGACCTCGGTGATCAGCGAGGCGTGGTCGGCGGCCTTTCGTAGCACTACGAGCAACTCATCCTGGTCCAGCGGTTTCGTCAAGTAGTCGAACGCCCCGGCCCGCATCGCGGCGACGGCGTCTTTGACGTTCCCGTACGCCGTCATGATCACGACCGTGACATCGGGGAAGAGCCCGATCGCCTTCTGCGTCAGCCGGATGCCGTCCATCTCATGCATCCTGACATCCGTCAGAAGAAGATCAATTCCACCCTGTTCGAGCTCGGCGAGCGCTTCGGAAGGGGTTGCCGCAGTCTTCACCGTGTATCCCTGAATCCGAAGGAAGCTGGAGAGGCCCCTGCGCGTGTTTTCGTCGTCGTCCAGCAGCAGGATGGAGATCTGCTCCATGCCCATCTCCTATGAGCGCGGCAGCTCGATGAGGAACGCCGAGCCCTTACCGGCCTCGCTCCGTACGCTGATCGTCCCCTTGTGGCTCTCGACGGTGCGATACACCTGGGAGAGCCCGAGGCCGGCCCCTTGCGGTTTCGTGGTGAAGAAGATGTCGAAGACCTTGCCCTTGATCTCATCGGGAATGCCCGCCCCGTCGTCCTCCACCTCCACGCAGACGCGGCCGCCGCGCAGCGCGGTGCGCACCTCGATCCGGCCGCCGGGCCCGGTCGCGTCCCGCGCGTTCAGCAGCAGGTTGAGGATCGCGTTGTGAAACGCGACGCGTTCAATCCTCAGCGCTGGAATCCCCTCCCCGTAGCGCTCCCGCAGTTCGATCCCCCCTTCTTCGACCAGTACCCTGACCCCGCGGGCCACGCCGCGGATGAGCTCGTTCAGATCCGTGTCCTCGAGCGCCACGGACACCGGCTTGGTGAAGGCCATGAACTTGTCCACCATCTCCTTCAGGCGGACGATGTCAGACTTGAGGATGGAAATGCTCTCGCCGCACAGGTCGCGCGCCGCGCCGATATCCCCCATTGAAAGGGCCTTCCCGATATTGGCGGTCGCGAACGACATGGAGTTCAGGGGGTTTCTGATCTCGTGCGCCACGCCGGCGATCAGTTTTGACGTCGCCGCGAGCTTCTCGGACCGTATCAGGCTCTCCTGCGCCTCCTTGAGCTCCGCCAGCTTCTTCCGGAGTTCGGCAGTCCGCTCGGCGACCCTGGATTCCAGCGTATCGCTGTACTGCTTGAGCTCCCTATAGAGCCGGGCGTTCTCCATAGCGACCGCGACCTGGCCCGCGATCTGGCGCAATATCCCCTCGTGCTCTTTCGCGTAGGTGTTCTCTCGGGCGCTGCCCAGGTTCAGCGTCCCGGTCACTTCGCCCCGGTAGAGCAGGGGAATGACGATCCCCGACTTCATGCCGGTGGCGCGAATGAACGGATCCTCGGCGAACGTCCCTTCCGAGTGAAGGTCGCCCCTGATGAGCGGCTTCTTCTCCCTCACCACCCATTCGATCCCGGTCCTGTTCAGGGGCAGGACCGTCTCAATCCGCCCCCCGGAACGGGGCTCCATGAAATAGACCTTGCTGAAGCACCTGCCGTCGTCGATCATCGCTATGCTGGCCCGGTCGAAAGGGACGAGCTTGCGGATCTCCCTGCTCACGACGCGGAGGACCTCGTCCATCTCGAGACTAGAGCCCAGGGCGTTGGTGATTTCGTTGATGGTGGCGAGCTGCCGCGCCTTTCGCTCCGCCTCCTCCCGGGATGCGTTCAACTCCTGCGTCCGGCGAACGATCTTCGCCTCGAGGCCTTGGGCGAGATCCTCGAGTCTTTTCTTCGATTCGACGATCTCGGCGAGGAGCCTTTCGTTTGCGTCGCGCAGCCGTATCTTGTCGAAAGCCCCCGCCACGGTGTGGGAAAGCTCTTTCAGGTCGAACGGTTTCCGCAGATAGCCGAAAGCGCCGCATTCAAGGGCCTTGAGCGCCGAATCGAGGGTCGCGTAACCGGTGATGATGATGACTTCAGTGCGGGGGGAGGCGCTCTTTATGCGGCGGAGCAGGTCGACGCCGCTCTCATCGCGGAGGATCAGGTCCACGATGGCGAGATCGTATGCCCCGCCGATTTCGGCCCGCGCCTCCTCCGCCCCGGGGACGCCCCGTACGGCGTAGCCGAGGCCCTCCAGGTGCTCGACGAGGATTTCGCGGATATCCGCGTCGTCGTCCACCACCATGATCCGGGAGATCATTGCGGTAACGCCCTCCCCCCGTGCGGGACTCCATGGCGCGGGGTGCCGGGGCGCCCATGCCGCGCGCGCTCGCGGCGTCCCTCGGAAGGGTCGGCCGGCGGCGACAGTATATCCCATCGCGAGCCGTTGAGTAACCGAAAATCGATGCGGCTGTAAATCGATGCGGCACGGCGCCTCCCGCCGCGCATCGGATGGCGTATAACGGGCCCCGGATGCATCCGCGCCCCGCCCTACCCGCCATTCCGAACCGCAGCGCCCCCCTTGCCGCCGCCCCAATGATGCGCTAGACTAGTGCAATTGCCATGAGCGCCCTGCGTGTCTCCGCCGCCGCCCATCCCAGGCCCACGCGCCGACGAGGGGCCTTCCGAGCGCTCGCCGCCGCGCTCGCCTTCGGGCTGTGCGCTGGATGCGCGTCCCCCCCCAGGCCCGTGGCCGACGGCCGCTACGAACCTTACGAGAACCTTCTTGAGATCACAAGCGACATACAACGCCACGCCAACGACAACACCTACCGATTCCCCGCCCCGAGGGATCCGAGCGGGCAGAACCTCTACAAGGCGAGCCTCATCCGCCTGCTGAACTACGAAAAGATCTACCCCCGCCGCATGACGGACGTCGTTTCGTACAGCAAGGGGATATGCATGGAGCGGCTCCACGACTACGACGGTGCGCTCAAGGCGTTCAGGGCGGTCGCCGAGAGCGACTCCCCCCTGAAGGAAAAGGCCCGGGCGAAGCTCCCGTACATGGAGAAGTTCAACGACCTCGCCGGTTACCGGATCGAAAAAAACAACGTGGGGGACTACCTTACCGAGATGGAGTTCAAGCTCGACGCGTGGCGCAACTTCGTCAAGGAGGCCAGGGGCACCCCCTACGAGTGGCTCGCCGTCGAGGACGAGGAGAAAACGGAGCAGCACCTGGCGGAGTTCGTCGCTCAGAATTACCTGATCATCAAGAACGGCGCCGAGAACGCCTTGAACCTGTTCCGCCAACTCACCATCAAGCACGCCCAGAGCAAAAACATCAACCTCCACTATCTCAACTGGGCCGACTTCTGCGCGCTTCTGACCAAGCGGTACGCCCAGGATAAGGATCCTCGCAGCCTCGACTTCGACATGGCGACGTTCAACAAGTCCGCGGACGCGGCCATACGCCTCTACAGCCTTGTGGCGCAGAAGGACGGCGCCGAGGAGAAGGTGCAGGCCCTCGGCAAGCTCCAGGCGTTCAACGCCTACGTCGCCAAGATACAGGGCGAGAGCGAATGAACCGGAACCGGCCGATCGGGCCCGTCACAGCCTGGGCCGCATCCCTCGCCATCGCCGCGGCGCTCGGCGCGGCCCCGTCCCTCTGCGGGCCGCAGGATGCCGGCGCGCCCGAATCCCCGCCCTCAGGCGCCGCGGAGCGCGCCGGGGGCGCGACCGACTCCCCGCCGCCTTCCCCCACGTCCGCCGCGGACGAGGGCCTGAGCCCGGGGCCCGTCCAGTTCCAGGGCGCGCGCTCGCCCTCCGACATAGAGCAACACGTCGAACGCGCGATAGCATTCGCCTACCTTCGGGATTCCGAGGCCCTCGAGAAGGAGTACCTGTTCTTCAAGGGGATGGACGCCTACATGAAATCCCGCAAGGCCCCCACCACCGGCCTGAGCGACAACATCCTTGACTTGATGGTGAGCACGATAGGCGACCAGGACGAGTTCATCAAGGCCCAGCGCGGCATCCTGAAGGAGGGGCCCGACCCGGGGCTCCGCGAGCGGGTCGTCCGCCGCCTCGACGACGAGGCCCGGAGCGCGGACTCCCTCCTGATCGCCGACCGCTATAATCGCTTCGCCTTCATCTTCAACACCTTCGTCCGCCCCCTTAGTCTCGTCGCGGTCGGTTACTTCCCGGCCCTGATCGACGCCGGCGTGGCGACCCTCCTCAACGTCGACAAGCTGACCGAACTGAGCGTCGAGGAGAAGAAAGCCCTTGTCTTGTACCGGCGTTTTCTGGATAAGTACCCGGACAGCGACAAGGCGGAACTCCTGCAGCGGAAGGTTACCAGCCTCGACCGGAAGCGCCTCTCGACCCTCCTCGCGCGCGAGACCGAGCTCGCGCGCGCCGAACTGGCAAAGGGAAACTACTGGCAGGCGCAGCAGCATTTCAAGAACGCCCTCGCCTACGCCCCCGGAGACGCAGCGGCGGAAAAGGGGCTCGCGCAGGCGCGGGAACTCGAAGCGGAACTCAACGCCCTGAAGGAGAGGACGCTCCGCCCGGCCCCCAGGGCCGGAGCGGCCGCCGACGGGGAGGACGCGCGCGCCTACGACCGCCTCCTCTACGCCGCCGCCGCGGGCTCCCCGGAGCTCGTGATCTTCGAGGCGGAGGAGCTGCTTCTGGCGCACCCTCAAAGCCCCTTCGCGCCATCGGCCCGCTACGCGATCGCCGTCGCCCACGACATGAAGGGGGCGCACGACAAGGCGCACTCCCTCATGAAGGAACTCGCCTCCCGCTACGGCCGGACACATATCGGCCGCCGCGCCGCAGCTTACCTGGCCGATCCGGAATACAACCCACACTCCGCCTTCGAGCAATCCAAGAAACAGCACATGGAGGACACGGCGAAGTACGTGGCCCTCGGGAACGAGTTCGTCAAATCGAACGTCATCCTCGGCACGTCGCGCGTCATCATGCAGGGGCTGCAGGCGCTCCAAAGCCTCGCGACATTCAACTTCATGGCGCTCGGCATTCGCGGGGCAAGCTCGATCCTACAGGCCCCCGTCTCCGAGCAGGAGATCATCGACAACGGCGTCGCCTTCCTCCGCCGCTACCCGGATTCCCCCGCGGCCCCCGATGTGCATTTGACCATCGCGAAGGCATACGCGCGGAAGCAGAACCTGGCAAAGGCCGTCTATCATTACTCAAAAAGCGGGAAGGTCACGGAAAAGCAGATCGCGAAGATGCGCGAGAAGGCCGCCGGGCAGCAGCTCGATTTCGCCGAGGCGACGGAAAGCGCCGAGGAGAAGATCCGCTGCTACGAGAATGTCCTGGACGAGTACCCGGGGACGGCTGCGGCGCCCAAGGCGCTGGAGCGGATCGCGTTGCTGGAGAAAACAAAAGAACCGATCTTCTCAATCGACAAGCAGACCCTTGCCGAGAACCCGGTCGTTTTCTCGCTCACCGCCCTCCACCTGGGGCCGCACCTTCTGGACGGCGACCAGGAGAACGACGAGCTCTCGCCCAAGGGGATCGTCTCTACGCAGCGGGGCAAGATCACGCTCATCTACGCCGACGGGAAGGGCGAGCGGGAAGAAACGGTCGACATCGACTACCCGACTTATAAGCGTCTCATGGCGTTCGCCGAGGAGGCCGCCTACCGGAAGCTGGTGGAAAAGGGCGGGGCGTACGCCGGGGGGAAGGTCCCGATCGAGCTGCGCGGCACCGTGGGCGACGACGGCGTATACGTATACCCTCGGCTGAAGATCAGGGAGTATCAGGAGAAAGACCTTTACCTCTACAAGTGAGCCGCGGCGGCGGATGGCGGGACCGGGATCAGCCGCGCACAAGGCGCGCAAGGCGGTATTCGAACGGCGCCCGCACGAGCGCCTCGACCTGCGGTAGTTCGAGGCCGAGCGCCCGCGCCGTCCTGACGACCTCCCAGGAGAGCTTCGTGTGCGAGATCCAGCGGTTGTCCGTGCAGATCGCCACCGGCACTCCCTCGGCTAGAAAGACGCGGATCGGATGCTCCGCGAGGGACCCAAGGTTGCCCGTGTGCAGATTGCTCGACGGGCACACCTCCACGGGGATATTCTCCTCCCGGAGCATTTTCCGCAAGGCGCGCTGGCGCTCTTCGATCTTCTTCACGCGCGCAGCCGTGTAACGCCCCCCCCGCGCGTCCGCGGTCCCGACCAGGCCGGCGGCCCCCAGGCCCGCCGCCAGGCCGTGGCCGATCCGTCTGGCCCCGAGCAACGCTATCGCGTCCTCGATCATGGCGATTCCGTCCTCGACCGCATCGAACGCCTCTCCCGCGTGGCAGACCACCGCGAGCCCGGCCCCCCTGGCCATCTCGAACGCCCTCGCGTGCCTCGCGGCCGAAAAGCCGATCTCATTCCCGGCGCTGTCCACCCCGGCAACCCGCCCCCCCACCGCCCCGCGCGCGTTCTCTTCCAGCGTCTCCCTGACGATATCCTCGACCACCGCCGAATCGTAATCCTTGACGAGCGAGAGGAGCAGGACCGCCTCGAGGTCCGGATACCGTTCCCGCGCGCTATCGAGCCCGCGGGCGAGCGCCCTAATGTAGGGCCGGATCTTGATGCTTCCTGTCAGCATCCGCGGGTTGAACCGGATCTCAAGGTAGCGCACACCCTCGAGCCACGCGTCTTCGCAGACCTCGAAGAGGACGCGCTCGAGGGCCTGCTCCGTGGCGAGCACGGTCTTCGGCAGGGAGTACGCGAGCATGTAGTCGGACAGGCTCCCGCGGGATTTCCTGTACTCGAGCAGCCGGGTCACCTCCCCCATCGTCCCCTCGGAGATCAAGCGGGCTACTGGGCGGCCGAACCCCGCGTCGCAATAACTCCAGTCGAGGGCCGGAACGGTGCGGGCCAGGTCCTTCAGGGTCGAAGGCCGCATCGATCCGGCGAGATGGCAATGCAGGTCCGCCTTGGGCATGGAGGCCACCGCGTCGAAGACGCGGCGCCAGCGCGCCTTCTCGGGAGGCGCCATCCCCGCGCACAACTTGCGGAGAAAGACGCGGTCGCCGTCGTTCATCGAGTTCATGTCGAAAAGAACCCTCCGCGGGGGGCCTACCATCCGGTCGAAACGGGCACCGGCACGAAGCAGAGGGCGAATACGGCCGCCGCCGCGATCGCCAGCAGGATGCGCCCGCGGTTGAGCGGCGTCACGTCGTCGAGCGGCGGGGCGTGCCCGGTGCCGAGGACCATTATGAGGAGCACCCATATCCACCACGGCCACCAGACCAGGCCGAGCGCGATGAGGCAGGCGAGCACGAAGCGCGCGATCGCCGCGTGCGCCCGCCCCGCGAGCGCGTAGGCGACATGCCCGCCGTCGAGCTGCCCGACGGGCATCAGGTTGAACGCCGTGACGAGCATGCCCACCCACCCCGCGAAGGCGACGGGATGGAGGATGACGTCCTGTCCCGGGGCAAGGCGCCCTTTTACCAGGCGCGTCATCAGCTTCACTATGATGGAATCGCCGTACTGCTCGACACGCCCCGCCCCGAGGAGGGGGGCGATATCCACCGCCTCCGACAGCGAAAGCCCCACCCCGAGCGCGACGAGGGCCACCGCGAAGCCGCAGATCGGCCCCGCGACCCCGATGTCGAGCAGCGCCTTCCTGTCGGGAATGGAGGACTTGGTCTTGATCACGGCGCCGAGCGTACCGATGGCGGTGGGCGCCGGGATAAAATATGGGAGGGTCGCCTCGACGCCGTGAAACGCCGCCATCAGGTAATGCCCGAACTCGTGGACAATGAGGATGGCGAGGAGGCTCGCCGCGAACGGAATGCCGGCCGCGAAGCGCTCCGGGCGGGCGATGATATCCACGCCGGCGTTCGCGGCCCCCACCACGAGCGTCGAGCATACGGTGAGGGCGAAAAGGAGGATGTTGACGAGCGGGTTGGACGGGGACGGGGCGGCATCCCGCACCACGCGCACCTCGAACTCCTCGCCGTGACGGGACACGAAGGGCAGGAGGCCCGAGGAACCCAGCCGCGCGCGCAGCTCCGCGATCGCTTCCCCCGCCGGAAGGCTGAAGGTCCCGCGGAAGACGATCCCCCGCCGGCCGATCGCCGCGTCCCGGACGTTCATCGTCTCCTCAACCAGCGCCTTGACGCGCAGTGCCAGCAGTGTCACTTCGTCGGTGTTCATCATGCGGCATCCTGCGGTCCCGACGCCCCGTCAATCGACTGCGCCGGCGCGCTCCGCCTCGGCCTTGTAGAGATACTTCTCGAGCATCATCAGCGCCTTCTCGAAGGCGCGCGCCCTGTGGCTGATCCTGTTCTTCACGTCCGGGGGAAGCTCGGCGAACGTCTTCTGATACTCGATCGGCTGGAAGAGCGGATCGTAGCCGAACCCCCCGCTCCCCCTCGGTTTCATGACGATCGTCCCGGCGCAGCTCCCCTCGGCGATGTCGATGATCTTCTCGGGATTCGCAAGGGCGATAAGACAGACGAAACGGGCCTGGCGCCTGCGTTCGGGCACGTTGCGGAGAAGGGCCAGGAGCTTATCGTTGTTATCCTTGTCGGTGGCGCGCTCGCCGGCGAAACGTGCGGAGTAGATCCCCGGCCGGCCGGCGAGGGCGTCGACCTCTATCCCGGAATCGTCCCCAAGCGCGAGCTTGCCCGTCGCCCTGGCGGTGAGAAGGGCCTTCCTGGATGCGTTCTCGCTGAAGGTCTTCCCGTTTTCGGGGACCGGGGGAAGGGAAGGAAAATCGGCAAGGCAGAGAACGGAGAGGTCGAGACCCGATCGGGATAGCATCCCCCTGAACTCTCGCACCTTGTCCCTGTTGCCGGTGGCGAGCACGATTTCGTTCACCGCCTGCCCCCCAGCGCCGCGTACTGGGACTCGATAAGCGCCGCTATTCCGGCGCGCGCCGCCGCCGTCATGGCCGTCATCTCCGCCTCGGTAAACGGATCGGATTCGGCGGTCCCCTGCACCTCGATGAACCGCCCCCCCTCAGTCGCAACGAAGTTCATGTCCACCTGCGCCCTGCAATCCTCCTCGTAGTCGAGATCGAGGAGTATCTCGCCGTCCACCTTGCCGACGCTCACCGCCGCGAGCGCCTCGCGCACCGGGTTTCCGTCCATGAGCCCTTCCGCCGCAAGCCTTCGCATGGCGAGCTGGAGGGCCACGTAGCCCCCCGTGACGGCGGCGGTCCTCGTCCCGCCATCCGCCTGCAACACCTCGCAGTCGATCCAGAAGGTGCGGGCCCCCAGGCGTTCGAGGTCCACCACCGCCCTGAGCGCCCTCCCGATCATCCGCTGAATCTCGTGCGTCCTGCCGCCGATCTTGCCCCGTGTGGCCTCCCGCACCATCCGTTCAGGCGAGGAGAACGGCATCATGGAGTACTCGCAGGTGATCCACCCGCCCGGCTTCTTCTGATCGCGCATCCAACGGGGTTGCACGTTCTCCACCGAGGCGGCGCAGAGGATCTTGGTGTCCCCGAACTCGACCATGACGGACCCGGGCGGATATTTGACGAAATCCGGCGTGATCTTCACCGGCCTGAGTTCGTCGCGCCCCCTTCCGTCTTTCCTGTTCATTGGGATCCCCTCGCCGTATGGCGCGGGACGTGGGAATGGCGCGCCCGGGGCGGTTCGAACGCCCAACCTTTGGCTCCGGAGGCCAACGCTCTATCCAATTGAGCTACGGGCGCATGCGACCCCGGCGTGCTGCTGCGATGACGCGTCGTCCGAGAGGAAGGCGTTGCTACAGCTTGGCGCAGGGCGTCCGGAGGCCCAGCGCCGTGCATCGTCCTGCGCAATCCACAAATAGCGCGACGCGCCGTTGCGGCTGCGCCGCGCGTCCCCTTCCGCTACTCCTTCTTCAGGAAGCTCGCAAGGGCGATGCTGTCGAGAGAGATGAGAAAACAGAGTATCATCAGGTCATTGGGCGCGTCGATCTTCCCGATCAACCTCGCCAGGATAAAAAGGATCGTTCCCATATCCTCTCCTCTCTCGGCCCTATGGCCGTCTCTAAAACACATGGAATCTATACCACATCGGCAAGAATCGGGTCAATCGCAAAAAAGGACACCGCAGGAAGGCCGCAGAGATGAAAAAGGGCGTTATATCGCCTGCGCCACCGCCTATTGCTCGCCCCTTGCGAAAACCCCGCCGCCGGACAAAAAAGGAAGCCGCACGCCTGTGCCGGCCTCTCGTACCATCCCACCCGTAGCGCACCCTTCAGGGTGCGCTACTGTTCCAAGGAGGGGCGGCGCTTCCGGCCGGTCTTCAATCCGGCATGGCCCCGGGCGGTTCAAGAAATGGGGCGGCGGCGGAACCGCGTCCCGGGCGCTCACGCCATCTCGTTCAGGATCTCAACCCCCCGCCGCAGCGTCTCGTCCGGCGCGGCGAAGGATAGCCTGAAATGGGTGTCGCGCTCGGAAAAAACCGAGCCCGGTACGATGATTAGATTCTTCTCGACCGCCGCCCTCGCGAACTCGGTACCGCTCCCTCCAGGCGCCTCGGGGAAGAGGTAGAAGGCGCCCTCGGGGCATACGAAGCGGTATCTCTCCGCCAGCCCCTTGCATACCAGGTCCCGCTTGCGACGGTACGCGTCCAGCGTCGCGCTCATCTGGAGGCGGTAGGCGCGCACGACGCCGTGCTGGAGCGGCGCGGGGGCGCAGATGAACGAGTACTGCTGGATCTTGGCCATCTCGGCCAGCACCTGCCCGGGCCCGGCTGCGTAACCGACACGCCAACCGGGCATTCCGAACGACTTGGAGAATCCGCCGACGACCAGCGCGTCCCCGGAGACCGCCCCCATGCTTTCGTGCGGGCTGTCGTAGGCGAAGAAATCGTACACCTCGTCGGAGAGGATCTGCGCCCCCGCCCCCGCGGCCATGTCGGCTATCTCCCTGAGCGTGTCCCCCCGGAGGATGCGCCCGGTGGGATTGTTGGGGGTGTTGAGCACGACGAGCGCGGCCCCCTTCCCCATGGCGCGCTCCAGGCGCCGCGGCGTGACGAGAAAATCGGGGTAGGTGTCCACGCAAACCGGCTCGGCGTGGACGAGGCGGCAGAGGTGCTTGTAGATGACGAAGTACGGATCCGGGATAAGCACCCGGTCGCCGGGGTTGAGAAGTACGAGAAAGGCGAGGGCGATGCCGCCGGCGGCCCCGGAGGTCACCATCACCTCCTCGGGCGAATAGCCCTTCTCCCCCTCGAGCCTGCGCCGGATCTCCGCCTTGAGCTCGTCGATCCCCTGCGTGAGCGTATACCGGTTGTGTCCGTCGCGGATGGCGCGGATCGCCGCCTCCTTGACCTCCGACGGGACGTCGAAGTCGGGTTGCCCGATGCTGAGGTTCACCGGGTCCTTCATCTTCCGGGCGAGCTCGAACGCCTCCCGGATCCCTGAGACGTCGACCTGCTTCACCCTGTCCGCGATGCGCACGTTGTCTTTCCTTGTTCGGGCGCGCGCTGCTCCGCATGCCGGCGCCGGCGCGCCGTCACGCCCGCGCACTCACACGAGCGCCACCTTTTCCTGCGGGTCCGTTCCCGCCGCCTTGTCGCTGAAGCAGACGAAGAACGTCTCCTTCGTCCCCGTGTTGACCGCGGCGTGCGCGATGCCGGGTGCGATCGTGATGCGCACGCACTCGTCCGGGGTGAATTCGAACTTCTCGCGGTTCCCCAGCGGATCCTGCGCGATAAAGGCGATTTCGCCGCAGAAGCAGAACTGCTCCGTGGCGCCGAGGTGGCGGTGACCGCCGCGGACGGCGCCCGGGGCCATGGTCGCCACGTGGACGTTCCGGAGCGCCCCGGAGGCGAGCGCCTCCGCCCCGATCGGTTCGAAAAGCACGCCGCGCCCGTCGCGGTGCACGGCGATACGCTCAATCGTGAGCCCTTTCATCGGCATCCTCCGCGCGAAATGGCGCCCCCCCCCGCTTCGCGTGAGCGGCAAAGGACGAAAACCGGATCACGGATGACTGCCCGCCGGCGAAGGCCCGACGCCCTGCCCTTCCCCTCGGGATTGCGCGCCCCCCGCCCGGCCGGCATTTGCGCCCGGGCAACCGTCGCCGCCCCTTGCGCTACATCCGCTCGAGCGCCCTGATCCTCTCCCCTATCGGCGGGTGCGTGGAGAAGAGCCGGTTCACCATCCCCCCCTGCCCCTTCAGCGGGTTGACGATGTACATGTGGGCGGTGGCCTTGTTCGCCGCCTCGAGCGGGTCGGTGTCGGCGTCGAGCTTCCGGAGCGCGTCCGCGAGCCCCTTCGGATAGCGAGTGATC
>ERZ1026792.1236-NODE-1236-length-16836-cov-2.255491_pt1 | contig 16836 bp, 11 predicted proteins | sample MGYA00520884_ERZ1026792 | MGnify/ENA primary metagenome ERZ1026792 (study PRJEB33270, sample SAMEA104284473) | anaerobic digester metagenome | biome: Anaerobic digester microbiome; feature: mesophilic sludge digester; material: Anaerobic digester biomass... | reverse complement strand
CGGCATCCCCGATGCCCCCTGGCCCCCTACATTTCCCAAGATGCCTGGAGAGGCGCGTCGAGTGGCACCGAGCCGCCGGACCAGTCAGCCGTGAGGGGTCGCTCCGGAGGGCCTCAGCTGGTCACCATCGGTGCCCATCAACCGACCGAAAATCCACGATGCTGTGAAGAGGTTGGACAGGACATACGGAAGCAGGTATCGCTGAATATCGATGTATCCAGTCGACAGGAGTGCGGCCACGCCCACGGTTGCGAGCACCGAGGCAGGACCGATCCATCGCTCGCGACCGCGCAGCGTCAGGCCGTACATGCAACCCGCCAGCGCTCCGACTGCGAGCAGGGAGTACACCCACTTTGAATCCCGCAGCGGCCACTGAGTAGCGGTCACGACCGAGGGTGGCGACCAATCAACGGTTTCATGGGAATCGTTCACCTGTTCCAGTACCGCTGCGGCGCCGCTTGCACTTCCCAGCCAGTTCTGGGCGACAGGATCCTGACCGGCACCAACTCGGTTGCGCAGGTTCGCAAGGTCGGCATGACGTCCTCCGGCTAGGCCCCCAAAGAATGAAAGCCCTTGCTGTGCCCTCCGGGTGGTTCCAGCGGCACGGAACAGGCGGTCAATTCTCTCTTCGACGATCTTCTTACGCTTGTGAGGGTCCGGTTCGATTCTGCGCAGCTGGGGATAATAGTTGAAATCTTTGCGAAATTCCAAGGCGCTCTCCGGAACACGATCGAAAGGAGTGAGCGTAAATACCGAATAGTAGGCACCCCACCAGTGGGCATACTGTTGCTCCGCAAGCGGCGTTGCCTCGTCGTACTCGCGTGAGTTTTCTACTACTTGACCAACCACCATGATCGACAGAAGCACGCCCACACCCACGCCGACAGCAAGCACGCGACGCACATTGACCTGTCGGTGCTGAGCCAGTACGAAGAACAGCGCGACCACCGGCAAGCCGAGCAGCACATATTGCAACTTAAGCGCTGTAGCGTACATCACGACTACTATCGCCGCCACAAGCCACCGTTCGGGATGTCTCGAGACCGGCACAGACCGCAGCGGCACCTGAGAGGTTGCGCCCGCGATGACGGCCACCGCCACCAGAATACCCAACGACAGAAGAATCGATTCGTTGAGGACGAAGTTGGTCCAGAACACAATGTTGGTTGAGGTGACGAACCACAAAGCTGGGGCTGCCCAAAGCCGTAGTACTCGCCAAGCCAAGACGAGAGCAACCAACAGGAGAAGCCGCTGGCAGAGCACAATGGCGAAAAGCCGGTCGATTCCAAAGAGGTTGGAAATCTGATCGATACACCAGAGCCAGACCGGGTACGCGAGTTGCCGGTACCCCTCCGCTACGAAACCTGTCGAAAGCGGCGAGGATGCCCGCCTCAGGTAGCCGAGGGAGTCATTGGTCACCACCGGCGTCCAGCGAACGCCAATCAGACGGCAAATGGCAACAATCAGGACCGCCCATTCAAGAATCTTCCGCACACGCGGGGCGTGTTTTCGGTACGAGGAGGCGCGGGCCCGCAACCTTTCGAGACGACCTTCCAGAGAACCGAAAAATGACCGAGTTGGTCGAGAATCTGTCTGAAGTGGACGACCCGTTGCGGGTTCAGACCTCGAGGAAGTCGGTCGCTCCGGTTGATCGCCCATATTTCCTTAGCCTACTTCAGCAGTTGGCGGATCCACTGAGAGCCAACCCGCCCTTTCGCCTTGGCTAGTGTTTCGGGCCTCTGCAGGAATGGACCCGGCTACAAATGGGCCTTCACCGGTCGCCCACGCCGGGCGTGTCACTTTGGAACGAGTTGTGCCGAACCTCCTCCCCAAAAGCATCGACCGCGGCGTCCTTGCCCTGGTCGGACTCGGCGGTGTCGGTGCTTGGGCAGCTTGGGGAGGCCCTGGAGCTCCGTCGATGCGGCACGTGGCTGGTGCTATCGCTGCGCTCGGTGCGGCTGCCTTGCTGGCCTACAAGCTGAGGTTCCTCACCGGGAGAGTCCGACACAACCAAGAGACCGTGCAGCAACAACGACGGTTGCTGGCTGAGCACGGTACCGAGATACAACGCCTACGTGACGATCTTGACCGTGCTCACGCCCGTGCGGAAGCGGCGGGGCGCGGTGTCTCACAAGCCCATCACCAAGCAAAGGCGGCGACTCGGGAGGCCAACAAGGCGATGGACTTGGCCGTGCACACGGGCACAACCCTCCGCCAAGAGCTGGAGGGTCGCTTCACCGATGTGGAAAGGGTCGCTTCGGTTCCGGTGACCGGTGTGCCTCAACCTCTTCTGAGCATTGCGGTGCCCGGATTCAACCGCCCCTACCTGCTGGAGGAATGCCTGGCATCCATGGTCTCCGAGCTCGAGTTTGTGGAACCGGGCACCGTAGAGATTGTGGTCACCGACGATCATTCACCCGACCGGCGGGCGACCGCCGTGGCAGCCGAGTTTGCCCGGACACACCCCTTCGTGGGGCTACGAATCAATCCGGCGAACCTCGGTCTGGAGGCCAACCTGCTCGAGGCGGCCCGAGGCTGCCGAGGTGAGTTCGTCTGGATCTTCGGTAACGACGACCGTTGGCTACCGGGCAGTTTTGCCCAGGTCCTGGAGGACGTACGCGCCGCACCGGCGGACGTGTTGTTGTTCGAGAAGTCCAGGATGGGGCTGGATGGTCGTCCGATACCTGACCGTGACGGCAGCACTCCGATCGAGTTGGACTCCGGTCAGGCCCATTGCTTCGACTGTCTGATGGACGTTGGCACACATACCGGGGTGAACTCGGCGCTTGGGTGGATCAGCCAGGTCATCATGAGGCGCCAACCGTTTCTGGCGGTCGACCCCGAGCCCTACATGGGGCTCACCATGTACCCACAGCTGGCGATGATGCTCGAGGCATTCGGCGACCGTCCGCTGTTCTACCGGAATCACCGGGCTGCGCTGCATCGCACCCCAACCGCCGCGCAGCGATTGGCCGAATTGTTGGGACGACGTGAGGCCACCTTCTGGCAGATGGGCCCCGTGCAGCGGGCCCGCTGGTTTGGTGCCAGCTACGCCGCTCTGCTGCAACGGGTCGTGGACCGAAGCACCCTCGATACAACAGACTTCGCCGATCATCGAGAGCGGCTCTTCACGGATAAAACGCTCGTCGACTGGATGGAGTCGAACTGGCGAGAGGGCCTGGCAGACGGCCTGGAACTGCCTGAGGACTGGTTGGCGGACGCTCGTCGGTTCTTCGAGCTGTTGGGCCGAACACCGCCGGGCTGAACCGTCCATCGTGTCGCCTCGCGAATCAACCCCGACCGACCAGCTTGAGCAACGCCCGGTAGGGGCGCCGAAGCAGCGGCGCCGAACGCACTCGATTCTGGGCTCGCACAGCACGTGATGACATGAGCTGATCCAAGCGCCGCTGCTGTCGCAGCGCCCGTTGCCGGGTTCTGCCGAGATCGCGTTCCGCCACGCTCATCCGCTTCTGCGCTTGGGCCAGATCGCGCCGCAAGTCGTTCCGTTCGCCTTCGACCACCGCAAGGCGGTCGATCGCCCGGGCGCCGGTCGAGACCCGCGGCCGAAGTTCCCAGACCTCGGTCTGAAGCGCATTGAAGTCCTTGGTGACCCCGTCAAGAAACGCGCCGGTTGCCCGGGAGGCTTCGACCGGGTCGGGCGGTCGCAGATGGAAGTCGTCCAGCGCAGCCTGATACACGCCGACCAACGCATCGACGGCGTCGCCAACTCCGGCGTTGGCTCGTACCCAGTCGGTCACCTTCGCCGCGTCCGCTGCGTCGTAGGCCGTCAGCTGGTCGATGATCGTGTCGGCGGAGACCGGCAGGGTCTGCGTGCGGATACCGAAGTTCAGCCGCCGCAGCCGCTCCATGTTGTCGGTGCGAACCAGCGGGCCGAAGGCGCGGGACGAACCGATCATGACCGACGCGCCGGCGGCCATCGCCTCAAGCGCCGAGCGCCCTTGGGCCAGCACCAGGTCGTAACCCCCCACAAGCTCTTCGGGGTGCCGAGTCGCCGTGCCCATCTTCTCGCCGACCACGTCGAGGTGAGCACCCAACTTTGCTGCGGCCTCCCGAGCCGCCTCCAGATAGGGCGCCCCTTCGAAGACGTAGTTGGAGAACAGCAGCAACCGACGAGGGGTCGGCTCGGGCTCGGCAACGCGCGCAAAGCGATCGAGATCGACGAAGTTGGGCACGATCACGATGCGATCGTCCGCCACCCCGTGTTGCAGTGCGAGGCGGTCGCGCACCGCCTCGTCGACGGCAACGTAACGCGTCACGTTGGGATGCAGCACCGGTTGTTCGGGCCACGGCCTCCAGCCGTGGCTGACCCCGACCATCGGTACATCGCCGTAGTGACAGAGAGCGTTCATCGCAACCAGGTGGTGCTGGCCGTGGATGACGTCAGGGCGCACGCCGAACTCTCCAAGATTATCGCTGACCGCAATGGTGGCGTTGATCATCTCATCGGCAACAGCGCCGAGTTCGGAGGTGTACACCATGGGGCGATGCCCCCGACGCAGTAACTCAGTGGCCAGGTCGCGCACGTAGAGTTCCGAGCCCCAGGGGCTGGTCATCTTCCGGTTGGTGATGAGGATCTTCATCGGCAAACCTCGACCGTATCTGCCGGCGCCGTCGGCGACGACGAACGGCCGGCGGACCGGGCGAGCAGCTCGTCGTTTGGCGGAGCAAAGTGGACCAGGGAGCGACGCCCCCTTCGGCCGTCGGCCCGGAGTAGCTCTTTGAGCACATCGACGCCCGGAGCAAGACCAGGGTGGCCCACCAGAAACACCAGGTCGTGACGGGCGGCGGCATGAGCGATCTCCTCGATCATCGGTCGCAACCCAGCGTGGACCCGTACTTCCAAACCCCACGAATCCAACGCTTCGATCAGCGCTCGTTGCTCCGCCTCGGTGACCCGGTCGGCATCACCCATGAAGTCCTCGCTTCGGGTGACGTGCACCTCGTCCACATCCAGGCCCACCAGGATTCCGCCGAGCAGTTCACCCTGTTGAGCGTTGAGTTCGGCACCTCGGTTGCCTCGCACCGCTATCGCTGCCACGAACCGGCGGGCTTCCCGGCGAAGCGGGGTCAACGCGGCTTCTACGGTGTTGGCAAGGCTGTGCGGGTTACACATGTCGTCCACCAGCGTGAACGGACGTCGGGTCACCACCTGAAGACGCCGGGGTAAGCCGGCAAAGTCGTTCAGGCCTGCCTCCACCGCCTCGAACGATGCCCCTGACAGCACCGCAGCGGTTCCGGCCAGCGCAGCGCTCGTCAGCACATGGCCGGTGACGTGAGGGTTGGAAACCTCGACCACACCCTCGACGCCGCTGCTGAGCCGGGCAAAGTCGGCCCCAAAGAACAGCCCATCGTCGGTGATTCTGACGGCCGATCCCGCAGACCGACCGACCGACACGTCGATCGCCCCGGTGCCGGCCGCCACCTGTACGACGGCGGGTTCGTCGCCGTGAAACACGGCGTAGCCGGCTGGGCCGAGTTGCTCGAACATGGAACGTTTGGTGGCTCGGTAGGTGGCCTCATCGCCGTGTACATCCAGGTGGTCCACCCCGATGGTCGTACACACCCCGATGTCCACCTCCACATCCGCCACCCGAGCATCCGCAATGGCCTGCGAAGAAACCTCCACGACCGCTACCTCGCAGTCCGCACCGCGCGATTCGCCGAGCCACCGCTGCAGTTGGGGTGCGTCGGGCGTGGTCAGCGTGGGACGCCAGGTTCGGTCGCCGACGCCGGCCAGTTCGCTGCACGAGAACGCGTTTCGCACCCCTGCGCGCTGCAGGCACGCAGCGGCCATGAGCACGACGGTGGTCTTGGCGTTGGTACCTGTGACGCCGACGACCGGAAGGCCGTGGGACGGAAACCCGAAGAGGTTGGCCGAGGCGAACGACATCGCACGGCGCTCGTCGTTCGTCTCCAGCACCGCCACCCCCCGAGCAGCCAGGTCTGCGGCCAGGTCCGGAGAGGGATTGCTCCAGCAGACTGCAACCGCTCCTGCGTCAACCGCTGAGCGAATCGCCCCGATCGCCCGCCGCTCACCCAACAGGTTGATGTGAAGGTCGCCGGGCGCCGTGGGCTCCAGGCTCCAGCTCACGCCCCGGTAGCGAATCTCGCTGGAAAGCTCTGGCAACGAATTGATGATGCCCCGGTCGAAGAGCTTCTGGCCAAGATCGGCCACCGACGCGCCAAGGGCTGATCGCATCGCGTCAGTATCCCAGAGGAAGCTGCGCCTATCCGGGCCGATCCACGTTCCACGTCGCCAACGGGACGGGTGGGTCGTGGAGTGGCTCGGGCGCTTCCGGCTCCTCCCCCAAGAAGACCTTCCTGACGACCCGCTCGCTGGCTCGGCCATCATCGAACTCGCAGAACCGGGCTTGAAAGATGTCCAACTGCTTCATCGCACTCGGTGATCGATACGTCTCGGAGACGAACGCCCGGCAAAGTTCCTCCATCGACCGGGTGACCACCCCGGGCGGTTCTTCCATGATGTCGAAGTACGTCCCACGCAACCTTCGATACTCCGCCCAGTCCTCGCCGTAGATCACAATCGGCCGACCCAGGTTGGCAAAGTCGAACATCGTGGATGAGTAATCACAGATCAAAACATCGCTCGCCAGGTACAGCGGGGCTATCTCCGGCAGGTCCGAGCCGTCGACGATTCGCCCCTCGGACTGCAGCATACGAACACCCGAGCTTGGACCGTATCGGTGGTGAGAACGAATAATGAGGGTGACGTCATCCGGCACGCCTTTGAGAAAAGCAACCGGATCGAATCCGAGGTCCAGTTGGTCGACACCGTCCCGATGGGTCGGCGTGTACAGCACCGCCAGATGACCCTCCGGAATACTCAGCTGCGCCCTCGTCTCCTCCCTGATCCCCTCGGGAGGGTTGACCAGCACATCGTTCCTCGGATATCCGTACTCCAGCAACTCATGGGACGCCGGAAATGCGCGTTTGAGAATCTCTGTTGAGTATTGACTGGAGGAAAGGTTGTAATCCCAAAGATCGATCCGACGCAAGAACGCTGAGAAGTTCATTCCATCAGCTGCTATCGGATGATGCTGAACGTCGAGGCCAATAAACTTCAGCGGAGTGCCATGCTGAGTCTGTAGATACGTCTGATCGTCTCGTTTTTCCCACGTTGCCGGAAAGTTCACGTCGTTCACGAAGAACTTTGCACTTTGGAAGAGCCGCTGACTCGCTTTGGTTCCACCTTCGACGAACTCGAAACCGCCCAGTTGCCGAGCCGCCGACGCATGTTGAGGAGCGATGACCCAGATCGGCTGTATCGCCGGCGCATAGGTGGCCAACGCCTCGGCGATGGCTAGAGGATTACCGCGGGGCAACTGTCCCCACATCGTTGAAAACACCGCCACGTTCGGATCGACGGGCCGGAACCGGCGCAACCTCTCGACAGATGGGCCGACCTTGCCCTCCAGCTGCTTCTTGTACCGGCGACCGCGTATCCGTTGCTGATTGACCCTCTTCAGAGCCTCGAATCCACGAAAATTCCCGCTGACGATCAACTTGTACTTCAGCCCGTGATTTCCAGGCGGGTACGGAACCACGCTGGGCGAATGCCGGTTCAACAAGTCTGAGGCATCCATGAAGAACTGCTTGCGAAGCTCGCGAGGTAGGCGCTGCTCACCCTTCGCCAGGACCGCGACGATGTGATTGGCAGCGCGCTCCCACACAACCGGAAGCCAGGGGCGAAGCTTGACCTCCGTTTGAAAACGATCCAGAGCAGTCTCGAACTGCTTCAGGAGCTCAAAATGCCGCGAATCCGTGGACAGCAGGATGCTTCCGGTCCGGCGCTGACGGTAGGCGTAGCACACACGGTCCAGCAGGGAGATGGATTCGGCGAGGCAAAACGCTGGATAGGTAAACGGAACGTCCTCGTAGTATCCGCTGGGGAACCACAGATCGTTTTCTTCCAGAAAGACCCGACGATAAGCCTTGTTCGTAGCGATGTTGATAATCTTGAGGAGGTCTGGGACCTCCGACAGTACGACAGGTTCGGGATGCCCCTCGAGCAGCCCCCCGAGCATGTTGCGCGCCTTACGCCCATTCCAATACACGCGGGCGTAGTCAAACATCACCAGATCAGGATTGGTTGCATCACAGCGGGCACGGATGGCGTCAAGCGAGCCCGGGAAGAAATAGTCATCACTGTCAAGGAAGAGGAGGTAGTCGGCGGTGGATTTCTGGATTCCGAGATTTCGCGCCCGACCCAGCCCGGCGTTTGCTTCGGGCCTGACCAGAAGGATCTCCGAGTGGCGCCGAGCCATTTCCTCGACGATATGAAGGGAGTTGTCTGTAGAGTGGTCTTCAACCACCACGATCTGATCGCCGGCCTCAATTTGATCCAGCACTGACTGAATACACTGCCGCACGTAGCCAGCCACATTATAGACTGGTATTATAATGGCGAGTGAAGACATGTTATCGAGTTTAGACTGCATGAAACCCGCCAGCAAACCGGCACGACGACAGCGCACGACCATTGGTCCGCGGCGTTACTAGCAGCAGCGGCGGGATTGACGCCCAGCGACTTCGTCTGGACACGTCGAGCCCGAGAGCGCATCCTCAGCCTGCCCGGATCACTCCAACGAGCCGCAGGACGGACGGCCAGGCGTTCTACAGCAACCTCAGAATCGTGTAGGTCAACCCATAGGCCACGTATTCGAACTCAAAGCCGGTCTCGTCCACAAACTCCATGAACGCCTTGTACTCGTGCTCCTCCCAGGTTCGATACCCGATGTACTCATCAAAAACGATCCACGTGCCCGAGCGAATCAATGGACGCAATACGTTGAGGATTGTACGAGTAGATGAATACAGGTCGCAGTCCACCCGCAGCAAGGAGATCGGCGTACCGTTGTGAGCCGAATACCAATCCGGCAAGGTATCGTCAAACCACCCTTTGTAGAGTTTTACGTTATCAGGCATATCCGGGAGCATCCCTTTGACCTCACCGAACGCGCCTTTACCCTGGTGTCCCCAGTCTTCAGGCAGACCTTCAAACGAATCGAATCCATGGATAATCTTGGATGGGAAGATACGAGCGAGCGCCTTGGTGCTGACGCCTCGATAGACCCCGAGGTCTAAAATATGACCGTCGAGTTGCATGATTTCATCTTGTTTGTCACGAATGACATCAAACTGGTTGATACTGAACCGAGCGTTCGGCATCACTTCTTCGATGAAGTCATAGCTCGAGACGGCGGTTCGTCGATTTCTCTCTGCCAGCATCGCCACCCAGCGGTGATTCCATGACATCAGCTGATGGAGCTGAACCCGGGACTGGGCGGATCCGAGTTGTGCCACAGCGTCAGGGATGTCGATCTTCGTCCGGGGAAAGGCAGTCGCGAGTGGTCGTTGCGCCGCTCGTCTCTCAAGCTCGTCGGCGATTTCGTTGGTCAGAAACCTGGCAGATCGGCTCACCAGTCGTTTCACGGTCGACTTCATAAAAACCTCGTCTGGTAGCGCTCAGCGGTTGCGAAACGGCTGGAGTGTCGGGGCGGTCAGCCCCTCAACCGGAATCTGCGCCACGATCGGTCACGGATTTCGGGGAGGAGCACTTGGGACGTTAGCCCCGACGACCCGCCGAGCGGTGGTCCCCTGGACGGACGAAAGAGGGCTGTGCGGAGGATCGGCGGGTACAAAACCAACCCGCAGAACCTCACGGCCGGTCCGACCAGGCTCTGCCCGCTCAGCCGACGCTGACCAGTGCAACAGCGAGCACCGCCATCACCATCCCGATCGCCTGGACGCGTTGGGGCCGTTCGCCATCGACCGCACCCGCAAGAGCGACGGTGGCAGCCGGATAGAGCGCCTGGAGGGCTGCGACCACCGCCAAAAGATCCGCCCGAACCGCCAGCAGGTAGAAGACGTTGCCACCGGCGTCGAAGATCCCTCCGGTCGCAGCCAGCCTCACGCTCTTGGCCACTCCGTGTTCGCCCCCGTCGACCTCCTCGGTGCTCGGGCCGGATCGGCGCAGCACGCCGAATGTGGCCGCCAAGGCAACGAGCACTGCGATCGACGCGCCTCGGCCAACGAGGACCGGCCACAGCTCCGACGCAGCGCTGGTGCGGCTGAGCAGCACCAGGTAGCCGCCAAACCCGATGCCGGCCGCCAGCGCACGCATGACCGTGGAGGGAGCCACCCGCTTGGGTTCGCCGGGCAAGCGTCGTTCGCGGGCCACCAGGGCGATGGCCGGCAGGGCAAGGACGACACCCACCGTCGAGACGGTGCTGGGCCGCTCGCCCAACGCCAGCCCAACCAGCACCGGCACGACGGCTGATGTGACCGCCGAGAGGGGCGCGACCACCCCCATCGGCCCCTTGGCCAGCGCGGAATAGAACGTCGCCAGCGCCAGGGCTCCGGCCACACCGGCCGCCGCCGACCAGGCCACATCACGCCCGGTGAGCACCCCGCCAACCGCAAGGCAGACGACAACGATGACGACGGACCCGCTGACCATCGCGATCAGCGGGACGACCAGGGCATGCAGACGCCGGCTGGCGGTGCCGCCCAGAAAGTCGGCGACGCCGTAGGAAGCGGCGGACAGCAGCGCGAGAACGATCGACACGGGCCGGGAACCTAACGGGGGACGCCGTTGCAAACATCGTGACCTCGGCATGCGACGAGGGATTCACCTTGACCGCGAGGTCCGTTGCGACGGACCATCACGCCCATGATCGACCCCGTCAAGGTGCTCACCCAACGCCTGACCGACGCCATGACGGCGGCGGCGCCCGAGGCGGCCGGAGCAGACCCGGTGGTCCGTCCCTCCGATCGGGCCGACTTTCAGGCCAACGGCATCATGGGGCTGGCCAAGCGTCTCGGCACCAACCCCCGAGAGTTGGCCCAGCGGGTGCTCGACGCGGTCGATCTCGATGGTGTGGCCACGGCCGAGATCGCCGGGCCGGGCTTCCTCAACCTCACCCTCTACGACACGTTCCTCGGCCGCTCGGCGGCCGAGGTGGTGGGCAATGGCGCCCAGGACACTGGAAACCAGGGTGTGACACCCGCCGAGTCGCCCCAGCGGGTCGTCATCGATTACTCGGCCCCCAACGTCGCCAAGGAGATGCACGTCGGCCACCTTCGCTCGACCGTGATCGGCGATGCACTGGTGCGCATCCTCGAGGCCCGGGGCGACACGGTGATCCGCCAAAACCACATCGGCGACTGGGGCACCCCCTTCGGCATGTTGATCGAGCACCTGATCGACCTGGGCGAGGAAGGTGCGATCGCCGAACTCGCCCTCGGGGATCTCAACGAGTTCTACCGCCAGGCCCGGGTGTCCTTCGACGGCTCCGAGGCGTTCGCCGACCGGGCCAGGGCGCGGGTGGTGGCGCTCCAGGCGGGCGACTCCGAGACCCTGCGGCTGTGGCAGATCCTGGTCGACCTGTCCGCCGAGTACTTCCAGTCGGTCTACGACCGCCTCGGCGTGCGCCTCACGGTCGACGACCTCGCCGGCGAGTCGATCTACAACGACCTTCTCGCCGACGTGATCACCGATCTCGATGCGGCCGGACTGCTGGTGACCTCCGACGGCGCCCGCTGCGTTTTTCCCGATGGGTTCACCAACCGTGAGGGCGAGCCCCTGCCGCTGATCGTGCAGAAGGGCGAGGGGGGGTACGGCTACGCCACCACCGACCTGGCCGCCATCCGCTACCGGATCGAACAACTCGAGGCCGATCGTCTCCTCTACGTCGTCGGAACGACCCAGACCGAGCACCTGGCGATGGTGTTTGCGGTCGCCAGGGCGGCCGGATGGCTGACCGACGCCACCGAGGCGGACCACGTGGGGTTCGGCTCGGTATTGGGCGAGGACAACAAGCTGATGAAGTCCCGATCCGGAGCATCGCTGAAGCTGTCCGACCTGCTGGACGAGGCGGTCGACCGGGCAGCAGCGATCATCGAGGACAAGAACCCCGACTTGGACGACGCCGAACGCGCCGAGGTGGCTCGAGCGGTCGGCATCGGGGCGATCAAGTACGCCGACCTCAGCTCCGACCGAACCAGGGACTATGTCTTCAGCTTCGACCGCATGCTTGCCTTTGAGGGCAACACGGCCCCGTACCTGCAGTACGTGGTGGCGCGGGTGCGCTCGATTCTGCGCAAGGCCCGGACCGAGGGCGTGCCGGTGCCCGGCGAAGACGGCACAGCCATGCCCGAGGTGATCGAAGTGGCCGACCATGCCGAGCGGGCGTTGGCGCTGGCGTTGGTCGCCTTCGGCCGCGTCGTCGACGACACCGCCCGGTCGGCCCAACCGCACCGTCTGTGCACCTACCTCTTCGAGTTGGCCCAGGCCTTCACCCGATTCTACGAGGCAGCGCCCATTCTCAAGGCGCCGAGCGATGCGCAGCGGCGCAACCGATTGTCATTGGCGATCGGCACCGAGCGGGTCATGGAGCGCGGCCTCGGCCTGCTGGGCATCGACGCACCCCAGCGGATGTAGCGGTGGCCGACCCGGTTTTGCCCGACGGCGACGCGTGCCGGACGGCCGCCGGCAGCTCGGCCGACGAGGGCGCCGGTCACGATGCGGAGCCAACCCCCACCGGGCTCAGCGCAGCCGTGCTGGCGGTGTCGCTGTGGGGCGGCGGCAACGTCTTGGTGGCGGCCGTGCCCATCGACGGGCTCAGCCTGGCGTTCCTCCGGCTGTGGCTGGCCTTCGCCGTCTACGCCGCCGTCATGTTGGCCAGGGGCGTCCGCCTGCGTCGCGAGCAGTTTCGAACCGTGCTGATGGGCGGGTTCTTCTTTGGTGCCGACCTGATCACCTTCTACCTGGCGCTGCAGTACACCAGCGTGGCGATCGCCGTCACCATCTCGGCGCTCCAGCCGATCGGGGTGCTCGCCGCCGCAGCACTGTTCTTCGGTGAACGTGTCACCCGCACCCACCTCGCGTTGGGCACTGTGGCGATCGTCGGGGTGGTGATGGTGGTGCTCGGAGCCGGCACCGACCGCGCCGCCAGCCTGACCGGCAACCTGTGGGCAATCGGTGCGCTCATCTGCTGGGCGGGCTACTTCATCGGCTCCAAGTCGGCCCGACGCCATATCGACAACAACGCCTACCTGGTGTGGATCAACCTGATCGGCGGCGTGATGCTGACGCCGGTGATCGCGATCGTCGGGCTGGACGCCGACCGGGCGATCTCGTGGTCGGGCCTGGGCTGGGTGGCGCTGATCGTGGCGGTGCCCGGCAGCGGGCACGTCATCATGAACTGGGCACATCGCCACACAACGCTGACTGCCACCAGCCTGCTGACGCTGGCCATGCCGGTGATCTCCACCGCTCTGGCCGCCCTCTTTCTCGGTCAGTCGGTCGTGACGGTTCAGGTGACCGGGATCGCCATCACCCTCGCCGCCCTGGCAGCGGTGACGGCGTACAACGCTCGCCAACCGGCTCTGCTTCGGCGGGTGGTCGGCCGGGTGGACCCGGACCGTGCTCTAAACCACCGAACCTAGCCCGTGAGAGAAATAGAAACCTCGGGAGGTAGATCGTAATATCGTTTAAACCGGGTGACCCAAGGCTCAGCCAACGGATCGGGATACTGAATCCACATACCGTTTGGCAGTCGTTCCATGGTCACGTCCAGTTTCCCATCCTCGATCTGAGAGCGAACTGATGCTAGACGCTCATCTGCGACACGATTTATTTCACTATATATAGTGAACAAATTCAACCATGCAACGACACCCGCCGAAATTGCCAGCACCTTCCATGCAACCAACAGACGAGCATCGCAGACCGCACGGAGGTTGGACAGCAGCGTACTCACGACGACCAACAACAAGACATACGTCGGCAGAAAGTTCCGAGCCCCGATCGGACTCACAAGCAAGAGGGGCGCGAACAGTACACCTAGCGATATGACGGATATGACGATCATCATACGGTCACCCGGCTCAGCCAGAAGCGAACTCGACCACAACATGAAGCCAAGAATGACCACCATCGCGAGTACCGTCTTGTTGGAGCCACTCTCCAAGGGCTGACTGGTCATCCTCGTTGCCACAATCAGGGCCCCAGCAGTACCAACTACAATTGGCACGACCAGCAAGAGCTTGGCGCTCGCGGAACGAGCGTCTCGTGACAGCCTGATCACAGCCGTGATCGCAATCAGCGTTGTGATTGTGAAGATGACCGCAGTGTTCGAAACCAAACCATTGGTAGCGATCTGATTCCGCAGCGCCGCTGCAGACGAGGAGATGAATGACCCGTCCTGCGACGCCACCTTTTTGTAGGAGTCACCAGTTGCCGCAAGCCGGTACGATGAATTCGAGAACATGATCACGGCCCCGACCGTCAGCCCCAGGGCACTGGAGGCCAGGCGCCTATTCACACCCTGCTGATTGCTGCGGGCTACAAGTAGCGCTGCCAGTGACGCCACCAGCAGGTAGATCGTGACATGCTCGACGATGAGTTGAGCGGCGACAGAGAGACCAAAAATCACACCCAACAAGGCCGGGTTCTGCTGATCGTTGGCGCATTGCACCAACTCTCGCAACGCGAATCGCAGAAATAGAAGCATCACCAACGTTGCGACGGCGTAGTTGGCGTACCCTGAAACCCAGACTGCCGACTCACTCCAGAGTCGTGCCGGCATGAGGAAGACCAACGAGATCAGCGTGACGTACCCCAACATCGTCCTACTGTGCGTGATATCTAAGATCAAGCCGATGATGAACGCAAACCCCAATGCTTCCAGAATCGGGGTAACCCAGCCCAACCTGGTCATGATTAAGACAATGATATTCCCGACATACCTACCGTTATAGTCAACAAACGCCGTCCTCAATCGTGCCGTACCGAGTTCAGTTCCCCACGCCCAGTCATCCCCACTTGCAGGAACCCTCGACGCCACCAGCCAAAATCCAAGAACGAACAGACCCAACATGGCCAACTCGACCCTGCGGTCAAGAGTGCGCTGCTGACCGTCAGGATCGATTTGCTGGCCGTATGACTTCAGCGACAGGTCAAGAGACCTTTGCATCTTGAACGCGTAGCCGTCGGGCTTCATCTGAACCTCTCGGAATAGGCCGGGGGTGGGCGCTACGGTGATCGTGGCCTCGCTCGACGCCCGAGGGTACTTTGCCCCCGGCACCAGATTTCACCCCGATGCGGGCTGCGCTCCCGCAGGACCCTGGGCCACACGTCGTCGTTGACTCCGACACCGCGAGAAGTCGGAGTCCAGAGTGGCGATGGCGCAGGGTCGCGAGCACAGCCAGGGTCCTAGGGTGAGTCGGTGCCGACGCCCCCGCAGTCCGATCGCCGCTTCCTCGGGCCGAAGCGACCCAACGTCTTGTTGGTCACCTTCGACCAGTGGCGCGCCGACCACCTGAAAGCGCTCGGGTGCCCGCTGCCCATCACCCCCAACGTCGATGCCCTGGCCGCCGGCGGAGTGACCTTTGCCAAGCACCACACGGCGACCGCACCCTGCGGCCCCAGCCGCACCTCGATGCTCACCGGCCGCTACCTGATGGGGCACCGGGTGGTGAACAACGGCACCCCGCTCACCGCAGAGCTGGCGACCCTCCCCCGCCTGATGACCGACGCCGGCTACGACCCGGTGCTGTTCGGCTACACCGACACCACCCTCGACCCCCGCCTGCTGACCGCCAACGACCCCCGACGTACCAGCTGGGAGCAGCCGATGCCGGGCTTCCGGGCGGGCGCTCCCACCGGCGACGACGTCGGCGTCAACGTCGACACCGCCGCCACCGCCTGGCTGGAGTGGTTGACCGAGCGCGGGCACCCGTTCCCCGACGTGTGGTCGGCCTACGGGGTGGAAGGCCTGGCCGAGCCGTCGTCCGCGCTCGCCGATCATCCCGCCCCCTACCCGGCCGAGTTCTCGCCCGCCGCCCACCTCACCGCAGCGACGATCGACTACGTGCGGGGCCGCCGCCATCCCTGGTTCGCCCACGTCACCTACCTGCAGCCCCACCCACCGTTCGTGCTGCCCGAGGAGTGGTTCGGCCACGTCGATCCGGCCGATGTCGAAGCGCCCAACCGCCTTGCCGACCGCGCCGCCGAGTCGGCGCTCCACCCGCTGTTGGCGGCTTTTCTCGCAATCCCGCAGCTGACCGAGCCCGATGACTGGGGCAACTCCCGTTGGCGCGCCACCTACGCCTCGATGGTTGCGGAGGTCGACGACCAGTTCGGGCGGCTGCTGCGGGCCATCGAGGCCGACGGCCAGGCCGACGACACGCTGGTGATCCTCACCTCCGATCATGGGGAACAGCTGGGAGACCACTGGCTGCGCCACAAGCTGGGCTGGTATCCGGAGAGCTTCCACGTGCCGCTGGTCATGCGCTGGCCGGCGGCGCAGAAGGCGAGCGCAGGCGGGCCACCGACCGCCGGAACGGTCGTCGAGTCCTACACCGGCCACGTCGATCTGCTGCCCACGGTGCTCGACGCCGTGGCGCTGGCCGATGGGAGCATCACCGATTCGTTCCTGACGTTGTTCTGGCGTTCCGCGCGGGCCGCGGGAATGGAAAGCGAAGGCGTCAACGAGCTTGCCTCGCCCCAGTGGCTGCACATGCTCAACTCGGCCACGATCCAGAGCAATCTTCAGACAGGCCCCAAGCTCGCGGCAATGCTCTCATCAAACGCCAAACCGAACGAAATCGCCGAGGTTCTCTACCTCACAATTCTCTCGCGGTTCCCGACCGAAGCCGACGTCAAGGCCGCGGAGGAATATGCCAAATTGGGAGTGGCCAAGGGACGCGACGCCTGGATCGATCTTGCCTGGGCGCTCGTCAACAGCCCCGAATTTCTGCTGCGGCACTGATCGTCGCGGAGTCAACGGC
>ERZ1026792.1232-NODE-1232-length-16928-cov-3.352658_pt1 | contig 16928 bp, 13 predicted proteins | sample MGYA00520884_ERZ1026792 | MGnify/ENA primary metagenome ERZ1026792 (study PRJEB33270, sample SAMEA104284473) | anaerobic digester metagenome | biome: Anaerobic digester microbiome; feature: mesophilic sludge digester; material: Anaerobic digester biomass... | reverse complement strand
GGGCGTTGGAGATCGTGAGCGGGACGAGCACGACGAACTGCTGGACCTGTTGGAGGTCGGTGTTGGCCCGGCTCATCAGCTCGCCGGTCTGGTTCTCGTCGTGGAACGCGAAGTGGAGGCGCTGCAGGTGGGCGAACAGCCGGTCCCGCAGGACCAGCTCGGTCCACCGGCTCTCGCGGAAGGCGATGTAGCGCCGCAGGCCGGTGAAGGTGGCGGCGATCACGCCGGCCCCGGCGATGGCCAGCGACCAGAACAGGAGGGCCTGGCCGTCGTCGGCCACGACCACTCCGGCAACGAGGTGGCCATCGATCCCGCCACCGGCCCGCATCTGGTGCTGTTCGTCACCCACTGGTGCCCCCACTGCGCAGCCGACCTTCCGCATGTCATCGAGTGGATGGCCGACGGCACCATCCCGCAGTGGTTGCCGGTGACGCTGGTCTCCACCGCAGAATCCGCCACCGCTGCCAACTACCCGGCCGACACGTGGCTGCAAGAACACGGTTGGCCGAGCCCGGAGATCCGCGACCCGAGCCGAGGCGACGGCGCCGCCGGCGAGGTGGCCACCGCCTATGGCACCAGTGGTTATCCGTACTACGTGCTGATCGGTGCCGACGGCACCATCGCTGCCCGCACGACCGGTGAACAGACCGCCGGCGACATGACGGCGCTGATCAACGCACTGCCGAGCGCCACCATCGGCACGCTGGTGATCCCGGCGATCGGCTTCGACTCCCCCGTTGTTCGTTCGAGCGAGCCGACGTCGGAGCCCTCCCTGTCCCGAGGGCCCACCCCCGACATCGCGCACGCACTCGCGGTCTCGATGATCGATGTCGGCGCCGCTGCACCGGCGCTGGATGTGCTGCGCCCCGGTGACCGCATCACGTGGACATCGGCTGCGGGCACCACGGAGTTCGAGGTGACGGAAGTCTTCTCCTGCACCGGCGCCGACTGCTCGCCGGAGAACGGCGAGCCGCTGATCCTGTTCGCCGAGCAGCAGCTCACGCGCATCTTCGCCACGCCCGTCGGGTGATCCTCCGGGAGCGAGTCGTTGCCGCAGCCGTGGCGATGTTGCGCGCGCAATTGGGGAGCCCCGGAACCGCACGTTGCCTTCCGGGGAGCACCAGTTGCGCCCGCAATGGCCCGAGAACCGCGCTCGAGCCACCGGCGAAGAGGGTCAGCGGCGGAACCAGGTGAGCTGGTCGGCGACCTGGGCACGCAGCTCGTGGTCGGTGACGCCCAAACCCTCGGAAGGGGCCAGCGCGAGCACGGCGATCTTGCCCTCGTGCATGTTGTGGTGCACCTGATAGGCGGCCTCGCCGGTCTGCTCGAGCGGGAACACCTGGCTGAGCACGGGGTGGATCATGCCCTTGCTGATCAACCGGTTGGCCTCCCAGGCCTCCTTGTAGTTGGCGAAGTGGCTGCCGACCAGCTTCTTCAAGCGCATCCAGAAGTGGCGGTTGTCGAACTCCATCATGAAGCCACTGGTGGCCGCGCAGGTGACCACGGTGCCACCGCGCTTGGCGACGTACATCGACGCGCCGAACGTGCTGCGGCCGGGGTGCTCGAACACGATGTCGGGGTCTTCGCCGCACAGGCCACGAATGTCCTTGCCCAGACGGCGCCACTCGCCTTCGTCGTGCGCACCGTTGTCGTCCCAGAACTGGTAGCCGGCGGCGCTGCGATCGATGATGTGCTGCACGCCCATCTTGCGCAGGATGGCGGCCTTGTCGGGCGACGACACCACGCACACCGGAATGCCGCCGCCGTTGAGCACGTACTGCGTGGCATAGGCGCCGATGCCGCCGGTGGCACCCCAGATGAGCACGACGTCGCCCTGCTTCATGCGCGCGCCGTTGCGCCCGACCAGCATGCGGTACGACGTGCTGTTGCACAGCGCGTTGACCGCCGCTTCCTCCCACGTGAGGTGCGCGGGCTTGGGCATCAGCTGGTTGGCCTTCACCACGGCCAGGTCGGCGAGACCGCCGAAGTTGGTCTCGTAGCCCCAGATGCGCTGGTTGGCGGCCATCATCGAATCGTCGTGCGCACTCTGGTCCTGGTCGTCGACGTGGTTGCAGTGCACCGTGACACGGTCGCCCGGCTTCCAGTTGCGCACGGCCGTGCCCACCTGCACCACCACGCCCGCGGCATCACTGCCCACCACCTGGTACGGCTGGTCGTGGCGCTGCGCCCACTGGCTCTCGCGTGCCAGGCGGGCCATCGGGCCGAAGGTGCTGACCGGCTCGAAGATGCTGCTCCACACCGTGTTGAAGTTGATGCTGCTGGCCATCACCGCCAGGTACACCTCGTCGGGCGCCAGCTCGGGAGTGGGCACATCGCCGACGTGCAGGCTCTGCCGCGGGTCCTTGTCCTTCGACGCCACGCCCTTCCACATGTCTTGCTCGTCCTTCAGCACGTGCACCGCGCGGTAGCTCGACGGCACGGTGAGGTTGGCGAAGTCGTCGGCGCTGGCGTTGGACTGGATGGCGTCGAGGATGTGCTGCATCCGGCGATGTTACCGACGGGTAGGCAGGCCAGTCGAACCGACCAGGGAAGCGGCCCCGGCGCTGGCCGCTCGCACCCGCGGCACGGGGCGACCTGCATCGTGGGCGGCCGTCGTGCAAGAGTCGCGCCATGACACGTGCACTCCGACGATCGATCCTGCTCGCCCTGGCCACCGCCTCGCTGCTCTCGGCGTGCGGCGACGACAGCCAGGCCGCCACCAACACCGCCAACACCGCCAACACCGCCAACACTGCCGACACCGCCGTGACCTCCGCCGAAGCCGCCGACGGTTGCGCCCCAGCCGACGGCAGCGCCACCAAGCAGCAGACCTTCGCCACCGCCCCACCGGTGTGCCTGGAGAAGGGCGCCAGCTACGCCGCGGTCATCGAGACCAATCGAGGCACGCTGCACGTCACGCTGCGCGCCGACATCGCCCCGCAAACGGTCAACAGCTTCGTCAACCTGGCTCGCTACCACTACTTCGACGGCACCACCTGCCACCGAGCGATTCAGGGCTTCGTGGTGCAGTGCGGCGACCCCACCGCCACCGGGCAGGGTGGGCCCGGCTACGAGTTCTCCGACGAGTTGCCCACCGAGGCCTACCAGGTGGGCTCGATCGCCATGGCCAACGCCGGCCCCAACACCAACGGCAGCCAGTTCTTCATCATCACCGGCGCCAACGGGGCCGCACTGCCGCCCAACTACTCGCTGTTCGGCCAGGTCGATGCCGCCGACCTGAGCGTGGTCGGCGACCTCGACGCGGTGGCCAACCCGGCCGACGGGCCGCCGTTGCAGCCGATCGACATCGTGAAGGTCACCATCACCGAGCAGTAGCTCGCCGGCGAGCGACCCGCGGTGGGCTCAGCCAACCGCTTCGTCGATCACCACGTGGTGCTCGCGCGACTCGCGGTAGGCGAGCACGCACAACGAGCACACCACCACCGACATCGCCAACGCCTGTGGCAGCGAGACGCGCTCGTCCAGGAACACCCACGCAGCGATGGAGGCACCGACCGGTTCCAGTTGGATGAGCACTGCGGTCACCGATGCCTCCACCCGGGGCTGTGCCCATGCCACAAGACCATGGCCGGCGATGCCGGGCCCGATGGCCAGCAACGACACCCACAGCCACCCGGCACCCTCGATCTGCCCCAGGCGGCTGCCGAGGGAGAGCACCAGCAGCGACACCGTCACCGACGCCACCAACGTCACCGACGTCATGTAGCGCACGGTCTCCACGGTGGCGCGCACGCGCTTGGTCTGCAGCAGGTACAGCACCCACACCAACAACGAGGCCACCGCCCACAGGTAGCCCACCGGCTTCGTGGTGGACCCATCGACTGCCGCCGGCGCGGTGAGCACGGCCACCACCACGCCGCTCACGGCCACCAGGGTGCACAGCACCTTCACCGTCGTGTAGCGCTCGCCCATGAACGCCACTGCGATCGGCAGGGCCAACACGGGGCTGAGCGCGCCGATGATGAGGGCCACGGCGATGCTCGTGTACTCCAACGTGATGAAGAACACGCACAGGTTGAGCCCGAACAGCACGCCGGCGACGAAGCTGGCGCGCACGTCGGCCCACGACGGCCAGCGGCGCGTGACGGCCGCGATCGCGACGAGCACGGCGCACGCGATCCACAACCTCCAGAACGACAGCACGACGCCCGACGCCCCGGCGGACTTGCCCAGCACTCCTCCGAACGACCAGAACAGCGACGCCCACAGCACCGCCACCACGCCGGCACCACGCGTGGTGGGTGAGCCGGCGACGCGTTCTTCGATCACGGTCACGGCAGCATCACGGTCACGCTAGCCAGTGCCTCCCGCTGCCACCGACCGGAGCCTGCACGACCGGGAGTTCTCCTGGTGACCCCGGCCCAGACCGTATGACAGCATCTCCCCATGGCTGACGACGACCTCCTCGAGCAAGCTCGAGCCCTCCACCTCCGAGCCGAAACCATGCGCACCGACGCCGCCGGCCTGCGCAAAGAGCTCGGGGCCGAGTTCCGCGAAAGTGGTATCGAGCTCGGCCTCGCCCGTGACCGTGCACTGCGGGCCAAGATGACTGCCGACCATGCCGTGGAAGACGCTGACCAGCGCACGACCTCGATGGAAGCCTCGCTGGCCGAGACGCGCCAGGCCCTCGCGAAGGGCGAGACAGCGCTGGCCGCCGCCAACGCCAAGGGCAACACGTCTGCGGCAGCGGAGCAGCAGGAGTTCAACGACGGTTTCCGCGACATGATCGCCCAGGCCCAGGCGCGCCTTCATGCCAACAAGCTCGACTCCGCAGCAACCCGCGAAGCCGCCGGCACCGCCGAACGGGCGGCGCGAGAGACGCAGCTCGCCTACGAGGAGAGCACCGCAGCGATCACCGCCGCCGAAACGGAGATCGACAAGATCGAGAACCAGGCCGCCCTCATCGAGCAGGCGCGGATGAAGCTGGTCGAGGCCGACCTGAAGTACGGCGGCGACCCGCCCGCCGACGCCGACATCGACAAGTGGGTCACTGCCAGAGCCACGCTCGAGGGAGCGGCCGAGAACCTCCTGAAGCAGGCCGATGCCATCACCGTCGATCGCAGGGTCATCGCTGTGGTGGTGCCCACCGCCGACGACCCGGTCGCTCCCAAGCCGCTGAGCGACGACCTGATGGATCCCAACGACGACGCCACGGAGGTGCCCGCGCCCACCGACGACGCCGACCCGCTGCCCGACGATGTGGCGGGCGAAGGGGACGACGACCGACCGAACGAGGTGGCGGCCACCGAAGTCGACGCGATCTCCGGCGCCGACGCGCTCGGGCTGGATCCGTTGCTGCTCGACGCACCAGTGGTCGACACCGAGTACGGCAGTGAGCCGGCCGACCCGGCTCTGGCGCCCGCGGCGGATGCCGATGCCGCCGCAGATGCCGCCGCCGAGGTGGAGCAGAGCGGCGATGTGTTCGCAGCCGTCGCAGTGCCCGACGCGACCGACGCGGAGCCGATCGAATGGGCGACGGCCGACGCGGAGTTGCCCGACACCAACGGGTGGGAGACCACTGCGGCCGACGACGGGCCCGAACCCCTCGACACCTCCGGCGACTTCTCCGCGACCGACGGGTTCTGACGCGTCGCGCCGGCGAACGCGGCCGGCAGCACCCGCGACCCGCTGAGCAGACATCGCCACTAACGTCGCTGTTCGTGGCTTGCCGAACCCGTTGGGTCTTCGTGGTCGCAGTGTCGTTGATGCTGTCGGCCTGCCAGCCCCATCGCCTGCTCGGCGACTGGGTGGCCCCAGCGAGCGCTGCTGCGCAACCGCCCACCCAACGGCTGGCGTACTCCACGGCGCCCGACCACTTCGTGAGCGGCTGGGTTCCGTACTGGAGCGGGGCCAGCGGCCGCACCGCGATCGAGAGCTCGCCGCGCTCGATCGGCGACGTCTCGCCGCTGTGGTACGGCACGACCAACGACGGTTCCCTCACGTTGCTGGGCAGCGCCAGCAACCTGCAGGCGGTGGTCGCCGCCACTCGCGCCGCCGGCCTGCCACTGATTCCGGGCATCTTCGACAGCACCGGCGCAGGGGTGATGAGCGGCATCCTGGGCGACCCGGTCACCCGCGCCGCGCACGTGAAGAACATCGTCGACCTGGTGATGGCGAAGGGCTACGACGGCATCGACATCGACTACGAGGTGTTCGCCTTCGACCACCCCGGCGAGCCGTGGCCGGCCATCACCCCGAAGTGGGTGGCCTTCGTCAACGAGCTCAGCGCCGGGCTGCACGCGAAGGGCAAGCTGCTCAGCATCACCGTGCCCCCCGTGTGGAACAACGGCCTCTCCGGGTACACGGTCTACGCACAGGACCAGATCGCACCCGTCATCGATCGGCTGCGGCTGATGGTGTACGACTGGAGCATCAGCGCCCCCGGCCCGATCTCGCCGATGACCTGGGTCACCTCCGTCATCGCCTACAGCTCATCGGTGGTGCCGGTGTCCAAGCTGCAGTTGGGTGTGCCGGCATACGGCCGCCACTGGGTCACCAAGAAGAACTCCAACGAGACGTGCCCAGATGCGGCCATCTACCGCGAGAGCGTGCTGATGAAGAACATCGGCGCGCTCGCCGCCGGTCGTACCGTCACTCGCCACTCCTCGGGTGAGCTCACGTTCTCGTGGACGCAGAGCGTCACCGGGCCGCGCACCAAGCCGGTCGCGCCCCCCGTGGTGCCGCCCGCTCCCTTCCCCGTCACCGCCGTCAACGGCCCGGCCGGCGGGGGTTCGCTGCAGCCCGCGCTGCGGCTCACCCCGCCATCGTCGCAGGTCACCTGCACCGTGCAGCACACCGTGTTCGTGCCCGATGCGTTCAGCGTCGATCAGCGCTCCGACACCGCGCAGGCCGCCGGCTGGCGCGGCATCATCCTGTGGGCGTTCGGCTACGAGAGCAGCGACCTGTACCAGGTGCTCGCGTCGTAGCGCGCTCGCCACGCGCGCCTCTCCGCTGATCGGACGCTCCGCATTACCGCCGGGTAACCCGCCGCGAATACGCTGCGGGCACACTGCAGTCCACTGGCCGGTGCCCGTGGCCCGCAACCGTCTGATGGAGGTCATCGCATGTCTGGTTCGTACATCGTCGCCGGAGCCCGCACACCGATCGGCAAGATGAGCGGCGCCCTCGCGTCGTTCACCGCCGCCGAGCTCGGTGGCTTCGCGATCAAGGCAGCGCTCGAGCGCGCCGGCGTGGCCCCGGAGGAAGTGGAGCACGTGATCATAGGCCAGGTGCTCACGGCCGGGCAGGGGCAGGTGCCCTCGCGGCAAGCAGCGTTCAACGGTGGCATCCCGATGAGCGTGCCCAGCATCAACATCAACAAGGTGTGCCTCAGCGGCCTCAACAGCATCTACCTCGCCAACCAGATGATCATGAGCGGCGAGGCCGACATCGTCATCGCCGGCGGCATGGAGAGCATGACCAACGCGCCGTACCTCGCGCAGGGCGCGCGCGGCGGCTTCCGCTACGGCAACACCGAGCTGCAGGACGCAATCGTGCGCGACGGCCTGTGGTGCGCGTTCGACGCCTGCCTGATGGGCCTGGGCACCGAGCGCTACGCGGCCGGCAACATCACCCGCGAGCAGCAAGACGACATGGCGATGAAGAGCAACGTGCGCGCCGCCGCCGCCATCGCGGAAGGCCGCCTCACCGACGAGATCGTGCCCGTGGTCATCCCGCAGCGCAAGGGCGACCCCACGGTCGTCGCCACCGACGAGGGTGTGCGTGGCAACACCACGATGGAATCCCTCGGCGGCCTCAAGCCGGCGTTCGACAAGGAGGGCACCATCACGGCGGCCAACGCGTCGCAGATCAGCGACGGCGGTTCGGCGATCGTGATGATGAGCGAGAAGGCCGTCAACGCCCGCGGCGTCACGCCGCTGGGTCAGTTCGTGTCGTACGGCATGGTGGCCGGCCCCGACAACGCCTCGTTGCTGCACCAGCCCAGCCGGGCCATCCAGCGTGCGCTGGCGCGGGCCGGCAAGTCCATCGCCGACGTCGACCTGTTCGAGATCAACGAGGCCTTCGCGGCAGTGGGCATCGCCTCCATCGCCGAGCTGGGCATCAGTGACGAGATCGTCAACGTCAACGGCGGCGCCATCGCCCTCGGCCACCCGATCGGCATGAGCGGCAACCGCCTGGCACTCACCATCCTGCACGAGCTGCGCCGTCGCGGTGGTGGCACGGGGGCCGCAGCGCTGTGTGGCGGCGGCGGCCAAGGCGATGCCATCGTCGTGCGCACCGTCTGATCGAGTAGCGCCGCTGATCGAGCCATGCGACTGATCGAGCCATGCCACTGTCGAGACGGGTTGAATCGACGAATTGTGTCGATTCAACAAAGATTGTGACGAGGGTTGACACATTGGAGCCGATCCCGTAATGTAACTGCAACATACACGACAGTGATTTGCGCCAGTCGCACACCACCGTCGTGCTCAAGATCTGGGGTACCACCTCTGGAGCTGGCCCGTCCGCCCGCTACCAGGTCCAGGAGTGGTACCCCAGTGTTCGTTTTCGCACGCTCAGCCGTGCAGCTCGCGACGGCCTTCCAGTGCCCGGCCCAAGGTGAGCTCGTCGGCGTACTCCAGGTCGCCACCCACCGGCAGGCCACTGGCGATGCGGGTGACCTTCACGCCGAACGGCTTCATCATGCGCGCGATGTACATGGCCGTCACCTCGCCCTCGGTGTTGGGGTTGGTGCACAGGATCACCTCCTGCACGTCTTCGGGCTCGATGCGGGCGAACAGCTCCTTCATCTTCAGCTGCTCGGGGCCGACGCCGTCGAGCGGGTTCATCGCGCCCAGCAGCACGTGGTAGCGCCCGGTGAACTCGCCGGTCTTCTCGATGGAGATGATGTCGCGCGACTCCTCCACCACGCACAGCACCGTGCTGTCGCGGCGGTCGTCGAGACAGATGGGGCACAGCTCACCTTCCGCGAAGTTCCAGCAACGCGTGCAGAACCGCACCCGCGCCTTGGCATCGGTGATGGACAGCGCCAGCCGCGCGACGTCGTCGGCGGGAATCTTGAGCAGGTGGAAGGCGATGCGTTGTGCCGACTTGGGGCCGACGCCGGGCATGCGGCCGAGCTCGTCGATGAGCGTTTGCACGGGCTGCGTGTAGACGGCCATGGTCTACTCGTCGACCAGTTGCGAGCCGGGGAAAGCCTGCGCCAAGCGGTCGATGGGTGAGACCACGGCCTCCGGTGGCGCATCGATGAGGTCGTCGAGGTCGATGGCCTCCTCGTCGGGCATGGGCACGGACGGGGCATCGCGTGCGAACGGCACCACGTTGCTGCTTCCACCATTGCCGCCACCGCCACCGCCACCGCCACCGTTGCCGCCGCCAGCAACAGCATCGTCGTGGTCGTCGGGGCCGGTGTGGATGACCAACTGCACCGCCACCTTGCCACCCACCACCGACGCAATGGCGGCTTCCACGTCCTTGCGATGCTCTTCACACTTCAGGCGCGTCGCCTCGTTGGACACGCCGAGCGTGAATGCGCCGTCGCGCTCGCCGAGCAAGGTGGTGTTGGAGTACATGGCCCGCGCCAACCCCTTCAGCTTCGGCTTGATGTCGCCGGCCCACCGGGCAGCGGTGGCCGCGACCAGGTCGCCTCCGTCGCCCACCGGCGCAGCAGCAGGCGCTGCCTGCACCGCGCCAACCGGCACGGGCGTCGTGCCCGCCGTGGCCGGCGCCGGCGCTGCCGCGGCCGGTGCCCCGCTGTCGACGAGAAGCACCGAGGGCAACGCCGCGACCGCCGGTGCCGGCGGGGTGGCAGCAGGCGCCGTCTCGCGGCGAGCGCGGCCGCCCAGCGCGGCGCGACCGGTGGACGGGTCGATGGGGGCCGCGCGCACGGCGGGCGCAGCCGCGACGCCCGATGCCACCTGGTGCTCGAGGCGCTCGATGCGATCGAGCAGCACCGACATGTCGTTGCTGGCAGCCTCGTGGGTGAGCTGCACCAGCGCCACCTCCAGCAGCAGCCGCGGGTCGGGGGCGTGGCGCATCTCGACCAACATCTCGCCCAGGCGCTCCATCGCGCGCACCGCCGCCGCAGCACCCATGCGCTGAGCGAGCGCCGAGACCTCCTCGGCACGCTGCACCGGGAGCTGCACCAGCTCGGGTGCCATCAGCGACAGGAAGCAGTCGCGCAGGTGGCGCACGATGTCGTCGGTGAGCGTGCGCGGATCGCGGCCTTGCTGCACCGCCAGCGCGACCACCGTGAGCGCACGGCCCGGATCGTGCTCGATGAACGCCTCGATGAACTCGTCGAGCGGCGTGGTCTCCAACGGCTCGCCACCACCGGAGGCGACCAGCTCGAGGGCCGACACGGTGTCGCGTGCGGAACCGCCACCTTGACGCAGCACCGACTGCAGTGCCTCGTCGGACAGCTCGATGCCTGCGTCGCCGGCCAGCCAACGAATGTGCTGTTCCATCACGTCCATCGGCAGCAGGTGGAACTGCAGGTGCTGCGTGCGGCTGCGAATGGTTTCGCTCACCTTCTGCGGGTCGGTGGTGGCCAGCACGAACACCACGTGCGGCGGCGGCTCCTCCAGCGTCTTGAGCAGCGCGGCCTCGGCTGCTTTGGAGAGCATGTGCACCTCGTCGAGGATGTACACCTTGTGGCGGCCGGGCGTGCCCAGCGACGCCTTCTCGATGAGATCGCGCATGGCGTCGACACCGTTGTTGCTGGCCGCGTCGAGCTCGTGCACGTCGTAGCTGGTGCCGCGCTCGACGGCGAGGCAGGAGGCGCACTCGCAGCACGGCTCGCCGTCTTGCGGGTTCTCGCAGTTGAGCACCTTGGCCAGGATGCGCGCCGAGGTGGTCTTGCCGGTGCCGCGAGGCCCCGAGAACAGATAGGCCTGTCCTTCGCGGTGGTTGATGACCGCGTTGCGCAATGAGCGCACGACGTGCTCCTGCCCCTTCACCTCGTTGAAGCGTCGGGGGCGGTAGCGGCGGTAGAGCGACTGCGTGGCCATCGCTGCGACTCTACCCAGGGGGTGCCACACCGAGGGGCCGCCGGCGGCAGCGCTGACTGCATCGGGCCGGGTGGACCCTTTCCGCGAGCTCCGGTGGCTAGCGTTGTTGCACTTCCATGAACACGATCCGGCTGTCCGTTCGCCCAGCACTCGGCTGGCTGCGCCCTCTCCTCAAGATTGGCACCACCCTTGGCGTGGCCATTGGTCTCGCCATTGCGTTGGTGGGGTCGCTGTGGGCACCGACGGCGCTCGCCGCCGACAACACCCTGGTCAGTTCCACCCCCGGCGCCGGCACCACCGTCGACTCGTCACCCACCGTCGTCGAGCTCAAGTTCGTGCAACCGCTGGGGCCCGACAACACCCTCACCATGACCTGTGGTGGCGTCATCATGCCGCTCGCCTCAGCGGTGGTGCTGGCCGACCAGCTCACGTTGTCGGCGTCGCTGGTGTCGGCTGCGCCCAAGGGCGAGTGCGTGGTGGCATGGGTGATCACCGACACCAACCTGCAGCCCGCCGGTTCGGGCAGCTTCACGTTCACCGTCGCCAACGACCCGGTCGTCACCGTGGCACCCGAGACCACCACGGTTCCCGCCGGCGACACGGCAGCACCCGCCACCACCGCGGCCGCCACCTCCACCCCTGGCGCCGGCGGCGGCACCGCCACCACCGAGCAGGAGTCCGGCAGCAACGGGCCCCTGGGCCTGTTCCGGCTGTTCAGCAACCTCGGTCTGGCCGTGCTGTTCGGCTCGTTCGTGCTCATCGCGATTGCATGGCCGGAAGGTGTGGAGTACATCCTCACCGTGCGCTTCCTGCGCACCACCTGGATGTTCACGGTGGCGTCCACCTACCTGTTCGTCGGCGCGCTCGCCGCCAACCAGGCCGGCACCGGCATCGGCAGCGCCCTCGCTCCTACGGGGTGGGGGGATCTGCTCGACACCACGCCGGGCAAGGCCGCACTGGTGCGGATGGTGTTCGTGGCCGCCAGCGCGTACGCCGTCATGCGCCCCGAACGCGTCATCGATCCCGGCACCCAGCTACCCGCCCTGCTGCCGCCCGGCATCGCCGTGATCACCATGGCATTCAGTCGCAGCGAGTTCAGCCTCATCGAGAACGCCACCGGCGCGGTGCATGCCTTGGCCATGGCGGTGTGGCTCGGCGGCCTCATCCTGCTCACCCGCGTGGTGCTGGCCGGGCCTGGCGAGGAAGATCTGGTGCATGCGGTGCGCGGGTTCGCCCGCATCGCCACACCGGCATTGTGGGCAACGGTGGTCACCGGTGCGATTCAGCTGTTCCAGCTCGACCGCGGCGCGCTCGACACCGACCACGGCCTCGTCGTCATCGTCAAGGCCCTGTTCGTCTCGGTGATGGTGTTCGTGGGCGTCGCAGCCAGGCAGTTCATCAGCCAGCGGGTGTCGCGGGTTGATTCGATGACCGCGCCGCTGGCCACACGATTGCGACGAGCCCTGGGCATCGAGGCGCTCATCGGCGTGCTCGTGCTGGCGCTCACCTCCTGGCTGCTGGCACTCACACCGCCAGGGCTGGTGGCCGACGGCAGCAGCGGCTCGCTGCAGCTCGGCGCCGTGCACTCGTTCCAGAACGCGGCTGCCGGCGCCGAGGTGACGGTTGCCTTCAGCGAGCGGGTCGGTGCCAACGACGTACGCATCGAGGTGCTCTCGCCGGCCACCGGCCTCACCGGCCTCACCATCGACTTCATCCCGCCCGTCAACACGTTCGTCAACGGCATGACCATCAACTCGATACCGCTCGTCGGCCCCGGCGCCGCGGTGTTGCAGAAGAGCGACGGGTTCACGCTTCTGGCGTCGGGAACCTGGACCCTCATCGTCAGCGCCAACGGCGCCGAGTTGGCACGCCAAGACGTCTTCGTCGCCGGCGACAGCGCAGCTGCCACCACCACCATCGCCCCCTGACCATCGCCGACTCCGTGCGGCGCTGGTTCAGCGCGCCCCACCGACGACGTGCGCGAACGGCACCGCCGCGGCCACCTCGAGCTGGTCGTAGGTGCACGACGCCGGCAGACGATCCGGCCGCCAGTGCAGCAACTGCGAACCATGCCGGAAACGACCTTCCTGCAGCTGCCCGTACGACACCTCCGCCACACGCTCGATGCGCAACGGCACCCAACTGAGATCCTTGCCTGCGTTCCAGCGGCTGCCCGCGCCGGGCATCCGCTGCCCGGCCTCGGTGGCTGCGTGCTGCCACTCCGCCCACTCACGCCACGGGTGCGCCGCGGTGGCATCGTGCGTCAGCGGCTCCAGCTCGACCAACAGCTCGCTACGGCGCTTGGTGGTGAACGACGCCGCAACGCCCACGTGGTGCAGCGTGCCGTCGCTGTCGAAGAGACCGAGCAGCAGCGAACCGACACCGTTGCCGTCCTTGTGGATGCGATAGCCGGCGATCACGCAATCGGCGGTGCGGCGATGCTTCACCTTCACCAGCGTGCGCTTGTCGGGGGTGTACGGGTCGGCCAAGCGCTTGCCGATCACGCCGTCGAGCCCGGCGCCCTCGAACTCGGTGAACCACCGCTGCGCGACCGTCGCGTCGGTGGTGGAAGGGCACAGGTAGACGGGCGCCGCCACGGATGCGAGCGCCTCGGTGAGCAGCACATGACGCACCGCCAGCGGCTCTGCCAACAGGTTGCGACCCCCCAGCGCGAGCAGATCGAAGGCGACGAACGATGCCGGCGTTTCCGCCGCCAGCCGCTGCACGCGCGACTGGGCGGGGTGGATGCGCTGCAGCAGCGCATCGAAGTCGAGCCCGCGGTCGTCGCCGGCCGGCACGACGATCTCCCCGTCGACCACGCACTGCTGGGGCAGGCTCGCCAGCAGCGGCGCGAGCAACTCGGGGAAGTAGCGGGTGAACGGCCGCTCGTTGCGGCTGGCCAGCTCGATGGTGTCGCCATCGCGGAACACGATGCAGCGAAAGCCGTCCCACTTCGGTTCGTACAACCACCCCTCGCCCACCGGGATGTCGTCGGAGAGCTTGGCCAGCATGGGGGCGAGCGGAGGCGAGATGGGCAGTGCCATCTGCTCATCATGCCCTGCGGCGAGACGCCTCAGCCCCAGACTTCGCGGACCTTCTCGTACACGCCCTGGTCGAAGCTGAACTCCACCACGTTGCCGTCGGGGTCGTTCAACGCGCACACGTACCCGATGGGCGCAGGCAACTGTTGCGGCTCCCACACCAGGCAACCCTCTGCTCTGCCGAGCGCGGCCACCTCGTCGACGGCCTCCTGAGTGGGAAGTTCCATGCCCAGGTGTGCAAACGGGGAGAGCGTGGGTTGCGGCCCACGCGGTTGGTCGCGAAAGAAGCTGACCAGGACGATGATGAACGGCTTGTCGACCATGTCGGGTTGGCCCATCCACGCGCCGTAGCCATCGCTGTCTTCTCGACGCTGCAGCAGCCGCAACGGCGTGAACCGCTCGTACCACGCGATGGTGGCGTCGATGTCGCAGCACGGCAGCGCCACATGCGTGAACCGGGCGATGGTGGGACGCTGGCTCATCACCTCACCGTACCTCGCCGTCGAGCCGGCATCGCCGCCGACAGCTGCAACCGACCGGTCAGCCGCCTCCCTGCCACGACTGGCCGGCGTCGCCCGGCACCCCCACCGGGTTCACAGCGCGAACGACGTGAGTGGACCGATCGCCCACGCATGCGACGGGTCTCGCCACAGCGCGCCGGCGACTGCGGTGCGACTCACCTGCAGCACGACGCGCACCGACTCGGGCGCGCCACGCGCCGGCCCTGCCGCGAGGGGCAGCTCGAGGGGCAGCGAGAAGCCGGTGCTGCAGCCATCGGCGAGGTACCCGTACGGGTCGTCGAGGTTGCAGTAGGCCGTGTTGACCGGCACCCGAATGGCCATCAACGGCAGTTCCTCTCCGGCAGGGTCGCGCGCGGTGAGGGTGACGATCATTCCTTCCGGCGCAACCCGTGCGGAGGCGGCGCAGGTTGCGTCGCGCTGCTCGGCCGACCCATCGTTGCTCAGCGACGCGGGCACACACAGCGCGCCCGTCGCCTCGCTGCGCCACTCGGTGCGCAACTGCCACTCGGCCGGGAAACCGGTGCCGTCGAGCGCCACCCCGACCGCGTAGTCGGCGGTGCGTGGGCCACGCAGCGACACCCCACGCAAGGCAAGGGTCGCGCCGTCGCCGACCGTGCTGGCAACGCCACCGAGGGGAGCGTCGACGGCCGTGAGTCGAACGCAGAACTGACCCTGCCAGCCACTGGGCATCGTGCGATCGAGGGAAACGTCGCCGTCGACGATGGTGACGTTGCGAACGCGGCCCGCGACCGTGCGCTGCTCGCTGGTGACGGTGTAGCGCGTGGCGGCGGTGCGATCGCGGCCCTGCTGGTTGGCGGCCCAGCCCGAGCAGTCGGCGCCCTCGACGAACGCATGCTGTTCATACACGTGCACGCCCGCAGGGTCGAGGCCGAGATCGGCGAACAGCGCAGTATCGGCCAGCAGGGCGTAGTGAACGTGCACCGTCGGCACGAGCACGCCGTCGACGCCGAGCTGGTCGCCGCGGTCGTTGATGGTGAGTCGCTCGGCGAACAACGGGTCGTCGTCGTCGGTCGGAACATCGAGCGCCAACTGCCCGGTGGTATCGGCGCGACCCGTGGCGCTGATGGCAAGCACGTCTGCACGCAGCTCGGCGACACCGCCTGCGGCGTGCGCCCGCACATCGTCGAGTGGCAGCGTGATGCACGCGATGATGTTGCGCTGCACACCGTCTTGATCCCACGCCCGTTGCCACTCGGCGTCGTGCGCCGACGAGGTGACCATCGTGGTCTTGGGCAGTGCCGTGCCGTCGGCCCACGTTCCGGTGAGCGCCAGTGTGGACGGTTGGTTGACCAGCACGGCCACCGTTGGCCGCGTGGCCGGAGTGAGGATCGCGTCGGGCACGTTGCCTGCCTCCACGCTGTCGCACAGCGCGGCGTACCCGGCGGCCGCTGGCACGGGGAAGCTGACGCGCAATGCCTCGAGCACTCGGGCCGCTCGATCGCTGACGACCTCGCGCACCACACCTGGTGCCCCGGCACACGCGAGGTCGGCGGTGCAGGGGTCGACGAAGAACGGCACGATGCCCGCCGGCACGGTGGCTGTGGTTGCAACGTCGTCGGGCGGGGGCAGCGTGCTGGCCGGAGCTGCCACCGGTGGCAGTGAGCCCGAGATGGTGGGCGCTGGCGGGAGCGCCGCGTCGGGAGTCGCGACGGTGAACGGGTCGCGGGTGTCGGGGTCGACCGCGGTTGCTGCGCCGCCGGGTGTGAGCGGCAGGTCGAGCGCAGCGCATCGGCGCATTCCTGCACCAGCAGCGGCTCGTCGCCGAAGATCAGGTAGAACGGAAACAGCCGCGCCTCGAGTCTTGCGGGGAAATCCTCGGCGCGGATACGCACGGTGGTGCCTAGGGCGCCAGGCCGGCTTGCGCGCGGCGCAATTGGCGGAAGACCTGGCCCACGACGTTGTCCAGCAACTCCTGGTAGATGAGGTTCTCCTCGTCCTGCTTGGCGATGATGCTGTTGGGGTCGAAGGCGTAGATGCGGTTCGCGCTGGCGGTGCGCGGCCCGAACACCACCTCGCCGTCGGCGTTGCGAAGATCGAAGGCCACCGAGACGCGCATCTCCTGCTCGGCGCTGCGCAGCATGAGCGCACGCGTCGGGCGGTGCTGCGCGAGCTCGGCGGCGCGGCCCTGCGCACCGGTCCCTACCGCGGCAGCACCGAGGAGCTCACTCCGTCGGCCCACGACCGGCGGACGCTGATCCCGGTCGCCGTCGTCGCAGCTGCCACGCTCGCGCTGCCGAGCGCGTGGGAGCGCTTCTCCTCCAGCAACATCGCCAGCTACGCGATGCTGACGATGATGATGGCGAAAGTCACGGGATTGCAGCCCGGCGAATTCGTCCACACGTTCGGGGACG
>ERZ1026792.1231-NODE-1231-length-16929-cov-2.726402_pt1 | contig 16929 bp, 10 predicted proteins | sample MGYA00520884_ERZ1026792 | MGnify/ENA primary metagenome ERZ1026792 (study PRJEB33270, sample SAMEA104284473) | anaerobic digester metagenome | biome: Anaerobic digester microbiome; feature: mesophilic sludge digester; material: Anaerobic digester biomass... | reverse complement strand
GATATTTTCAAAGAGGATTGCATTGTCCAGTGCTGTGGCTAGTTGGGTGGCGATTGTGGATAACAATTCCAGCTGGACCTGGGTGAATGCATTCTCCTGAAGAAAATTCTCGAAGATGATGACCCCAACCGCCTGGACGCCTGTTATGATGGGAACCGCCAGAAAGGATAATGGAAAGGGATCCGGGAGATCCATTTTATGTTCGAGGAAAAAATCACCTGCCTTTTGATTCATCAGGATGGGCTTTTTTTGAGTCATCACCCATTCCGGTAATTGATTGGATGGCATCCGGCTGGATAACTCAACTCTTTTCCCATCCTGGATGGCATATGGGAATAATAATTCACCGGAATCCGGATCCATTAAGACAACAACCAGGTTTCGATCATCAATCATTGAACTGATATTCACGAAAGCGGCTCCAAAAATTTCAGTTGGTGATGCAAGTTTACTTAACCGCTGACCAATCTGGTTTAATAGAGCAAGATCCTGGTTGCGCTGGATAATTTCTTCCTCCGCACGAATTCTTTCCCCGAGTTCCTGCTGTACAGCAGCATACAACTGTGCATTTTCAAGGGCGAGACCCAGCTGCCGGGTGACTTCCTTGACCAACAACAGCTCATCTTCGGTCCAGGTCCGGATGGGATCATCGGCAATTAATTCCAATATGGCAGATGTGTCATTGCGTAATAGAAAAGGTTGTGCGAGAACAGCTGGAGAAAAATTTGAAGCAGATTGAGCAATTGTTTTTTGTTGTTCCTGGCTGGCTTGAGCAGCTTGAGTCCAGAGCTGTGTCGCCGGGTATATTTCACCTTCAGTCATTGCCAAACCAGATATGGGAGTGGAAGAGAGTGCGGGTGTTGGTGCAGTGGATGGTTTACGCGGATATACCAAAGATAGGGGAATGTCAGGTTGATCTTCAGGAGGTTGGGTTGAAGTGGATAGAATTTGCGCATAGCCACGAAAACCTGAAAGATCCTCGTTGCCAGAAGGTTTCTGATAAATGGAAAAACCTGCTGAAACCTGGATATCATCAGCAGAAAGGAAGTTTACATTGATTTCGACCGGAAAAATCTCATTTTCAAATGCAGACCGGAGATATTTTTGCGAAGCCGGTGCAACTTTATACTCATAAACACGCTGGTTGATAAAGTGATCGGGCAAATAACCGAGGCAGATTTCCACTTCCGGACTGCACCAGGTATATATTCCATCCGCGTCACATTCCCAGGTCCATGCCGGGAAGGACTCTGAATTCTCTTCCTTGGAAATGGGTTCAACCTGTTCTTCCAGTTGAGAGAACAGGTTCTCAAGCCTATTGAGGAATTTCTTCTTTGGCATATTCCATGATCTCCTCAGATAATGCCCGATATTGAAGCGCGGCACGACTCTTGGGGAATTGGTAAATGATGGGCAAACCCGTAACGGAACTCTCTCGAAGTTTGGTATCCACTTCAATCCGGGTTCTCAACAGCCCATTTTCGAATGTGGTTTGTAATTGTTCAGACATGGTGCGGTGAATTTTATTTCGGCGATCGAACATGGTAAGGAGGATGCGGTAAGTCAACTTGGGATTAAATTGAGCGCGCAAACGACGAATTAAGCCCATCATATTCCTGATGGCATAAATTGAGAAAAATTCAGCCTGGGTGGGAATGAGCAGCATATTGGAAGCAATGATTGCGTTTAATGTAATGGCACCCAACAATGGGGGACAATCAATGATGATGAAATCAAAATGGTCTGGCAGATCGGAAAGGGATTTCCTTAAGAGGTTTTCATATCCGGGGCGGGTGGGAAGAAGACGTTCCACAATACCCATTTCATGATTGGAAGGAGCCAGGAAAAGTCCAGGGATGCCAGTTTCTTCATAAATGGATTTCATGGGTGCGTTGTCCATCAGCATTTGCACAACGGATCGTTGTACTTTGCCGGGATCCTTACCCAATGCAAGAGTGAGGTTTGCCTGTGAATCGAGATCAATGACCAATACTTTATTTCCTAATTCAACAAGAGCTGCACCAAGTGAAATGGATGTGGTGGTTTTTGAAACTCCGCCTTTTTCATTGGCGACTGCCAGAATGTAAGTCATGCTTCACCTCTTTGTCGAATCCACATTTGAGTCATGATCCGGTATGCTGCCTGTGTCGGGTTCCGGGGGAACCTGAATTAATATTTGAGCGCGTGTGGTGTTCAATGCCTGTCGAAGTTCCTCCAGGGTAATTTTTAACATTGCTTGCGGGTCATTTGTGGAGCGGATTCGACTGGTTATTTCCAGTACTTTCCTTTCACGATTCGCCCGCCGGGTTGTTTGATCGAAAAGGCGGGCATTTTCCACTGCCTGTGCGACTTGATTTGATATGGAATTGACGATGGATATTTCGTCATCCGTCCATTCACGGCTTGTCCCGGGCTTTTCCTGGATTTGAATGACACCTATGTTTTCTCCGCGCAGGGTGATTGGAATTAACATATAAGGAGCTCTCGCCGGATCACCATCGGGGATCGATTGGATGAGCGATTCTTCGGTTTGCAAATGAGGATCACCTTCTGAAGGATCCATTGGATCCTTAATCACCAGACCATCAGGTGTATATATATAGGTTCGATATTGATGATCAGTAATTTCACGCTGCCATTCCTGATGCAGATAGCGCTGGTGGATCCTTTGAGCTTCCCTTAATGCCTTTACAGTCTGTATATATAGTTCATTGTTTCGGATGGCAATGGCGATTTGATCAGCCAGGGTTGAGAAAAGTGAAACATCATCAGGAGAAAAGGCGTTGGAGATTGTGGATTGGACATCAAGAGCCCCAATCACCTTGTCTCCAATTTTTAATGGCAATGCCATTTCAGATCTCGTTTCAGGCAGGTCAGGATTTGAAAAATAGATGGCATCATCACCAACATCCGTCGCAATACGTGGTTGGGCGTAACCGGTGACATACCCCACAATACCCAGGGCACCGACCTTCAATTTATGCTGATTGGCAAGCATTCTTTGTCCGCCTTCACTGTTGGCAGCGCGGAGAATCGCATACTCACGATTTTGATCCAGGAGAAAAATGCCAACATGATAAAAGCCGAAACGTTCACTGACCAACCGGGTAATTTGGGAGAGCAATTCTTCCAATTCCTGTGCGGATACAATTTGCCGGGCAACTTCTGCCACCGTCTCCAATTGTTGTGAACGAAAAATGAGTTCCTCATTTTGTTTGGCGAGTTCCTCCGTACGGGATTGAACACGATCCTCAAGTTCAGCAATAAATCCTTTTAACTGTTGGGTCATTTTATTAAATGCCTGTCCCAGGGAACCAATCTCATCGCTGGATTGGATTGGAACTGTTACTTCCAGATTACCGCTCGAAATTTCTTCCGCTGTGACCTGAAGCCTTACAATTGGATTACTGAGGACACGTGCCAATAAGGTCGCGATAATACCAATCAGACCTGCCAGCAAGGAAACCATCAAGGTGTTGGTTTTGCTTTGGTTTTGCAGGAGACGGGTGACGAATATGTGCTCCCGCATAAAGATCACCTGCCAGGTTTGTGAGGAAAGCCGGGCAGTGGCGACGGACATGGTGTGTTCCTTGCTTCCGGGGATTACATCGGCGGTGAAGAAGGGGGTTTCAAGTTGTTTATCCAGCTTGGCTGATAATTCAGTCAGATCTGTGGAGTAGAGAGAATTAGTTCTTATGGGAAGCCGATATGAACTGATTAAATTACCCTGCTCTTCAGAAGAAAGCCAGGAGAGCGATTTATAAATGTTGGAAGGAGTAATTGTATCAGCCAGACGTATCGAATGCTCGTCGACAAGAATGGCATAGGATCGGGATCCAAGCTGATCCCTGGCATCTGCCAGTAATTCCTGCAACACGTAGGCATCGTAACGAACACGGAGAACACCCAGGATTTGTTGATTTTCATTCCGAATGGGAGATGAAAAATACAAGTAAGGATTACCGGATTGGGAGAATAAAACTGGAGAAGAGTATGTCTGACCAGTCAATAATGGTTCCCGGTAATATAATTGGTCAAATTCGATATTACCGATTTCATGCAGGTTGCTGTCAAAAATATCCTTACCTTTCAGGTCGAGAATTCCAATTGACGACAGGAAAATACCACCCTTGGATTTCAGCGACTCGACAAGAAATGAGAGTTCCTTCTCTTCGGGGCTGCCCTTTCTTTTATTTGGATCCACAAGTAAATATGCCAGGAAGGGATTTAATTTTGAGTCTGATTCAACATTAGCAATATTGGTGGAAATAAAATCATCCAGGCGGAGTGCTGATTGTTTTGCTGCCATCCGCAGGGTCTGGTTGGTTTGATTTTCCAACACCTCCTGTAGGAATTGAAACTGTATCGAGGATAGAATAAAGAGCGGTACCAGGGTAATGGTCAACGAGGCGGTGATTAATTTAATGGAAATGGTATTGATCAGTGAAGGCAGCAATAACAAGAGGAAGGTAAGAACAAATCCCACCTCAATTATAAAAAGTAAATATGTCAGGACAGACGGTAAAATATCGAGAGATAACTGTGGAAAGGGGGATATGGAATTGACAGCTGAAATTACCGCACTGGCGGCAACTGAGAGAATTATTCCCAAATCCAAACGGCGACCGGGGAAAAATGTACCCGCAGTCAGAACGCCAAAAATTATCAAGATTGTTGCAGAAATCAAACCTGCATTGGTGATGAAAAGAGACAATGCCAAAAATAATACAACTACAAACGTAAATGGCACGAGAATATAAAGACTATCATTGACAGGCAGGAGCCTGGTATGGATTGACAGGCAGACTAAAACCAAAACCAATGATATTCCAGCAGGAATCACAGCCTGGTAACTGGGGTGAAGAATTCCAATTACGAAAAATATTACAAAGAGGGCACCCCCTGATATCATCAGGAGAAATAATACCTGACGGGCTGAGTTGGTTTTCGAATTATTAGTGGGGTTGGGAAAGGTATCATTAACAACGGGTGTACTCATGAAACCTCCGGATTATCTGAATGATCACCCTCCGGCGCATGTAATTGGACAAGAACTTCAGACGAACCAAGTGCTTTTCCCAATTCCATCGCAGTAGTTTGCAAAATGGATTCAATTTCAGTGGAGGTTTGCAATTGACTAGAAATATCGCCAACCAGGCGTTCAAGATTGGCGCGCATTCTTAATTGTTCCAATAAGCGGACATTATCCATTGTTATTGCCATTCGTTCTGTTGTTGCCTGGATTAATTCCAGAACTTCACCCGGTACATTGGGTGTATTACATCGAAGATCGACAACACCCAGGGTTTGACCCCGTAATGTAATGGGGACGGCAACAAATGACACTCCGGCGTCTTCGCCGATTCCTGAATGGACCACCGGTTTTCCTGTGAGGAGAGCTTGTTCAGCAATGGGACTTTTTTCAACCACAGGTTCAAGAGCTGAATTACGATATCGATAGGCGTAATTCCGTTTTACTTTTCGCAGGTGATTTTGCCAGTCGTACCGGGTTCCTTCTTGGGTTATGGTTTTCAGTCGTGAATTTATGGATTTCAATTCCTCAAGTAAATGGTTTTTTTCAATAACCATTGCCAGTTGATCCGAGATGGTTTGAAGGATATTCATGTCATCTTCCGAAAATGCATCCGGTACCATACTCTGGACATCCAACGCCCCGATAATATTCTCACCAACCCGCAGGGGTAATGCTGCTTCAGACCTGGTATAGGGCAGAAGTGGATTTTGAAAGTGAATGGCATCCCTGCCAACATCTGAAGCAATGCGGGATATTCCCTGGCTGACTGCAAATCCGACTATGCCTTGAGAACCAACCTTTAATTGGTGATGGTGTTCCAGCATTTGCCGTCCAGCTTCACCTGTGGAAGCCCGAAGAAAAGCATATTCCTTGCGGGAATCAAGGAGGAAGATGGAAGCATGATAAAAACCAAACTGTTTCTGTATCAAATAAAGTGAATTATTTAAAAGGGTTGAAAGATCTGTTTCTGATGATATTTCATGGGCAATTTCAGAGGCGGCTGCCAACTGCGCCGTTTGTTTTCGAAGCTGGTTGGTTCGTTCTTCAACCCGCGTTTCAAGAGATGAACGGACCAGCTGTAAATCATCATTCAATTGATTTTTAGATTCAAGGCTGGCGATCAATCCTGTTGTGATGTTATGAATGGCGGTGATAACCACCAGGGAGAGCATCAAAAATGACCCGATATAAATTCCCCAAGAGGATAGTTGATTGTTATTGGATGACCAGTTGAATGAAGATATGGGGAAGATGTGGTTGTAAAAGCCAATCCCAATGAAAGCGAGGGTTGCTGCACTTATTCCCAACACCACCCATCCCCTGCGAATCCCCAGCAAGATGCTGGTGATGATCGTAATGGTTAATAAATAAATCATGCCAGTTCCAGGTTGTTCGCAGCCGATCATGCTCACAAGTCCCTGTATATATAAAATAAGTAGAACCGAGACAGACCGGGCTAGATATGAGAGTTTTCGGAAAAAAGTGATAAATAATATCCAACCAAAGGTAATGAGATGGATGCTAAATAATCCCCATAAACCCTTTTGGATTGAATTAAAACTGACCATGGCAAACATCAATGTGCCGACAATAACACTGGCATAAAGGATATTTTGAAGATACTGTTGCCGGAGAGTTTGCAGTTCAGACAAATCGGAGTGATTTTTTCCAGAAGGATTTATTGATGGGAAAATGGAATGGATCATGACTGTCGTTCCTTAATTTTGACCATCATGAATATGGAAGACTCGGGATTGATCCAGTGATTCTGGCGAATCATGGGTTACAAGGTGAATGGTAACTTCTGCAATGGATGGAAGATTTCCAATTTCTGAGGCTGTTGTTTTTAAGATTTGATCCAGACTTGAGGCTGTGGAGATGGCAGCAGCGATTTCATTGATTTTTTGTTCCTGCACTGCCTGGTTATGGGTCTCCTCCAATAGACGTGCATTGTCCAATGCAAGGGCGGTTTGGAGGGCAATTGCTTCAGCGAGTTGCAATTGCTCGGGGCTTGGGGCATGTCCTTTGAGATCCATCTGAATGGCTCCAATTTCCTGCCCCCGTAATAATAAAGGCACTTCCACCTGGTGAACGTCCTGTCCTTCCATTTTTAGAGAAGATTCAAACTCTGCTGATAAATCAGGATGCAATTCCAGCGTGTTTTTCCAGGCTTGCTCCAGGTAGGTTCGATTAAGCGATTGAATCTCATCCCTGTTATTTTGGTTTTCTTCTTTCAATCGGGTTATTTCAAGAGCGATTGATAACGTGTCTGCCACACCCTTTAATAATTCAATGTCCTTGTCAGAAAACGCATTGACTTCTTCAGATTGGATGGTTAAGGCACCGAATACTTTCCCATGGCTGGATAATGGGAGAGCCATTTCAGAACGGGTGAGTGGCAGGACGGGATTTTTGAACCAAATATTTTCAAACATGGTTTCCTGGGTGATGCGGGGTTCATTTTGGGCGACAGCCCGACCAATCATGGAGGATCCCCCACGTATCAAGCGATGATTTTGAGTGAGTAATTTTTGCCCAGCCTCTCCGGTTCCGGCGTGTAAAACAGCATATTCACCAGCATCATCCATGAGAAAAATGCCGACATAGTACAGGTGAAAACGAACCTGAAGTAATTCCACCACCTGCTGGAGAAGGGAATCGATATCCAATGTGGATACGATGAAATGGGCGATTTCAGCAGAGATTTGCAATCTATTGAGAGAACCCTCCAATTCCCTGGTCCGATCATCGATGCGCACAGAAAGCAAGTCGCGTTCCCTGTTTAATTCACGGCTTAATTGGATTTGGGATTGAATGGATTTTTCCAATCCTTGAACGAAGAGATTCGATCCAACAAGCGTTATGACTCCCAGGAGAAGAAATGGAACCATGGACTGAATCCAATGACCCAGGAGAAGAACTTCAGATGAATTTGCTGTTGGGGGATTCAGGATGCCGGCTATATAAAGATTGGCGATGATACTGCTGGATATCAAAGACAGGACGAAGAACCAGACACCCGATGCCAACCTCAATAGAACGACTGAAAGAACAAACAAGAAAACAAAAAAAGCAAATCCAATCCCGGATATGCCTTGAAAGATCAGAAAGAGGTTTCCGGACAAAAATAATACAACCAATAAAATATTTGAACGCAGTTTATATGAAAGACCGCGATTCAGAGTTGCCAGAAACAGAGGACCTGTCAAGATCGAGCCAATTATGAATATCAACCATTTATTATTTATTACACTAAATGGAAGAATGATTAATAAAGATAAAATAAATCCTCCACTTGTAGAAAGGAGAAAGTATTGTAATAACTGTTCTCGAAAAATACTAAAATCGCCCCTGCCTTCCATGGATTGAGGAGTATTTTTGGGGTTAAGCGAAGAGAGATAACTCATTCCTCCACCTCCTTGCCATTCTCGCGTTCTGAAGGATCGGGGGAATTCCCACCGCTATTTGGTTGATGGGTCAGGGGTGCAATCCGGATTTTTGCGTGGGTTGCATTCATGATTTTTCCTACTTCAGATACAGATGTCTTTAAAATGGTCTCCATATCCGTTGATTGACGTATGCGGTCGGTAATTTTAAATAACCGCTGTTGGCGTTCCATTTGCAGCCGGATTTGATTGACCAGCTGTAGATTCTCAATTACAACCCCCAGGTTGTTTCCCAGGGTGGTCATTAATTCAAGGTCATTTTCGTCATAAGCTGAAGAATACCGGCTTTCCAGGCAGAGGACCCCGAATAATTGCCCGGTGTATTGAATTGGTATAGCAATTCGGGATCGAATTGGATTTTCATCGGAATATTTTAACGACTCATAGTCCACAGTTTCAAGGACAGATATTCGATCCAATGTGACCTTCCCAAACCACCCTTCTCCCATGGTCACAGACTCATCCTGAGGAGTTGTAGTTTCATAACCTGCCGTGGCTCGAAGCACCAGGTTATTTCCAGATTTGATGTAAACCGAAACCCGATCTCCAAACAATGATGTTCGAAGACCAGTCACTACAGCAGCGATGGCTTCATCCATGGATTGGGCAGCTGTTGCAGTTCCGGTTAGTTGATGCAGCAACCTGTGTTTGAGTAAAGAATCCTGGGATTTCCCATAGAGTGTGCTGTTGACAATCGCGCCAGCCAGTTGATCAGCTAAAATTTGTAGAATATTGATATCTTCGGTTGAAAATGCATCTTTTGTGGACGCTTGGACATCAATAGCGCCCAGTATTATTTTGCCGGAATGTAATGGTACTGCCAGTTCAGAACGGGTTTCCGGGAGCAAAGGATTCGGATAATATGAAGGGTCATTTACTACATCATTGGAAACCACCGGTTCCCCGTTCCCCACCGCCTGACCAACGATGGACAAGCTGCCGACCAATAGCCGATGACCGATCTCCAACATTTGAGCACCAGCTTCTCCGGTGGATTGTTTTAAGACAGCATATTCACCTGCAGAGTCCAACAGGAAAACAGAGGCATGGTAATAACCAAACCTGTCCAGGACAAGATTCACAACCTTGGTGAGCAGCTCATCCAGGTTAAGAGTTTGGGTGGCATCACGTGCGATTTCTGATACAGTCCGAATTTGTTCAGTATGGTGGATTGCCTGGTGTTCGGCTTTTTTGAAATCAGTTACATCCTGTATGATCCCAAGGACACCCTGCGCAGCGCCTTCTGGATCATGCAAGGGTATTCTCGATTCGACTGTCCAGGAAAGATGTCCATCAGGAAGTTGAGTTTCTTTTTGAACATTTAATATGGATTGATTTTGTTCCATAACCGACAAATCATCATTCATGCTATCGGAAAACTCATCTCCATTGATGTCAACTTCACATTTACCGATGATATCGCTCTGGGGATGTCCCAGTACTTTGGAGTACGAATCACTGACCCTGATTAATAATCCTTCCCGATCTTTAAAATACACTTGTTGGGGAAGGTGTTCCAGGAGGGTATTCAACATTTGGCTTTCCTGATGGAGTGATCGAAGTGTCTGAGCCATTTCTGAAAGTAATTGAGCATTTCGAACAGCAATCGAAATTTGAGGTGCCAGAATGTTTAACAACTTGAGGTCAGCTTCAGAAAAACGATTTTCATGTTCGCTGTCTTGAATTACCAGTGCACCAATTGTGTCACCACCGACAATCAATGGCACGCCCAACCATGACTGGGCTGATTTTCCATACACCTTTCCCCCAAGTTGAAGCGCTGCGCGCTCCATGTCATTCACTATCATGAGAGGTTTTTGATTTAAAATTACATAAGATGTTAAACCTTCACCGAGTGGGATTGGGTCCATTGAGACGACTTGACCATCTTCATACAGGTAAGGGAATTCAACCAGATTGTCATTAGGGTTGTACAGCGCCACGAAGAATCCAAGACCGCTTCCCATCACGGCTTGCACCTGATTATGCAACTGATCCAGTAGCTGTTGGATATCTGTTTCTGATGAGATTGCCTTACTTAATGAGGTCAGAATCTCCAACTCGGTGACATGGTCCTGGAGATGGGCAAGAATATGTATTCGGTCCAATGTGGAACCAATAATTTCTGCAATACTGGTAAAAGGCTGAATAATACCCTGGTTATATGGACTGGCATCGCGTGTTCCAAGTACGATAATCCTGGTGGGGGTTCCATTTTCCAGAATTGGAATCATCGCAGCGTGTTTACACTTAATTTGATTGAGTAAAGCCAATACGCTCTCAAATAGGGAAGGAGAATTCATATCGTCAATCAGGGTGGTAGTGAGGGCATCAAGGTCACCCAAATCCCTGTGGATGGGTAATTTTTTCCCGATTAATGTTTCATCCATACTGTCTTGATGGGGATCGTAAATGTTATCGATGGAAAAGTAATGATCGCCCATAGAAAGAATGATGCTCACATGATTCGTCTGTGCCAATGCGCCACAGATGATTTCCAATACTTGAGATTCCGTAGATGCTGTTGAAATTTGACGGCTTGCCCGATAGAGAAGTGCGGTCTCCTCATAGTTGATTTGTGCTGACATCAACAGTAGGATGTTCCTGAGACCAGTTGCCAGCTGGTTTGCCAGAAATTGCAATGTGGAAACAGTATCCGGATCAAATGCATTGGGTATTGAATGTTGAATATCCAAAACCCCGATTAACTGGTTGCCAATCGATATGGGAACAGCCACTTCAGAGCGGGTTTCGTAAAGAACCAGATTTCCCTGCTCCATGGTTTCAACCGGTGATATATCCAAAGCGACCTGTGATTGTTGGTGTGCTGCCACCCATCCCACCAGTGCAGGTGAATTGAGAGCTATTCGACGACCTTTCAAGGCATTTCCACCAGGAAATGTACTGCTTACGGCCTCGATGGTGAGATAATTACCTGTTTCATCGGTCAGGTATATGGCGGCAAATGGATAAGTAAATCGTTTGGCTAATAATTCAACCGCATTTTCCGACATCTTGATTGTGTCTGTGAATTGGGAAGCAGATAAGGCAATATCGGATGCAACTCTTAATTGTTCTTTCCGTTCTTCGACCTTGGTTTCCATAGAGCGGTACAGGGTGGAGAGTTGATCCACCATTTGGTTAAATGCAGATGCCAGCTGCCCAATTTCATCCTGCCGATCAACCCTGGCGCGTTGAGACCAATCTCCCTCAGAAAAATGCCTGGTTACACTTGCCAAATCCACAATGGGTCGGATGATGCGACGCGTGCCCCAATATAATAAGATGCTGATAATGATGGAAGCCACACCAAATAATAGGATATTTGTATCGTTGATTCCCTTTAATTGAGAAGAAACATAAATTTGTGGAACAACAACGATCAATGTGGTTTTTAAACTGGAAATTGGCTTTGCAAATCCATAAACAATTCGATTGTCCAACCAGGAGACAGGGACGACACCTTTCGAAGCACTATGGTCGACGATTGTTCGGATAACGCCCAATTGTTCCTGATCAAGATTCTCAGGGGCAACCATCTGATTAGATAAACCCAGACCTGCCAGGAACTTTTCTTTTGAGAGAAAGTAGGCATTTGAACCTGTAAAATATAATTGTGCATTGGAAATTAAATTCTGAGGAAGGTTGGTTTCACTAAAACCGATAACAGTGGCAATTTTACTGAGATCCGGATTGGAGTATAAACTGGCTGTCAGTAACACCATCTGGCGGGGGAAATAAGGAGGAAGGTCATAGGTTAATGCAGATTCATTCGTCGCCAATAATTGTTGAATGTCCTGGGGCAGGATGCTGGTTGTACCAAGCCAGTTGGTTTTATATGAATGGATTAAATTACCATTTATGTCATAAATTGCGATGTTTTCAAAAATTGGTTCACTTCCCCCAAACATGAAATACTGATCCAATACACCATTGATGTCCTCAATTGCATTTGATTTTTCAGTATCGCTTGAGTTTACAGATAATAAAACATTCATTCCCTCAATAAAAGCTGAATCTTCTTTAAGATGCACTAACGAGTCCCGGCGATCATCCGCCAGGTCTTGCAGCTGGCTGCCAATCGTGGTTGATACATTAATCAATCTGGAAGCGAGTTGTTCCTGGAGTTGGGATTTTAAGCGCAGTGTCGTTGCAAGGCTAATGAGGATGACTGGTAATAAAGCCAGCAATAATATCTGGATGACGGTACGGTTTGTCAGACTTGTACGAAACCAACGAAATGGAGACTTGCCAACCGGATCTCTCACCTCCATGGATGACTCCTTATTCCAACTCCCAAACCGGTTCGCCTGCTAAAATTCGCTGGATTTGATCGGGAAAACGGTCAATATCCAGAGGTTTTGCGATGAATCCATCAAATCCGGATGCCCGGGCTTTATTGATCTGCTCCACACTGGCTTCTGCAGTTACTGCAACGATGGGAATGTTTTTCAACCGGGTCGATTGACGGATTTTCTTCATTGCACCATAACCATCTTCATAAGGAAGGCGAATATCCATGAGGATCAGGTCCAGCCGGGGAATGGAATCAGCATATTCAAGAACTTCATATCCACTGGTTTTCCATTCACAATGAATCCCGAGATACCCCAAAATTCTTGCAATGACCACAAAATTACTGACATTATCTTCGACAACCAATACAGTTACATCTTTTGAAAATCCAGCAAGAGATCCGGTGGTTCCATAAGCTTCTGGTGACATTCAAACACTCCTGGTTTGGAATTGGTTGTTTTATTTATGTAGAAATGATTCGATTTGATTAATGAATCGGTCAATATCAATCGGTTTTTCGATATATCCATCGCAGCCAGCATGAAGGGTTCGTTCGCGGTCCCCCCGCATAACGTTGGCAGTGATGGCGACAATGGGAATGCCGGAAGTGATTGGATTGGATTTTAATTTGTTGGTTAAAGTGTAACCATCCATGTCCGGCATATTGATATCCATTAAAATTAAATCAGGTGTATTATCTTTCAACACATGCATGGTTTGACTTGCATTTTCAGCTTCCAGGATCGTATAACCACTAGCCTGCAATAGACGGCGGACAAGCAAGCGATTATCCGGATTGTCTTCTACATAGAGAATTACTTTTTGAGGCATGATGGAGGCTCCGTGCTTGATTTCAATGGAAGTTGTATAAAGTTTGGGTAAAGTAAAGTTATATGGGTGTTGAATTTAAATAATATTCCATACCCGTGTGTGGTTTCTATTAAACCATGAAGTAGCAAGATTTATGCTACTCTTACAAATTTGTAAGGTAATGTCCATTAATAAATTAATGTTTGATCATGTCTACAATGAGAATTGAGAAATCCATGTACCAGGTTATCAGTACAGACCTAATTAACATTCGGATTATTTGTCCATACAATAATTTATAAATATTGATAAATTAATGGAGGAAATTAATTTACGTGTCCCGGTTGTTGTTTCATGGATTAACTTTTTGATTATTTTTATCGAGCAAATTATATAAATTCAGTCACAACAACAATTTGGTAAATAAAATTTTATCAGGTGCTCCCGTAATAGCAACAGGAGAAAAAAGTCAATCAAACCATTCGCCTTAATCAGGCACTGTTTTCTTGGGGTTGTTCTGAGCGGGTGACCGGATTCGAACCGGCGATCTCAGCTTGGGAAGCTGATGCCTTACCGCTTGGCCACACCCGCAGGTTTGAGGATTATAGTCAGTGAACGAGGGGTTGTCAAGAAACCTGCCGAATCATCCACCCAATCGGGCGATAAATAAAGCCAGCCAGGTTCCGTAGATAATGCCAACCCCACCTATTATAATGAAAAGGATATCAAGGATCTTCAAGAGACGAGCCGTCGGGTTGAGGTCAAGGATGATGCTGCGCAACCCAAGTAGGGAGTGCCCGATGACAAAAACCAGGAATACGATTTCCATTAATGGAATCAATGGATTTTGGTAATAATTCAACACCTGTTCATAGTTCAATAAACCTTCCGGTGCAACCAGGTGATTGATAATAAAATGTATTCCCAGAAAAACAATGATTAACAATCCCCCAAGGATTTTAATGGTCCATAGGAGTGCGCCTTCGCGAGGCTTGGGTGTGGATGGCGTCAACATGGTAATATGCACTCCTAATGTCTAAACATGGCAAATCCAAAAATGGAGATGGCGACCATAGCCAGCGTCATCAATCCAATAAAAAGTGTGCGTTGGTGACGTACACCAATGCCAAAACTGGTTAAACCAATCCGGATTCCATTCAGTCCATGAATGATTCCGGCAGCAATGACAAGCATTTCTCCAATTTTGATTAATGGAGTTTTCGCGAGGGCAATGAAGTTATTATAAGCTTCCGGACCGAGTGCCAGGTTGCTTAAAGCAATCATGTGCATTCCAAGGTATAGGGTCAAACCCAAAGCGGTAATCCGATTTAATATAAAAGCCCACGAGCCCATCTTCCGGTTGCGGGGGTCAAACCATTGAATCCAACGAGAGGATGAAGGGCTATTTTTCATCGGAATCCTCTTGTGATGACTTCATGAAGAAATTTTTCCAGCGATATCCAATAACTCTTCGGCGGAGGTTCATGATTCGCCATGCCGGATCTACATGCGAGGGACAAACTGCACTGCACTCGAAGGCACTGTGGCAGCGCCAGACTCCATTCTCATGATCAGCCTGGTTGATCAGCTTATCGGAAGATGACTTGCAGAGAGTGTGCTGGATGGCAGCGAGGGCGGCGGGACCTTGATAGGTAGATGAGGTATGGGATGAGGGACAGGCGCTGATGCACATCCCGCATTCAATACAATCCACAAGCCGTTCAAAGGTTTGACCGGGAATGGTCTGGGTGGATTTTTCAAAGGGAAGACAGGCGGTTTCCAAGGAAGCAACCTGGGTGAACCCCGCAGCTTCCATATGGTTGTAGAGGTCGCTCATGTCCACAACCAGGTCACTCAGAACAGGAAAATTTCTGAGTGGTTCGATCCGGAGGACACCGTTGTTTTTTGTCATGGAGTAAATTGAAGTAATGCAGGTCAGTTTCTCCACTCCATTAACACGCATCCCGCAGGCGCCGCATGTGGCGTGGTGGCAGGCATGGCGAAATGTAAGTGTACGGTCTTGAAATGCCCATATTTTCTCAACAGCATCCAAAACATATTCATCCGGATGAATCTGCAGGGAATAGGATTGATAATAAGGTTTTCCATCCATCCCCTTTTGACGCAGGATTTTAACTGTAATATTCCAGGGTTGTTCCATTAATGCCAGCTCCGGTGCTTAATTCTCATAGTACCTTCTGTATGATTCCAGGACGAGATCACGGGTGGTACATGGCTCCTGGTAACGTAATAATTCACCAACGAGGTCGGTTGTTTTTTCAGCCATCTTCCGGCAGGTTGTCGCCTTGCCGCCTGTAATGGTCACCAGTCCCCCAATTCCATCAGACTCCTGATGGTTATAACATCGAAAAGTACGCGACAGGCTGCGCCCGAGGGTTTCGGAACCAATCAAGGGGCGGGCGGACATGTAAGCTCCCCGTTGATGAGCATTACCAATTGCAGGAACCAGTTCGATAGCTTTATTATTCATCAATTGAACTTGATCAGGCGTAACCGGGATATAATCCACATCGTTTACCTCAAATGAAGTAGTGCCAATGACCACCATACGTCTTTGGGGGATGAGTATATCTCCATCATCCGGTTCGCACAATCGATTGATTACCCGTTGGACCAGGCGTTGATCATAAGCCACCATTACACCAGGTGTGGGGATGACATCAACACGAGCCCCGACCAGCTTCGCCACCAATCCCGCCCAGGCACCGGTGGCATTGATGACGATATCCGCCGGGATGGATTCCGGTTGGTTTGTATGGCGATTGACTGTTGATACTTCGGATACTGCACCCCTGCCATTTGTAATCAACCCCGTGACTTCATGATAGGTGAGGAATCGAGCACCATTCACTTTGGCAGTGGCAGCGAATGCCAGAGCCAGGCGAAGTGGATCAAAAACCCCATCCGGGACAAAATATGCCAGTTTAACAGCCGGGGTAAGGTTGGGTTCCATTCTACCGGCTTGAGCAGCGGTCAGTTTATCGATGGGGATTCCACAATCCCGGGCACCAATTTCAAACCGGGCAGAGTAAGCAAGATCATTTTCATCCAGTGCAACAAACAATCCGCCGTTAAATTCGATGCATTGGGAAGCAATTCGACGAAGAAGATTATTCTCTTCAAAACATTCGATTGCGGATTCTTGATCGGTCACACAGTAGCGCGCCCCGCTATGCAACAAACCGTGTGTTCTGCCGGATGTACCGTTGGCAATGTCCCCGCGTTCGACCACGGTCACCTGAAAACCACGGAGGGTCAGGTCATGAGCCACGGCACAACCTGTAAAACCAGCGCCGATGACAACTGCATGAGGGGTGGAAT
>ERZ1026792.1221-NODE-1221-length-17013-cov-3.050989_pt1 | contig 17013 bp, 14 predicted proteins | sample MGYA00520884_ERZ1026792 | MGnify/ENA primary metagenome ERZ1026792 (study PRJEB33270, sample SAMEA104284473) | anaerobic digester metagenome | biome: Anaerobic digester microbiome; feature: mesophilic sludge digester; material: Anaerobic digester biomass... | reverse complement strand
GCTGATGCGTTGGCTGGGCGCCGCCATCACCGGCGAGGTCACCGTGCGTCTGCGCCGCGGCGACGACTACACCATCCTCGACACCACCAGCCCCAACCTCACCTACCACCCCGAGCGGCTGAGCATGGAGAAGGTGGAGGACCAGGCGTTCGGCCCACTCGACCGCATCGGCCAGCTCACCATGCGCAACCTCGACATCGACGACAGCCGCGCCAAGCTCGACGTCTACCGCAACGCCGGCACGCTCAGCAGCGGCAGCCTCACCGCTCTCGAAGGCGGCACGGAGTAGCAGTCGCCGAGTCTCGAATCCTGCAAGTGCTCGTCTGTGTCACAACACAGACGAGGGTTCCTTCCGTGCCGTTGCACAGACAGCCGAGGCGTAGCAGATCGGGTCAGAGCGGGTCACAGGCGGTCGATGAGGGCAGCGAGCAGCTGAGCTCGCGCGACCATGGTGTCGACGAGCACGAACTCGTGGTCGGCGTGGGCGCCACCGCCGACTGCGCCCAGGCCGTCGAGCGTGGGCACGCCGCGAGCAGCAGTGAAGTTACCGTCGCTGCCACCACCGACACCGACGCCACGCACTTCGCCCAGACCCGCCGCCGCGGCAGCCGCCACGGCCACGGGGAACAGCGTCGCCGAGGCGGTTGCCGGCATCGGCGGACGGTTGATGCCGCCGAGCACCTCGATGGTGGCACCCGGCACGGAAGTGACCAGCGAGGCGAACAGGCCCTCCAACCGCTCCTTCTCGCCCGGCTGCTCGACGCGCACGTCGACCTTCACCCGCGCCTCGGCGGGCACCACGTTGTCGACCGTGCCGGCCACGGCGACCGTGGGCGTGACGGTGGTGGCCGTACTCAGGTCGCCGAACGTGGCGATGTGGGTGATCAGCTCGGCGGCGGCCACCAACGCATTGACACCCTTCTCCGGCTCCAGCCCGGCATGCGATGCCTTGCCGTGCACCACCACTTCGAACGTGCCGGTGCCCTTGCGGGCGATCTTCACGGCTCCCCCATCGGCGCTGGGCTCGCACACCAGCACGCTGCCGCAGGCGATGGCGCGAGCCTCGATGAGGTCGCGACTGGTGAGGCTGCCCACCTCCTCGTCACTGGTGATGAGCAACTCGACACCGCTGCGGTCGGCGAGCGACGCCACCGCGTGCAGCGCCTGCACGATGCCTGCCTTCATGTCGAACACACCCGGCCCCATGGCCCGACCGTCGACAACGGTGAATGGGCGGGCCGCGCACGAGCCCACCGGGAACACCGTGTCGTGATGACCGACGATGAGCACCTTCGGAGTGCCGCCACCGCTCCAATGCACATGCGGCCCTGCCGGCCCGTCGATGATGGCGGGCGCGGAACCGAGGCGCCGCGCGACCACGCTGGCCAACGTGCTGGCCGACGCCGTGAGCAGCGGCACGTCGAGTGACGGCGATTCGGTGTTGACGAGCAGTTCCAGGTCGGCGAGCATCGCCTGCAGATCGATCACTTCCTCATTCTGGCTGCCCGGATCGGGTACGCCGCGCGCGTGCATGGAATACTCCGCCGATGAACCCTCGTCGCTCCGCCGCCGCGCTCGCCGCCGTCATGTTGCTCGTCGCGTGCAGCAGCGACGCTGACAAGGGGGCCGACACCACCACGCAAACCCCCGCCACCGCGCCCACCGACACCACCGTCGCAACCGACAGCACCGTGCCGACACTGGCACCGGCCACGTTCGCGCTGATGCCCGGCACCGAACAGGTCGCCGTGCTGCAGGCCGAGCCCGGGGCGGCCCTGTCGGTGCGCACCGTCGCCGGCGACCTCGTCGCCTCGGGCACCGTCGACGCGCAAGGGGCGCTGCTGTTCCGCAACCTCGCTCCTGGCGAGTACGTGGTGCAGAGCGGCACTGAGAGCTCCGACACGTTCCAGGTGGCCGACCCATCCGACGTGCCCCCGCAGGCGCTGTACGACGACCAAGCGCTGCTGCCGGCAGGCGGTTTCGGGTACATCACCGTGCGCGACGGCACCACGCTGAGCGCCAACGTCATCCTGCCCGGCCCGGCTGACGCCGGCCCCTACCCCACCGTCGTCGAGTACAGCGGCTACCAGCCCAGCGACCCCGACAGCGCACAGCTGGCGGCGCTGTACACCACCCAGGGCTTCGCCTACGTGGGCGTCAACATGCGCGGTACCGGTTGCAGCGGCGGCTCGTTCCGGTTCTTCGAGACCGTGCAGTCGCTCGACGGCTACGACGTCGTCGAAGCCGTCGCCGCCCAGCCGTGGGTGATGGACAACGAGGTCGGCATGGTGGGCATCAGCTACCCGGGCATCAGCCAGCTGTTCGTCGCTGCCACGCAGCCTCCGAGCCTGAACAGCATCACGCCGCTGTCGGTGCTCGACGACAGCTTCCGCAGCACCCTGTACCCGGGCGGCATTCTCAACACCGGCTTCGCCGTCGACTGGACGCAGCAGCGAGTCGACAACGGCAAGCCCTACGGCCAAGAGTGGACGAGGGTTCGCGCCGACGGCGGCGACAAGGTGTGCGCCGACAACCAGTTGCTGCGCCTGCAGAACCCCGACCTGGTCGCCGAGATCGACGAGAACCCGTACTACGCCAACCCCCTGGGCGATTCGCTGGCGCCGATCACGTTCGTCGACCGGATCGAGGTGCCCATCTTCATCGCCGGCGCCTGGCAGGACGAGCAGACCGGCGGCCACTTCGCCAACATGCTGGCCTCGTTCACCTCCTCGCCGCACGTGTTCGCGACGCTCACCAACGGGTTGCACACCGAGTCGCTGAGCCCACCCGTGGCCGGCCGCTACATGGAGTTCCTGCAGCTGTACGTGGGCAAGAAGGTCCCCGATCTCTCCGCCGGCGCCGCCCTTGCCAGTGCCCTCGGCGGCGCGCTCTGGGGCGTCAGCACGTTCGCTCCCCTGGAGAGCCGGTTCACGGGCATGACCTACGCGAACGCCTTGGCCGCGTTCGAGGCCGAGCCACCGGTGCGGGTGCACTTCGAGCAGGGCGGCAATGCGGCGTATTCGCCCGGCACCCCCGAGCCCAACTTCGTCGTCGAGTTCGATGCCTGGCCGATCCCCGAAGCACAGGCAACGAGCTGGGTGCTCGCCGGCGGCGGGCAGCTGCTGGCGCAGGGCGAGGCCGGTGCCGCCACCGACGCCGACACCTCCAGCTACACCGCCGACCCGGCGGCGCTGCCCGCCACGTTCTACGACGGCACCGACCAGGGCGGCGGCAACGGCGTCTGGCGTGCCGACGTGCAGTACGACTGGCGGCCGATGCCCGATCTCACCGGCGTTGGCTTCATCACCTCGCCGTTTCTCACCGACAGGGTCATCGCCGGTTCCGGCTCGGTCGACCTGTGGGTGCAGGCAGATGCGGCCGACACCGACCTGGAGGTCACGATCAGCGAGGTTCGTGGCGACGGCACGGAGATCTACGTGCAGAGCGGCTGGCTGCGCGCCAGCCAGCGGGCGCTCGACGAGGCCGCCAGCAGCGAGCTGCACCCGGTGCACACGCACGCCAAGGACGATGCCGCCGACCTCCCCGCCGACCAGTTCGTGCCCGTTCGCATCGACCTGTTCCCCTTCGCCCATCCGTTCCGGGCCGGCAGCAGGATCCGGCTCACGATCGACGCCCCCGGCAACAGTCGAGCCATCTGGGAGTTCCGCACCGTCAGCAACGGCGAGACCGTCACGATCGCTCACGACGCAGAGCACCCCTCGAGGATCGTGCTGCCCGTCGTGCCGGTCACCGTCGACGCTCCGATGCCGCCGGCGTGCGACTCGCTGCGCGGGCAGCCGTGCCGCACGTACGTGCCCGCATCGAATGGCGGCTGAGGCTCACAGCAAACTCACAGCAAGTGCAGCGCACTCTGCCAGGTCGATCGTCGATGCTGATGACATGACCACGTTGGAAGCACCCGCCTCGCCCGCAGCATGGGCCCCACCCGAGTCCGACCCAACGGCAGACCCGACGGCAGACCCGAAGGCGCCGACCATGCGGCTGGCGCCGGCGAGCCGAGTGGCCCGCTTCCTCCATGGTCGGCCCGACGACCCCGTCTGGGTGCGGCCCGCGCTGATCGGGCTGCTGGCGGCCACGGGCGTGCTGTACATCTGGGGGCTCGGCGCCTCCGGTTGGGCCAACGACTTCTACTCGGCAGCAGTGCAGGCCGGCACCCGGAGCTGGAAGGCGTTCTTCTTCGGCTCCAGCGACTCGGCCAACTTCATCACCGTCGACAAGCCACCCGCCTCGCTGTGGGTGATGGAGCTTTCCGCGCGCATCTTCGGTGTCAACTCCTGGAGCATCCTGGTGCCGCAAGCGCTGGAAGGCGTGGCCGCGGTCGGGTTGCTGTACGCCACCATCCGGCGCTGGTTCGGCCCTGCGGCCGGCCTGCTCGCCGGCGCGGTGATGGCGCTCACCCCGGTGGCCGTGCTGATGTTCCGCTTCAACAACCCCGATGCACTGCTGGTGCTGCTGATGGTCGCTGCCGCCTACACCACCACACGGGCGATCGAGGACGGGAAGACGAAGTGGTTGGTGTGGGCCGGCGTCTTCATCGGCTTCGGGTTCCTCACCAAGATGCTGCAGGCCTTCACCGTCGTGCCGGCGCTCGCGCTCGCCTACCTGATCGCGGGGCCACCTCAGCTGGGCAAGCGCATCTGGCAGCTGCTGCTGGGCGGCGCGGCGATGATCGCTGCCGCCGGGTGGTGGGTGGCCATCGTCGAGCTGTGGCCTGCCGACAGCCGGCCGTACATCGGTGGCAGCACCGACAACAGCGTGCTCGACCTGGTGTTCGGTTACAACGGCTTCGGGCGCCTCACCGGCAACGAGACCGGCAGCGTCGTCGGTGGCGGCGGCCCGGGCCAAGCGGGTGCGTGGGGCCCCACCGGGTGGACCCGCCTGTTCAACGACTCATGGGGCGGTCAGGCATCGTGGCTGATCCCCGCCGCACTGCTGTTCGCCATCGCCGGGCTCGTGCTCGCCGGTGTGCGCAACCGCCACGATCGGCTGCGTGCGGCCGTCATCATCTGGGGTGGCTGGCTGTTCGTCACCGGTGCCGTCTTCAGCCTCGGCGAAGGCATCATCCACGAGTACTACGCGGTCGCGCTGGCACCGGCCATCGGCGCGCTCATCGGCATCGGCTCAACGGTGCTGTGGGCGATGCGTCAACAGTGGTGGGCGCGAGCGGTGCTGGCAGCCGCGGTCGCCGTGAGCGGCTGGTGGGCCACCGTGCTCCTCGGCCGCACGCCCGACTGGAACGCGTGGCTGCGCCTCCTGGTGGTGGCCGCTGCAGTGGTGGCCGTTGCCGGGCTGCTGATCGGTCGTCGGGCCGGCGCATGGGCGTTGGGCGCGGCGGCGATCGCAACACTCGCGGGGCCCACCGCGTACAGCGTCGTCACCGCCTCCTCCCCCGCCGGCGGCGCGATCCCGACCGCCGGCCCCACCGGTCAGAGCGGCTTCGGCCCCGGCCGCGGTGGCATGCCCGGCGGTGGCATGCCCGGCGGTGGCATGCCCGGCGGCGGCATGCCCGGCGGCGGCATCCCCGGCGGTGGCATGCCCGGCGGTGGCATGCCCGGCGGTGGCATCCCCGGTGGCGTGCCCGGCGGCCAGAACCAGAACGGCCAGACGCCAACGGCCATCCCCGGCAACGGACAGCGACCGACGATGCCGGGCGGCGGCGGGGGCGGCAACTTCCTCGATGCCGGCACGCCCAGTGCCGACGTGGTGCAGTTCTTGGAGGACGGCAAGAGCGGCTACACCTACGCACTCGCCACCATCGGCGCCAACAGCGCCGCCGGCTATCAACTGGCCACCGGCGATCCGGTGATGGCCATCGGCGGCTTCAACGGCACCGACGAGTGGCCCACGCTGGAGGTGTTCCAGCAGATGGTGGCGAACGGCGAGATCCACTACTTCATCGCCGGCGGCGGCTTCCCCGGTGGCGGCGCCGGGGGAAGTGCCACGACCAGCACGTCCACTCAGATCAGCAGCTGGGTGCAGGCCAACTTCGCCACGGTCACGGTCGACGGCACGTCGTTCTACGACCTCAGCCAACCCACCGGCTGAGCCGGGCGAGGTCGTTCGGGACCGAACGGTGAATGCAAAGGATGCGACGTAGCGACCATTGAACTCACCGTTCGTGACCGAACGACCCTCCCTGTGGCAGAGGGTGATCGGCACAGCACCTACCGCGTGGTCGAATGGAGGGATGAACCGTCGCGACGAGTTGGCTGCGTTCCTCCGCGCTCGCCGTGAGGCACTACGGCCGTCCGACGTCGGGCTGCCACCGGGCCGCGGCCGGCGCACTCCCGGCCTGCGCCGCGAGGAGATCGCGCTCCTTGCCGGAGTCTCTGTCACCTGGTACACCTGGCTCGAGCAGGGCCGGCCGATCAACGCGTCGGTCGACGTGTTGGAGGCGCTGGCCCGCAGCCTGCGCCTCGACGACGCCGAGCGGCACCACCTGCTCGCGCTCGCCACCCGCGTCGCCGGCGATCCGGTCCCCGATGTGGAGGATGCCCCCGACGCCCTCGTGCGGCTCATCGCCTCGATGGATCCGGCGCCGGCCTACGTGCTCGGCCCACGGTGGGAGTTCCTCGCGTGGAATCGCGCACAATCGCACCTGTACCCGATGATCGACCGGCTCGAACCCGACGAACGCAACTTGGTGTGGGTCTTCTTCGCCGAGCCGACGGCCCGCGAGCTGGTGGTCGACTGGCCCGACCAGGCGCGACGGATACTGGCCGAGTTCCGCGCCGGCACGGCCGGGCTGCGAGCCGACCCGAAGGTGCTTTCGCTCGTCGAGCGGCTGCGCAACGCAAGCCCCGAATTCGCTGAGTGGTGGGCACAGCTCGATGTCGCCCAGTTCCAGACTCGCGTTCGCCACTACCACCACCCGCGCGCCGGCGAGTTGGCGTTCGAGTACCAGCAGCTCACGCCCAGCGAGTGGCCCGGCCTCAAGGTCGTCTGTCAGCTCCCGCTTCCCGGTGACGACAGCGCCCAACGCCTCGCTGCCTGGCGCACCATCGCCTGAGAGCGGCGGCCGTCCGACATACCCGTCAGACGGGTACCACGCAGAACTCGTTGCCCTCGGGATCGAGCATGGTGATCCAGAAGATGCCGAACTGATCCACCCGCCGCACACGCTGCGCACCGAGCGCGGTCAGCCGATCTGCTGCCGCCGCCACGTCCACCACGTGAAGGTCGAGGTGCAGGCGGTTCTTGGCGCTCTTGGGCTCATCGACGCGCTGCAACAGCATCTTCGGGCCTTTGCCTGCGGGATCGACCAGTGCCCGGTACTGCCCGACGCTGTCGCGATGCTCGTAGCCGAGCGCAGCGCACCAGAACGCCGTCTGCAGCTCGAGGTCGGCCACGTCAAGGGTGAGCACCAGGTAGGGCTCGACATCGGCAGTCACGTTCCGAACGGTAGCCTCGTCGAGCCATGGACGTGACCGCCGAGAGCCTGCAGCGACGCACGTTCGCCATCATCAGCCATCCCGACGCGGGCAAGACCACGCTCACCGAGAAGTTCCTGCTGTACTCCGGCGCCGTGCAGGTGGCCGGTGCGGTGCACGCACGCGAGGGCCGGCGTAGCGCCCGCAGCGACTGGATGGAGCTCGAGCAGCAGCGCGGCATCTCCATCAGCTCCACCGTGCTGCAGTTCCCCTACGTCGTCCATGGTGGCGTCGAGTACACGATGAACCTGCTCGACACGCCGGGCCACCGCGACTTCAGCGAAGACACCTACCGCGTGCTGTCCGCCGTCGACGCAGTGGTGATGGTGCTCGACGCGGCGAAGGGCATCGAGGCGCAGACGCTCAAGCTGTTCCAGGTGTGCCGCTCACGCAACCTGCCGGTCATCACGTTCCTCAACAAGTACGACCGGCCCGGTCGCGACCCGCTCGAGCTGCTCGACGAGATCGAGCAGCAGATCACGCTGCGGCCCACACCCGTCACGTGGCCGGTGGGCAGCGGCGACGAGTTCAGCGGGCTCATCAACCGTCGTACCCAGCGCTACACGGCCTACACCCGCACGGCTCGCGGTGCCTCGGAGGCGCTCGAGGTCGAGTCCGACATCCAGTCCGCCTTCGCCGCCGCCGACACCGGTACCCGCCGGGTGTGGAAGACCGCGATGGACGAGATCGGCCTGCTCGACGCCGTCGGCGCCGATCTCGACCTGCCATCCTTCCTGGCCGGCGAGTCCACACCGCTGTTCATCGGCTCGGCGCTCACCAACTTCGGTGTGCGCACCCTGCTCGACGCGGTGGTCGAGTTCGCTCCCCCGCCGTCCGCCCGTGTCGACCGCGACGGGGCACCGCGTGCGCTGGAATCGCCGTTCAGCGCATTCGTCTTCAAGGTGCAGGCCAACATGGATCCGTCGCACCGCGACCGCATCGCGTTCGCCCGCATCTGCTCCGGGCACTTCGAGCGCGGCATGTCGGTCACCAACGCGCGCACGGGCCGCGACATGACCACCAAGTACGCCACCACCGCGTTCGGCCCCGACCGGGAGACCGTCGACGATGCCTACCCCGGCGACGTCGTCGGCCTGGTCAACGCCACCGGCGTGCTGTTGGGCGACACGCTCTTCGAGGCCGGTGCTGCCGGTTCCGCGGTCTCGTACCCGCCCATCCCCCGCTTCGCTCCCGAGGTGTTCGCCCGCGCCCGGCCGCTCGACAACGCCAAGTTCAAGCAGTTCCGCAAGGGGCTCGAGCAGCTCGACGAGGAGGGCGTGGTGCAGGTGCTGCGCGACCCCGACATGGGCGACGTGGAGAACGTGCTCGCCGCCGTCGGCCAGCTGCAGTTCGAGGTGTTCGCCTATCGCCTGGGCAGCGAGTTCGGAGCGCCCACCGAGATCGTCTCCGCGCCGTACCAGGCCATCCGTCTCACCGACAAGCAGTCGGCCGACCGTCTGCGCCAGATCGGCGGCATCCGCATCCTCACTCGCGGCGATGGCGAGCTGGTGGCGCTGTTCGAGAACCGCTACCGCCTGCAGCGCTTGATGAGCGACGAGCCCGAGCTCACCCTCGAACCCATCATCGCCGACGCCACCGTCCTGTAATCGCCCCACCCCCGGTTTGTGTCGAACCCGGCGGCTCACAGCCCCAGCTCAGCGCACGACAGCCTTGACGTACAGCGGATCGTGCGGGTGGTCAGGGGAGGGCGAGGGCGGTGGCGAGCAGCTGCCGCTCGGCGGTGCCCAAGGGGATCTCCGACACCCGTGCCAGGGCAGCGGAGCTCATCTTCTTGGCGGTCTTGCGGATGACATCGACGAGGTGATCGTGGTCGAGCTGAGCGGCAATGGCCGCGAGCTGGGTCTCGATGAACACCAAGCAGGCAGCATCCTCCACCGCCTGCGCTCCGGGGTCGGTGGCCAGGTGATCGCGGCGCACCAGTTGCTGCACGCGCTCGATGGCAGACGCGTCGAAGCCGACGGTCGCCAGCAGCTCGCCGACGTCGCGACCGTGACGCTGGCGTTGGTCGCGCTTCCACCGCAGGTAACCGGCCTTGCCCGGCTCGTACTGCGTGCGGGGCAGCGCCCACCGACGCAGGTGATGAGCCCTCGCTGCCAGCAGCAGCTCGGGTTCGGCCGCAGGATGCATCGCGGCCACCCACTGCGCTGCCAGCTGCCCGTGCGCCAGCGCGAGCGGCTGCTCGACACCGCGTACCACCACCATCGTGGGGTCTGCTGCGTTCGCCTGGTCGATGGCGGCGACCGCGGCGTTGAAGCGCTCGGTGCTCAGACCGCACACTCCGAGTCGCCGACCTCGGCCACGAACGGACCGGTCTCGCCGTAGTCGACGTAGAAGTCGGGGGCCTCGGTCGGCGATGGGAACACGCCGAGATCCTGCAGCCCTGCTGCGACCACCGTCGCGCCGCCCACACGGTCCATCCACGAGCGGAACGCTTCGCCGGCGGTGCGCTCGTCGTTGAATCGGCGAATGACGCGAGCGGCGGCTTTCGGTGCAGCTTTGGCCGGCAGGCGCAGCGCCTTCTCGCCGAAGTGGATCTGCTCCTGGCCGACGTAGCCACCGAGCAGCATCTGATAGCCCGGGGCGGCCTGGCCATGCGCACGCCGCTCGGCACCGAAGAACCCGATGTCGGCGGCATGGTGCTGGCCGCAGGAGTTGGTGCAGCCGGAGATGTTGATGCGCACGCCGCCGACCTCGGCCAGGCCCTCGGCCTCCAGCTCCTCACCGATCGCGGCGGCCAAACCTCGCGACTGCGTGACCGCGATGTTGCAGGTGTCGCTGCCGGGGCATGCCACCACATCGCGTGCCAGCTCGGCGCCCGGCCGAGCCATGCCGATTGCCTCCAAGCGCTCGAACAGCACCGGCAGTTGCGCCTCGGTGAGGCCGCGGAAGACGACGTTCTGGCGATTGGAGAGCCGCACGTCGGCGCCGAGCTCGCGCTGGATGGAGGCGAGTGCACGGAACTGTGCCGAGGTGACGTCGCCGAGTGCCGCGTACGCGACAGCCGACACGGAACCGTTGGCCGCACCACGGACGACGCCGGTGGCAACCCAGCGACCGTAGGGATCGCGTGGCGTCAGTTGCACCGCGACGCCCTGGCCGACCGCAGTTGCATCGATGGTGCTGCTGCGCCCGGCGGGGGCATCACCCACCTTCTGCACGATCTCGGGAATGCCCCCCGGCCACGACGACGACGCCGGCAACGTGTGGCGCACCTTCAGCACCCGCCGGCGCACCTCGTCGATGCCGAGCTGGTCGACCACCCACTTGAGGCGGGCGCGCAGCTTGTTGTCGCGGTTGCCGGTCTGCTCGAACACGCGCAGCACGGCTTCGACGGTGGGCAGCAGGTCTTCGCGAGTGGTGAACTCCTCCAACGCCTGCGCCGGGTGCGGTGTGGCGCCCAGGCCGCCGGCGATGTAGACGCGAAAGCCGGCTTCCACCGAGCCGTCGGCCAGCGTGCGGGTGACGGCCACCACGCCGGCGTCATTGAACATCGCCTGCCCGCAGTCGGTGCTGCAGCCGCTGAAGTTGATCTTGAACTTGCGCGGCAGGCGCTGGCCCAGCGGGTTGCGCACGAAGTGCTCGAAGGCAGCCTCCGCCCAGGGCGTGACATCGAGGTGCTCGTGGGGACATGCACCGGCGAGGTGACACGCCATCACGTTGCGCACGGTGTCGCCGCAGGCCTCACGGCTGGTGAGGCCGACTGCGCCGAGCAGTCGCATCACCTCCGGCACGCGAGTGAGCTCCACGTAGTGCACCTGCACGTTCTGGCGAGTGGTGATGTGGCCCCACCCGCGCGAGAACTCGTCGGCGATGTGGCCCATCAGGTCGAGCTGCTCGGGCGTGATGGTGCCCGCCGGCAGCTTGATGCGCACCATCTGGTTGGTACCGCCCTGACGCTGGCCATAGACGCCGTTGTTCAGCCGCATGACGCGGAACACGTCCTCGCCGATCTCGCCGGCGAGGTACTGCGCGATGGCCCGCTCGAAGCGCTCGATGTCGCGGTGCTGCTCGGCATCCAGATCGCGAGGTGCGGCGATGATCGGGGTAACACCCACGGCGGGCCTCCAGCGGTGAACGGCAGGACATGAACGGCAGAATCGATTGGTCGGTCGAAATACGACTAACCCAATCAACAATAGAGGGTATCGACGCCGGAGCCAACCAGCGGATGGAGTTCAGCGGCCGGGATCCTCGCCGATCTCGCGCAGCGCATCGTGCAGCGCTCCCCGCAAGCGACGCGCCATGTCGGGCGTGAAGTGCCCCACCATGCCGGTGCCGGGGCGGCCGACCTCCTCGATGGTGAGCACGACGCGCGGCTCGGCATCGTCGTAGTCGTCGCTGATGGCGGCTGCCCACGACAGGCGGCCGGCATCGTCGGCGCCTTCGGGCAGGTCGTCCTCGGTGAACGGGTAGTCGTCGATCGATCGTCGCATGTTCGCTCCTTCAGGCCAGGGTGACGTGCACGGCCAACGGCCCGCGGAACTCGAAACCGCTCAACTCGACGGGGCGGGTGAGCTCGATGTGCCGGAACCGGTCGAGCAAGCGTTCGACGGCCAGACGAACCTGCTGGCGGCCCAACCACTCACCGAGGCAGCGATGCTCGCCGATCGCGAAGGCGAGGTGGGCGCCCTCTCGACGATCCAGCGAGAACACGTCGGGTTGCGACCACCGCCGCGGATCGCGGTTCGCCGCGCTGAGGCAGGCGGCAACCAGCGAACCGGCCGGCACGTCCACGCCGGCCAACGACACATCGTGCACGGCCTGCCGGGTCGCCGTGCCCACCGGCGAGACCCACCGGAACGTCTCCTCGATCACCTTGCGCAGCACCGCACCATCGGCGCGGACCGCAGCCATCACCGCCGGCTGGGTGAGCAGCACCCACATCACCAGCGCCACGCCATCGCGCGGTTCGTTGATACCGCCCGAGACCATCAGCCGGATGTTGCTGACGATCTCGTCGCGAGTGAACCCACGCTGCACGTACTCGCTCAGCTCCCCGCGGGCGAGCGCAGCATCGATCGCATCGGCCAGCTCGGCGTTGGCGGTGGCCGCGAGTTGGGCCCGCTGCGGGTCGTTCTCGAAGTTGGCGATGCCCGCGCACACACCGCGGTTCCACACCGCCAGGTCGTGCCAGTCGACCGACCACCCGAGCGCCGCTGCGAGCGCCAGGTTGGCAAGCGGCTCGGCGTAGGCGGTCATCAGCTCCACCTCACCGCCCGGCGAAGCGTGGTGGGGGAACTGATCGATGAGCTCGTCGAACAGCGCCGGCAGACCATTGCGAACGACGGGCAGCGCGGTGGACGCCACGAACGGCGGGCGCATGCCGTCGGCCAAACGGTCGTGCGCGGCACCGTCGAGGGTGAGCATGTTCTCGCCCAGGCAGTCGCGCAGCCAGGACGGCTCGGTGTTGCTGCGGAACAGGTCGGGGTGCTCGCACACCTGCACCACGTCGTCCCAACGGGTGACCAGCCACATGCCCAGGCTGGGCACGAACGCGACCGGCTCGTGCTGCTGCAGCTCGGCGAACACCGGGTACGGGTCGCGTTCGAGCAGCTCCAGGTTGATGTCGGCCGCACGCACGGCGGGGGTCACGCGCGACGCCTCACACCACGCAGTGGCCTCCGGCCCGCCATGCGCCGGTACATCACCACCAGGAGCATGACCACCGACACCGCGAGAGCAGCGATGACAGCGACCGCACCCTGCCTCGAGATCGGGTAGTGCACCAGCAGGCGCAGCATCGCCGCCGTGCTGACCACCCACGCGACGATGGCGAAGCGGGCGGTGACATCTTCCAACTGGGTGAGCTCGTGATCGCGGCTGACGGCGGTCTGGCCGGCGCCCTCGGTTCGCAGCAGCGACTCGAGCCACCGAACCGGCGACGACACCACGATCAGGACAGTGGGCGCCCAGATGGCCATCACGCCGGCGATCCACCGTTCGTCGGGCACCGAGACACGGGTCTGCCCGTTGACCGCGGCGGCGCACCCGAACGTGGCGACAGCAGTGACCACGATGACGAGCAGCGCCTTCACGTAGCGCAGCACGATCACCTGCAGGCGCAGCATGTGGCGCACGATGCCGTATTCGATCTTGGCGACTTCCTCCACCAGCGTGCGGCGCCGAGCGGCAGCCAGTTCGAAGAGTGCCTCGGCGCGTGCCCGGTCGGCTTCGGTTGCGGTGTCGTCGACGAGGCCCGGATAGGCAGCGAGCTGCTTGTCGATGCGGGCACGGGCGCGATCGTTGCCGGGCACCAACAGGCCAACGGTGGCGGGGGCGCGGTGCACCGCCTCGTAGGCGGCATTGGTGGCTTCGTCGAACTCGTCGATGGGCATGCGCAGCCCGGTGAGCGTGAAGCGCGGCGTGAACACCTCGCCATCGGCGTGCACGACGTGATTGGCATGGAAGTAGAAGCGGGTGAGCTCGATGACCACCAACCACAGCACCACCAGCGCCAGCACGATCGACAACGCGACTGCGATCATCAGCAAACCTCGCGACCACGACACCGGGCCGGCCAGCAGCGCACGCAGCACCTGCAGCACGGCATCGCGTTCCAATGCCGGCAACAGCACCAGGATGCCAGCACCGGAGAGCAGCGCGGTGGCCACGCGGTGCATGGTTGACAGGCGCACTTCGCAACGCTGCAGGAAGCCGCGCATCGCCGCTCGTTCATCGGCGTTGGCGGCAGCAGCGGCACCCTCGACCGGATCACTCATGCCGGACCGGGCCTCGCACCACGAAGAACATGCTCGGCACGCTAGTACCTGCGCTCCACATTGAACCGTGTGGCCCTGCACGGCGAGACTGGCCGGATGAGTGCTTCCGACGATTCCCAGCTGGCCCGCGTCACGGCCGCCATCGACACCCTGCTGGCCGACCACCCGCCGGCCACCACCGACGACCGCGAGTTTCGCGGCCTCCGCTACGACGCCGGGCTGGCGTGGGTGCACTTCCCGGAGCACTTCGGTGGCCTCGGCGTTCGGCCCGACCTGAACCGGCTCGTCGAGGAGCGTTGCCGCAAGGCCGGCGCGAAGGCCACAGATGCGAGCACGTTCTTCATGGCGCTCGCCGGCCCCACCATCGTCACGCACGGCAGCGACGAGCAGAAGCAGCGCTTCCTGCGCCCGATGTTCACCGGCGAGGAGAAGTGGTGCCAGCTGTTCAGCGAGCCAGGTGCCGGCAGCGACTTCGCCGGCCTCAGCACCCGCGCCGTGCGCGACGGTGACGAATGGATCGTCAACGGGCAGAAGGTGTGGAACACGTTGGCCCACCTGGGTGACTGGGGCATGCTCGTCACCCGCACCGATCCGGAGGCGCCGAAGCACAAGGGCATGACCTACTTCGCGCTCGACATGCGGTTGCCCGGTGTGGAGGTGCGTCCGCTGCGCCAGATCACCGGCGAGGCCGAGTTCAACGAGGTCTACATGACCGACGCGCGCGTGCCCGACGATTGCCGCATCGGCGCGGTCGGCGAAGGGTGGCGGGCGGCGCTGACAACGCTGATGAACGAACGCACGGCCATCGGCTCCGGCAGCGGGGGCGGCAAGCGCAAGGGCCCCATCGACGAGGCCATCCGCCTGTTCAAGCTGTTGCCCACCGAGCAGCAGACGGGCGCCAAGCGCGACCACCTGATGCAGCTGTACTGCACCTCCGAGGTCAGCCTGCTCACCAATGCACGCGGCGCCGCCAAGGCCAAGGCCGGCAACCCGGGGCCGGAAGGCTCGATCGCGAAGCTGGCGCTCAGCAACTTCAACAAGGTGTGCACCGAGTTCTGCATGGAGCTGCTGGGCGCCGACGCGATGGTCGGCTACGACTTCACGTTCCGCCGCCCGGAGAACCTGTCGGTCGACGGAATGGACCACGGCATTCGCCACAGCTTCCTGCGCGCTCGCGCCAACAGCATCGAAGGCGGCACCACCGAGATCATGAAGAACATCCTCGGCGAGCAGATGCTGGGCCTGCCCGGCGAGCCCAGGGTCGACAAGGACGTGGCCTGGAGCAAGGTGCCGCGCAGCTGACGCCGGCACGGCGGGCAGCGAACGCGCATGACGGCATCCCGCAGGACCGGGCCATCCGAGGTGAACCGAGTCAGCGGGTGATCCAGGGCGTGACCACGAGGCCGACCACGCGCAGGCGGATCGGGCTGCTGGGCACCGCGACGCGGAAGCGACCGAACTCGTCGGCGACCACTTCGATGGGGTCGCCGTCTTCCACCTCCACCAGCAGCTGGGCGTCGGTGGGTGGGCTCAGCTGGCCCACGATGATCGGTGCGCCGGCGTGCAGCTCGAGGTCGATGGAGACGTGGTCGTTGACGAAGCTGAGCAGGCGTGCCTCGGCTTCCGAAGCACGCATCGCCACCAGCTCGCCCGCCGAGGCGGAGTCGAACGCGAGCGCTGCCAGCTCCTCGGAGAGCAGATCCATGTCGATCGCCGCATACGCGGCGTCGAGCGCAGCGTCGGGAATGGGCTCGTAGGCGTCGAGCGTCTCGGCCAGCAACTGGGCAAGCCGATCGTCGTTCATGTGGTGCATTCGGTCGTTCATCTCACTCAGTTCCGCCGTTCAGGAAGGGGGCCAGCTCCGGGCTCGTGCGCAACCGCTGCAAGCAGCGCGCCCGGGTGGGGCCGATGGAGCCGTGGGGCAGGTTGAGCACCCGGCTGATCTCGTCGTAACCGATCGGAGGGTCGGCGGAGAGCATGCGCATCAGCGCCTGATGCTCGGGCGAGAGGCTGCTGAACGCGGCGTACAGTGCGGTGCGCAGCTCGTCGCTCTCCAGCCCCTCACCATGGTCGCCATGGTCCACCGTGCGCAGGGGCAGCTCGGCCATGGGCACCAGCTTGGAACGCCGCCGCGACACCGTGTTCGCTTCGTTGCGAGCCGTCGTCGCCACCCACCCGGGCAGCTTCTCCGGCTCGCGTACAGTGGCCAACCGCTCGTGCAGGCGGAAGAAGGTGCTCGCAAACGCATCGTTGCGGTCCTCCTCGGAAAGGTCGTAGCTGTAGATGACCTTCCACGCGACACCCTTCAAGCGGTTGACAAGATCGCGCCAGGCCCGCTGGTCGCGCTCCAACGCCCGAGCCACGAGGGCGGGCAGATCGGAGGAGGACTGGTGGCGGGGGTCCACTGTCGTCAGCCTAGGCACGCATCACAGAGACGGCCACAGCGAGCTGGATACACGAATCCGCCAGGCCGCCGGCGGGTTCGCTAGTTTCCCCGCGCAGCAACGCAGGTGAACGACGCTGCCGCAGCGACGAGGTCGACGCGTTCCTCAGCGATCGCCCGTCGCACGCAGCTGCCCAGCGCGACATCGGGCGCCTGGCCACGCCGCATTGCCGAGTGGATCGCCACCGCGACATCGGCTGCCGCGGCGTCGGCCACTGGCATCAGCGGAGCGACCAACGTGCGCACACCCAGCGCCATCAGCACGGCCGAGGTGCCCAACAGCTCATCGCCGGGCAGCACACCGCTGCGACCGGCACTGCAGGCCGTGAGCACCACCGTGGCGGGCACCGCCTCCAGCTCTTCGAGCTCGTGCACGTGC
>ERZ1026792.1215-NODE-1215-length-17079-cov-2.598160_pt1 | contig 17079 bp, 11 predicted proteins | sample MGYA00520884_ERZ1026792 | MGnify/ENA primary metagenome ERZ1026792 (study PRJEB33270, sample SAMEA104284473) | anaerobic digester metagenome | biome: Anaerobic digester microbiome; feature: mesophilic sludge digester; material: Anaerobic digester biomass... | reverse complement strand
TCGAACTCGCGGTAGTCGTACGGCCGCGGCGTGATAACGCCCTCGGGCGCGCCACTGTCGGCGAGGGAGGTCGCCAGGCCCTCATCACGGTTGCCGAACTTGGTGTAGGTGACGCCGGTGGCGGTCTTGACGGCCAGCAACGCCGCGACTTCGGCTAGGACGGGGGCCTCCGTCCGCGGGTCGAGCGTCGCCGCCAGGAGTTCGTCGAACCGCATCGGCGGCTGGCTCGATGCTGCGCGCCAATTGCTGACGGTCTATGTGGCGGACCAGGGCATTGGCATCCCGTCGCAGGAGCAGGAGCATCTGTTTCAGCGTTTTTACCGGGTGGATTCGAGCCTGCGACGCAAGACGCAGGGCGCCGGCCTGGGACTTTTTCTGTGCAAAGCGATCATCGAGGCTCACAATGGGCGCATCTGGGTGCGGAGCGAACCGGGCAAAGGCAGCACATTTTTCTTCACGCTGCCCCTGGGTGCGGTGTGATGCCGCGAAAGGCGGAGGCAAGCATGGCCATAGCAAGCAGTGAAAAGCCACGCATTTTGGTTGTAGATGATGAAGCGCGCATTCGCCGCCTGGAGCGAATGAATCTGGAGCTGGAAGGTTTCGAGGTCATCGAGGCAGCCGACGGCTTTCAGGCGCTCGATCGCGTGCGCGAGGACTTGCCCAACCTGGTGGTGATGGATGTGGCGATGCCGCAGATGGACGGTTTCGAGACCTTGCACCTGCTGCGCGAGATTTCTTCGGTGCCGGTCATCATGGTCACGGTGAAGGCCGAAGTGAGCGACCGTATCCATGGGCTTGACCTGGGAGCCGATGATTATCTGACCAAGCCGTTCAATCCCCAGGAATTGGTGAGCCGCATCCGCGCGGTGCTGCGGCGCACGGACGATCGCAGCCTGGCGACCCAGGAGTTGATCCGGGTGGACGATGGGCTGAGCATTGATCTGGAGCGCCACGAGGTGCTGGTGCATGGTGTGCGCATCAAGCTGCGCCCCACCGAATATCGTTTGTTGTACCACCTGGTGCAGAACGCGGGCCGCGTGGTGCCGCGCGAAACGCTGATGGCGCGGGTGTGGGGGCCGGAGTATCGCGACGAACATCAACTGCTGCGCGTCTACATCACCTATCTGCGGCAGAAGATCGAGCCGGACCCCGCCCACCCGCGCTACATCATGAACGAACGCGGGGTGGGCTACAGTTTCGTGGACTTCAAGCGCAGGCCGGGCGAGTGACGAAGTTTGGCCGCCGGGCCATTCATCACCCACTGACTTACGACCCGGTGTGGCACTCGGTGCATTTTTCGTCCGTGTCAGCGCGGTGGTCCGCCGGCAGCTCAAGGCGATCAGCGGCGTGACATAACGAGCAGGTCTCGCGCCCTTCGATTGGATGGGCCATCGGCTGCGGTGTGGGCGTTGGGCCTGGCGTGGAGGGCAGAGCCGCCTCGTGGCAGCGCAGACATTCAGCGCCGGTATAGAGCGCATGATTGGCCGGGATAGGCACAGTGCTGCGTGGGTTGTGGCAGGCAGTGCAGTCCATGTTGTTGAGCAGCGGATGCGGCATCAGCGGTGGTCTATGCATGCTGGTGGCAGTTGTCAGCGGCGTCGGCCGCGAATCGGCTGTTGGCAGGGGGGCGGCCGGCGTCGGACGGGTGCAGGCGGCCGACAGGATCATCAGAACCAGAACAAGCGGGATGCGATGGATTGGGTTTCTCGAACAGCATTTTCGTATTTGTACAAGCATGTTGTTCATTCTACACCATTCCAGTGAGAACAGCAATCAAAACGTTCTTTTGCTATGGCCGGTTTGCATTGTGGCGTACAGTTGTGTATAATCTGCCGCAGTATAAAGTCAACCTCTTGCACAGCTGGCGGAAGAAAAAATGTCTGCACCGCGCGACAAAATTGGCTATCTGTCAGAAATCGAGATCTTTCAAGATCTCTCCCCTCGCGAGATCCAAGAGATAGATCGTATCACGACGATCAGCCAGGTTCAGAAGGGCAAGGTATTCTATCGCCCAGAAGAAACGGGCGAGGTTCTCTTCATTCTGAAAAAGGGCAAGGTGCAACTGTATCGCATTTCGGCCGAGGGGAAGAAGCTGGTCATCACGACGCTGGGACCTGGCACCCTTTTTGGCGAAATGGCCCTCTTGGGCCAACAGATGCACAACGCGTTTGCCGAAGCCACCGATGATTGCCATATCTGCGTCATGAGCCGCACGGACCTGGAGCGGCTGTTCCTGAACAAACCAATGGTGGCGCTGCGCGTGCTGGAGATTACCGGCCGCCGCCTGCGTGACGCGGAAAAGCGCCTGGAAGACATGGCCTTCAAAGGCATCCCCGCTCGCCTGGCCTCGCTGCTCCTGCGCGTACGCGTGGAGCAAAACAGTGACGACATCAAAGGGTTGACGCATCAGGACCTGGCCGAAACGGTGGGCACTTATCGTGAGACGGCCACCCAGGTCCTCAACGACCTGAAGGTGCAGGGCCTGATTGAGATCGGCCGCAAACACATCGTGATTCTGGACCCACAGCGGCTGCAGGCCGTCGCCGGGTCCTAACCGAATCCAACCCCCAATCCCGCAGGCTGCTCCAGGACGAGTCGCCTGACTGCCCTCTCGAACAATCTGTCGCACCCGTACCCGATGCTTATTTCAACCGGCGTGACGGCACTCGCCGCGAGACCGGTATTGTTATAGACCATCACCCTGGTGTTCTGGCATTTCTGCTATTGCGGCGCCCGTGCGTCGCCGGCAGAAGGCCCTGAGCAGGAAAGGAGAATTGGCGCCCCATCTTAGTGACAGCAACCGTCAGGGTGTTCACACCTGTCTGCGCCTTGACCATCGTGTTCGTTCGACTGTTCGGCACCCCAAGTGCATCACCCAGAGGAGAAACTTTCATCATGCGTAAAACTGGACTGTATGTCCTACTCGTTGTGCTGTTGCTCGCCACCATGGCGATCGTGGCGCCCTTTGCAGGCGCTAACCAGCTTGCCGGCCCTGTGGCCCCAGGCGCCCAGGATGTAGCTGCTGCCGCCGGTGGCAAGGTCGAGTTCGTTCCTGGCCACAATGTCCCGAACGCACCGATGGTGCCAGGCGCCATCCTGTTCGACAACGGCCCCCTGGTCACGCACCCGGGCGGCGGCTTCGGCGGCGCCGATGCCAGCGCCGTGCAGACCGCAATCGGCCTGACTATCTACGGCGCTGGCCACCAGCTTTCGGCCAACAACCGCGTCGCCGACGACTTCACTGTCCCAGCCGGCGAAACCTGGACGATCAACACGGTTACTTTCTACGCGTATCAGACTGGCTCGACGACTACGTCCACGATGAACGCGGTCAATCTGCGGATCTGGAGCGGTATGCCGGACGTCGGCAGCGTCGTCTTCGGCGACACCACCACCAACCGCATGGCCAGCACCAGTTTCACCAACGACTACCGCGTGCTTGATACGGGCCTGACCGTTAGCAACCGCCCCATCATGGGCCAGGTGACCACGGTGGGCACCGTGCTGACCGCCGGCACCTATTGGCTCGACTGGCAGACCGGCGGCACTTTGGCCTCTGGTCCCTGGGCGCCCCCTGTCTCGATCGTGGGTCAGACGGGCAAACCGGGCGCCAATGCCATGCAATCCATTGCCGGTGCAGCATTCGTCGCCCTACTTGACACCACTTTCCCGCAAGACCTGCCGTTCATGATCGAAGGCAGCAGCAGCGGCGGCGGCCCCACCCCCACGCCTACGACTCCGCCGCCTCCGACTCCGACTCCCACACCGCTCCCGCCGCGCTGCCCCGCCGGCTTCAGCGAAGTGACGCTGGTCAACGAAGGCTTCGAAGGCACCTTCCCGCCCGCCGGCTGGGTCGTGGCCAACAGCACCTCAAGCTGCACAGGCATTCCTGACTGGACCAACACCGATCCTGGCGCCCGCGGCAACCTCACCGGCGGCAGCGGCCTCTTCGCCGTCGCGGACAGCGATGCCTGCGGCAGCGGCGTTGCGATGAACGCCCAGATGTGGTCACCTGTGCTCAACCTGACCGGCTACACCGATCCGCGCATCGTCTTCAAGTATGACTACAACGACCTCGGTTCTGCGGACTCCGGCGCGCTGGACTTCAGCACCGACGGCGGCTCGACCTGGTCGAACATCACCACCTGGACGGTCGATGATCGCGGCCCCAAGACCTACGATGGCACCTTCGTCTCCACCAGCGCCAATACCGTCATCCGCTGGCACTACATCGCCGGTTGGGACTGGTGGTGGGAAGTGGACGATGTCGCGGTCACGGCCTGCCAGGCTCCGCCCACCGCGGTTGACCTGGACGATGTCTCGGCCAGCAATGGCACGGTGACCTGGGCCTGGATGTTGGCCGTTTTGATGGCTGTAACCGGCGTCTCTGTCTGGCGCTGGCGCCGCGGCACCAACTAACGTTGAACCCGCGGGTGTAGTTCGGCTCCCGAACGTTTGAAACAAGAAAGCCAGGCTTCTGCAAAGAGGCCTGGCTTTTTTTTGTCAATTCTTCAGGTTTTCAATCGTTGGCCGACGCGGCCGCAGGCGATTCGGTGTCACTGACTGGCGCCGGTGTGAAGCTGACGTCCGCCAGCCGCCGCGTTGCCAGTTCGACATAGGCCGCGTTGGTCTCATAGCCCACAAAATGGCGCCCGGCTTTGCGAGCGGCAATGGCCGTTTGCCCGCTGCCCATGAACGGATCGAGCACCACCTCATCGGCCAGGCTGTAGAGCTGAATCAGGCGCCGCGGCAGTTCGATCGGAAACGGCGCGGGATGACCGATCTTGCTGGCTGCCTCGGCCGCGAAAGTCCAGACGCTCTTGGTGTACTCCAGAAATTCATCGCGGCCAATCGTGTTCTTGCGCCCGGGGTTGTGGCGGGTGTAAGTGTCTTTGCAAAAGACCAGGATGTACTCGTGCGCATCACGCAGGATGGGATTGGTGGCCGACATCCAACTGCCCCACGCGGTGGATGGACTCCCGCCCGCGGCCTTGTTCCAGATGATTTCGCCGCGCATCAGGAAGCCCAAATCGAGCATGGATTCCAGGATGAAGGCATGCAGCGGGATGTACGGCTTGCGTCCCAGGTTCGCCACGTTGATGCAGGCGCGACCGCCGGGCACCAACACCCGTTTGACCTCGCGCCACGCACGCGTCAGAAAGGCCAGGTATTCCGACAGCGAAAGGTCGTCGTCATACTGCTTGCCCACGTTGTACGGCGGCGAGGTGACCATCAAGTGGACGCTGGCATCGGGCAGGTCATCCATCGCTTCACAGCTCTTGCAGAAGATGCTGTCCAGCGCGGCCGCTGGCAGTGGATTTTCTGCATAGGGCGCCCCGCTTGGCGTGTCCAACAGCGGCAATTCTGCCATCAGGCGGCTGGCATAAAACGGCGTGGCATCATGATTGGCGCGCCCCGTGGAGCCGAAGTTACTGGTGATCGTGCGTGGTTTGCGACGTGGTGGCGACACCGGTCCTGTTTCCTTTCTCGTCTTCGTGCCTTCGTGTGCGGGCGCTTGTCAGGATTGTCAACTTATGGTATGGTGAGTACGCAGTCGGCTGCTGCAAGGTCAGAAACCCGGTTTTCAGCCATGTCTGTCCAGTGTTGGAGAGGTTGGTCATGCCAGTTCCACGTTTGACCGCGATCGTCTTGCATGTGACCCATGTGGCGTCCAGTGCTGCCTTCTACCGGGACTGCCTGGGCGCCGTGTCCCTGTTCGACTATGGCGATACCGATACATTCCTGGCCCTACGTCTGGGTGATGTCGAACTTCATCTGCACGCCGCGCAGGCTGCCACTGAGCAGCTTGCGTCAACCTGGCCGGTGGGGGCGGCCAACGGCGTGGGGGTTGCCCTGCACATTCACGCCAGCGATCTGACACGACTCAGCAGCCTGATTCAGCGCGCCGGCGGTCAAGTCCTGCAGGAAGCCAGCCCCCAGCCCTGGGGCACGATTGAGATGGTCGTGGCCGATCCCGATGGCTTTTGCCTTCTCCTATGGGAAGGACAGCACAGCCCGAACATTCAAACCTGGTGAAGCTCTGCTGTAGGTCCGGCCTCCTGGCCGGACGACGCTGGCGCAGGAGAGCGTGCTCTGCCGCAGACAGCGTCGTCACGCCGGAGGCGTGACCTACGATTGCGCTCTCCGCGGTGGATTCCAGGTCTCCCTCAATCCCTCAATTGGGCGCGGTCAGTTCCTGTATCTTACCCGAAACCAGGCGCATCAGCTCGCCGACAGTGTCGCGATCGAAAGCAAAGCGGATGTTTGCCGCCTGGAAAAGGGCCGGCAATGGGCGCGTGTCACCCAGCGCCAGCGCGGCTCGATAGTCAGCCACCGCTTGCGCCTGATCGTGCAGCGCGTTGCGCCACACCTGCATGGCGCCAACCTCAGCCAGGCCATATTCGATGTAGTAGAAGGGCACGGTGAAGATGTGCCCCTTGCGCTGCCAACCGGTCTCCTTCTCCCTCTGCAGGCCAGTGAAGTCAATTCCCGGCATGAAGCGATCCCACAGCTCGCTCCACTTGGCATCCAGATCGGTGGCCGTGATATTGTCCGGCGCCTCGGCATAGACCCAATGCTGGAAACGATCTACCACGGCCATGTAGGGCAAGAAGGTGATAATACCGCGCAGCTTCTGGGCGTAGGCCCGCTGTGCGTCAGCCTCTGAGTAGAAACCGCCGCGACTCTGCGCCAGATAGGGCGCCGCCAGCAGTTCCATGCCCATCGAAGCCACCTCACAGAATTCCATGGGGCCGTTGAGGTTCCAAACCAGCGGCTGGCGCGCCGACTCCAGATAGTGGAAGGCATGGCCGCCCTCGTGCAGCAGGGTCTGCACGTCATCATGCGTCCCCGCCGCGTTCATGAAGATGTACGCACGCCGGCTGACCGGGAAGCTGGCGCAATAGCCGCCGGGCGCTTTGTTTTGCCGTGAGGGCAGATCCAGAAACCCGTCGCGCAGCGTGGCAAAGTGCTTGCCCAACACCGGGTCAACCTGGTTGAACATGCGCTGCACCCCGGCTTCCAGATCGCGCACGTCGTTGAACGGTCGCAGCGGTTCACCTTCGGTTTCAACCTCCATGTCCCACGGGCGCAGCGTAGTCAGTCCCAGTTTGGTCGCCCGTTGCTGATTGAGCGCCGTCGCCACGGGCACGACCTCATGCTCGATCGCATCGTGAAATGTGAAGCAATCCTCCGGCGTATAATCGAAACGGTTATAAGCCTGCCACATGTAGGATCGAAAGGTGGAAAATCCGGCATTGCGTGCCATCTGCCGTCGCTTGGGCAGCATGCTGAGGTAAAGCTCGTTCAGCCTGGCGCGGTCGGCCAGAAAACGATCCATCAAGAGGCGCCAGGCGCGCTCACGTGTCGCGCGGTCGCGCTCATGCAGGTGTAAGCCGGCCTGCGGCAGGGTTTCCACCTGTCCATCCCACTCGATGGTCATGGCGCCCACGGTCTTGTCGTACTCGTTGCCTTGCTTGACCAGTTCCGTTTCCAGCGGGATGTTCTCTTCGCGGAAGATGCTGGCTTCGGTGCGAAAGCGCTTCAGCAGCATCGCCGTGTCGGCCGCCGGCACATAGTCGCTCAGGGCCAGGAACTTCTGCTTCAGAGCCTGGTTGGCGGTGGACGATTTGGGAACAATGTCCTCCACCAGGTGGTTGAAGCGCGCCTCGGCCGCGGCGTCTGCCGTGTTTTCCGATACCGCACGGTTAATCTGCGCGCTGCCCTCATGCAAGGCCGCGTTCAGGTCGCTCCATTCTTGCAGCCAGGCGCCGGCGGTTTCGACGGTCAGCTCGGCCGCCTGCAGCCGGTCGAACAGCGGCTGCAAGGTCCCCCAATCGAGGATATCAATGTGTGGATATGCCATGGTACCATCCTATCGCAATTGATCTGTAACCGGTGCTCGCCGCTGCAGACGCTGGGCGCTGTGCGCGGCGCGCTCCGCGTGGTAGGATGAGCGCACCAACGGCCCACATTCCACCCACGGAAAGCCGCGCGCCTGCGCCTCGTCGCGCAGTTGGGCGAACTCGTCCGGTGAATAGTAACGCTCGATCGGCAGGTGAAAACGGCTCGGCTGCAGATACTGGCCGATCGTGATGATGTCCACCTGGTGGTCGCGCAGATCATCCATCACCTGCAAGACCTCATCCCAGCGCTCGCCCAGCCCCACCATCAGGCCGGATTTGGTGAGCGCGCCCGGATCCATCTGCTTGGCCGCAGTCAGCACCTGCAGGGAGCGAGGGTACTTGGCCTGCGGCCGCACCCGCTGATAGAGCCGCGGCGCGGTTTCTACATTGTGGTTCAAGATTTCCGGCTGCTGCGCCATCACCTTCTGCAAGGCGTCCATGTTACCCATGAAATCGGGGATCAGGACCTCGATCGTCGTCTCCGGCATCAGCGCCCGGATGCAGCGGATGGTTTCGGCAAAGATGCCTGCGCCGCCATCCGACAACTCATCGCGGTTGACCGACGTCAGCACAGTGTGGCGCAGTCCCATCGCCTGCACAGAATCGGCCACCCGCTGCGGCTCCGCCAGGTCCAGAAACTCAGGCCGGCCGGTCTTGATCTTGCAGAAGCCGCAGGAGCGCGTGCAGGTATCGCCCAGCAGCAGAAAGGTGGCAGTGCCGGCGTTCCAACATTCGCCAATGTTGGGACAGCCGGCCTCCTCGCACACCGTGTGCAGCGTCTTGCCGCGGAACAAGCCCTTGAGCTCGTCGTATTTGGAACTGTCGGGCGCGCGCACCCGCAGCCAGTCTGGCCGCCGGCCCGGCGTCAAGTGTTCATGATGCCAGTCATGCCGGGGTGGCTCCGGATTCAGTTCGATGGGCACAGAGGCAGATTGAGTCATGATCTATTTTCAGGTCGGACGGAACTCGCCCTCGATGAAGTCGTCGCCGCTGCCACCGCTGCCGGGGTTGGAGTTGGGGCCGCCATCGCCGCCATCGCCGCCATCGCCGGCCGGCCCGCTGCCGGTTTGATGCATGCGTGTGCCCACCTGTTGCCAGGCCGCCATCAGCTCATCGCTGGCGCTGCGAATGTGGCTGCCATCCTGACCTTGCAGGGCAGAGCGCGTGGCGGCCACCTTGCCTTCCAGCATGGATTTGTCCTCAGCCGTGATCTTATCGCTGTTCTCGTGGACAAACTTCTCCACCTGGTAGACCGACATATCCGCGTGATTACGAGCCTCTACTTCATCCTTGCGGCGTTGGTCTTCTGCGCGGAAGCGCTCGGCATCCTTGACCATGCGCTCGATCTCATCTTTTTTGAGACCACTGGAGGCCGTGATGCGGATTTGCTGCTCGCGCCCGGTCGCCTTGTCCTTGGCAGAGACGTGCAAGATGCCGTCGGCGTCAATATCGAACGCCACTTCAACCTGGGGCATCCCGCGCGGCGCCGGCGGAATGCCGTCCAGGATGAAATTGCCCAGCATCTTGTTGTCGCCGGCCATCTGACGTTCGCCCTGGAAGACCTTGATCTCGACGCTGGTCTGCATATCGGATGCAGTAGAAAAGACCTGGCTCTTCTTCGTCGGAATGGTGGAATTGCGCTCGATCAGCGCCGTCATGACCCCGCCGAGCGTCTCGATGCCAAAGGTCAGCGGTGTGACATCCAGCAAGAGCACGTCCTTGACTTCACCCTTGAGCACACCGGCCTGAATGGCCGCGCCCACGGCTACCACTTCATCCGGGTTGACGCCCTTGTGCGGGTCCTTGCCAAACTGGCGACGGACCGCTTCCTGCACCGCCGGCATACGCGTCATGCCACCGACCAGAACCACCTCATCAATGTCCTTCACCGTCAGCTTGGCATCCTCCAGCGCGCGGCGCACAGGCACAATGCTGCGCTCGATCAGGTCGCCGGTCAACTGCTCCAGCTTGGCCCGTGACAGCGTCATGGTCAGGTGCTTAGGCCCGCCGGCGTCTGCGGTGATGAAGGGCAGGTTGATCTCGGTCTGCATCACCGTCGAAAGTTCGATCTTGGCCTTCTCGCCTGCTTCCTTGAGGCGCTGCAACGCCATGCGATCCTGGCGCAGGTCAATGCCCTGTTCTTTCTTATACTCGTCGGCGATCCAGTCAATGATGCGTTGATCGAAGTCATCCCCGCCCAGGAACGTGTCGCCATTGGTGGAGAGCACCTCGAACACGCCGTCGCCGACATCCAGGATGGAGATATCGAACGTGCCGCCGCCCAGGTCATAGACGGCGATCTTCTCATCCTTCTTCTTGTCCATCCCGTAGGCCAGTGAGGATGCGGTGGGTTCATTGATGATGCGCAAAACGTTGAGACCGGCAATTTTGCCCGCGTCTTTGGTCGCCTGACGCTGACTATCGTTGAAATAGGCCGGCACGGTGATGACCGCGTCGGTCACCGGCTCGCCCAGGTAGGCCTCGGCATCGGCCTTGAGCTTCTGCAAGATCATGGCAGAAATCTCCGGCGGCGAATACTCCTTGCCACCCATCACCACCCAGGCATCGCCGTTTTGCTTTTCGGCAATCTTGTAGGGAAGTATCTGGCGGGCGCGCTGCACCTGTGGGTCACTAAACTTGCGCCCCATCAGGCGCTTGACCGAAAAGATCGTGTTATCCGAGTTGGTAATGGACTGACGCCGGGCCACCTGGCCCACCAGGCGCTCGCCCGTCTTGGGGTTGACAGCCACCACCGATGGTATCAGGCGCGCCCCTTCACTGCTCGGAATGACGACCGCTTCGCCGCCCTCCATGACAGCCACCACTGAGTTTGTTGTTCCCAGGTCAATGCCGATGATTTTTCCCATTATGATATTTTCTCCTTATTCCTGTCCGGCCCTTGTGCCGTCTGCTTGATTCCCTCTGTCACCAACTGGCGTCTTACTGCGCCACGCGCACCAGAGCCGGTTGCAAGATCCGCTCGCCCAATTTATAACCCTTGCGCACTTCGCCAATGATCTGATTGGTTTGATACCCTTCGACTGCTTCGTGAGTGATCGCCTCATGTAAGGCTGGGTCGAAACCCTGGCCGTCGGTCTCGATGACCGTGACACCCTCACTGCTCAGTATATGGCTCAACTTGCGCTGAATGAGCGCAAAGCCGTTGACCCACTGCTGATCCTGCTCATTCAGGTCGGCCGGAATATGGGCGAAGGCGAGGGCGACATCGTCCAGCACCGGCAGGATGCGCAGGAGCAGGCGTTCGTTGGCGCTGAGGATCAGGTCAGCGCGCTCACGCTCGAAGCGCCGGCGCATGTTCTGCGCCTCAGCCGTGGCGCGCAACCAGCGGTCCTTATAATCGGCCGCCTCGTCCTGCGCAGTCTGCGCGGCTGCTTCCAGTGCGGCCAGGACAGCCGCGCTGTCAGCCGGGGTTTCGATGACCGGCGCCGCCTCCGCGGCGTCGCTGCCGTTTGTGTTCAATTCGTCTGCCATGATCTCTCCCACGGTCGTATTTTCTTGCATCATCGCTATCCGTAAAACTCGCGCAGCAGTTCGCTCATTAAATTTGCCACGTAGCGCACCGCGCTGATCGTGCGACCATACGGCATGCGCAGCGGCCCTAATACGCCCAAAACGCCGGTGGTATCGTCATCCACGCCGTAGCGCGATAACACGAGGCTGACCTGGCTCAACTCGCGCCAACGCCCTTCGCCGCCGATGATGACCTGTACGCCATCGCTCTCACGTGTCTTGGCTACAATGCTCTCCAGCAGCGGTCGCGCCTCGATGATCTCCACCACGCGGCGGATCATATCGCCTTCGGCAAACTCTGGCTCAGTCAGAGCATGGCTCAAGCCCTCGCGGTAAATATCGCTCACCCGTGAATCGAGCCGCTCCATGATCGGAATCATGAGATTGGCCACGTCGGCGGCCCAACTGCTCAAGATCGGACTCTGCGCTTTGATCTCGGCCACCGTGCGACCGGTCAACTGTTCGTTGAGTTCATTCGTGACGCGATGCAACTCCTCTTGCAGCAGGGGCAAGCTCAGCATCTGCTGCTTGACGCTTCCCTCCATGGTGACCAACACCAGGAGCACAATACCGTCACGAATTTCGATCAACTCCAGGCGTTTGAAGCGGCTGTTGATCGCCTTGGGGGCCGTCGCCAGGGCCACATTATGCACCGTGTGCGCCAGCACTGCCGCCGCCAGCTTGACCCAGTGATCCATCTCCGCCCGCGCCTGGCCGAACTGATGGCGAATGAGCAGGCGCTCTTCAGACGGCAAGGTCATGTCACCCAGGAGATGTTCAACGAAGAAACGGTAGCCTTCTTCCGTGGGCACACGTCCGGCCGAGGTGTGCGGGTGCGTCAGGAAGCCCAATTCCTCCAGCGCCGCCATTTCGCTGCGGATGGTGGCCGGACTCACTCCCAACTCATAACGCTCCAGGATGGCGCGCGAACCCATCGGGATACCAGACGCAATGTATTCCCGAATCACCAGGCCCATGATCGTACGCCGTCGAGCGCTCAGTTCATCTGTCATTCTTGTCTGTTCTCAGCGTGCCGGTTGAATTTTTAGCACTCTCGTCGTCAGAGTGCTAAGGCGACCGGGCACAATGATACCATGAAGGCAAGCGGATGTCAAAAGAATTTTAACGCCCTGCGCGCCCGCGCCAGTTGACGGCATGCATGGCTCCTTGTATACTTCTGTTCATGGATTCAACTCTTGATTTCGCAGCACAACTTTCCAGCCTGGGGCCAGTGGCGTTCAAGGTCACGCTGGCTGCTTTGCTCGGCAGCCTGATTGGGCTGGAGCGCATCTGGAAACGACATCCGGCCGGGCTACGCACCAACATGGTCATCGCGGTGGCCTCGTGTCTTTTCACCATCCTGTCCCTGAGTTGGTTTCCGATGGAGGGCACCTCGCGCGATACGGCCCGTGTCGCCGCGCAGATCGTCACCGGCGTCGGTTTTCTGGGCGCCGGCGCTCTCGTGCAGACAAAGAGCAGCATCCGCGGCATGACCACCGCGGCCACGATCTGGCTGGTGGCTGCTATCGGCATGGCGGTAGGCGTGGGCGCCTTTGCCCTGGCCATCTTCACCACCCTGCTGACTATCGCCGGCCTGGTGGTGCTGGCGCCGGTCAGCTATCACCTGGAACAGCGCGCCAAAGCGCGCCTGCGCCAGCGTCAGCGCCGACTGGCCGATAAAAACGGCAAAACTCCCCCCGACAGCCCCTGGGCCTGGCGTGAAGAGGACGGAGAAGAAAGCGAGAACGGCGACGCCGATCATCACTAGCCCCCGCCGTAGGTCACGCCTCCGGCGTGACGACGCCCCCTTCGACGAATCACGCTTCCGTGCGCCAACAACGCAAGCCTCCGGCTTGCGTTACCTACCACCCCGGCAGCCAATCGGGCGCGTAGTCGAAGTTGACTTCATTGAATGTCAGCAGGGCCAGGCCGCTGCCATTGGCCTCGATACGAAACACCTCGCTGTGCCCACTGCCGGCCCGATAACCGCTGAAGACGATGGTCTCGCCGACAAAACCCCAGGCCGGCGCACTCGGTCGCAGCGCCTGCGGCACGAGCAAGACAATGCTGCTGCCATCCGCGGCCATGGTGTAAAGCCCCTGCTGCTCGCGCGTGCCCCAGAAGGCCAAACGATCGGCCAGGGGCGACCAACTGGGGCTGGCGTCGCCGTTGGGGTTGACCGTCAGGCGGCGCACGTCGCTGCCGTCGGCCGCCATGCTGAAGATCTCCGAGTTCGGGCCAATGCGGTTCGACTGAAACGCAATCCGGCCGCTCGAACGTGACCAGTCAGGCCCCAGGTCCGCGGACGGGTGGTTCGTCAATCGCGTCACCGCGCCGCTGGTCACCTCCACCGTGTAGATTTCCCAATTGCTATCGCGATTGCTGCTGAACGCCAGCCGGCTGCTGTCCGCGGACCAGGTCGGGTCTTGATCATGGCCGCTGCCAAACGTCAACTGGCGTGCATTGCGCCCATCGCGGCTCATGAGCCACAGATGGCCGGGGCCGCTGGCATCGGCGCGCACCATCGCAATCCAGCGGCCGTTGGGCGAGCCAACCGGCGAGGTTTCATACGCGTCGTTGGTGAAGGTCAAGCGCCGCTGCTCGCGACCGTCGGGCAGCATGCGGTAGATTTCGCTGTTGCCATCGCGGTTGCTGGCAAACACCACCTGCGCCGGGCCTTGATCCTGAATCACGGTGATGGCGTTGCCGTCGCCGCTGGTGATGTAAACCTTATCGCGCGCCGAGTCGAGCGCAATCCCCTCCTCGGCTCCAACCGGCAGCGGAATCACGGTCACCAGGCCCCAGTCATCCGTCCGGTAAACCCTGACCTCGTCGCCGCACACCACAAAGAGATGCCCGCTGTCTGGATTGACCGCCAGAACGAACGCCTCTTTGCCGACAGCAAGCGTCGCCACCACGGCTGCCGCCTGCGTGTCGAGCACCGTCACGGTGTGCGCGCTGCCGCGATTGGCCGCGTACAGATAGCGGCTGACCGGGTCGAAAGCCAGGCCGTAGGGCCGGAGGATGCCGGTGTAGTGACCGACGGTCAGGCCGTCGTGCAGCCGCGCAATCTCATCGGCGCCGTGGGCCGAAAGATAGACATCGCCTGTGACCGGATCCGCAGCGAAGAGGCTTGGCTCATGCCCCACATCGTGCAGGGTGCGGATGACGCCCAGCGTTGCCGGATCGAACACGGTCACCGTATCGCTGCCAAAATTTGCCACATAGCCGTAGCTGCCCTGCACCACGATGCCGTTGGGCAGCAGATCGGCCGCCACGGTGTTGGCGACCGTGTTGGTGTTCGCATCCACGATCTTGACGTTGTTCGTCTGGCGGTTCGTCACGCCCAGCCAGCCGTTGGGACTGATCCAGGCCACGCCATTTGGCCCGGTGGCTTCATTGGCCTCACTCGCCAGGTTGACCTGGGTCTGCAGGGCGAGCGGACTGGTGTTGATCACACCGAGCGTGCGGCCGCTGTGCTCATCCCCGTGAAAAGCCACGTAGGCGCGCAGACCGTCCGCGCTGAGCACGATACCGTGCGGATGCGCGCCGGCCGGCAGATTCAGGCGACCCGCCCAGTAGGGCGTTGGCGCCTGCCCCGGCAGCGCTGTCGGGATGGTTGAAGGAGTTGCAGTCGGCGTTGGCGTGCGCGTGGGGGTAGATGTCACCGGCACGGTCGCGGTGGGCGTGCGCGTGGGGGTAGATGTGGCCGCGGCAGTGGGCGTGAGGGTGGCGGTGTTGGCGCTGGTTGGGGTGGGCGTGGGGGCGGCGGCCAGGTTGTGCAGATCAAAGATGAAGACACCGGCAGGCGTTGTGACATACAGATCGTAGGGCGCGGCGTCCATCACCAGCAGGTCGCGCACCTCCAGGTTGTCGAAAGAGGTTCCGGTCACGCGCGCCCAGTGCTGCATGGAAGCTGGCGTGCGGACGTACAAGCCATGTCTGGCGCCCAACAGGTAGCGATGCTGCGGGTCGGCCGGCATCTGCGCCAGGGAGAACAGCCCGCCGGGCAGCTCATCGGCCAAGCCGGTTGAGATGCTCAGCCAACTGGCGCCGTTGTCGGACGTGTGGAAGACGCCGTTGGCGGCCGCGGCCAGGACATGTCCGGCCGTCCAACGATCCACCATCAGATCGCCAAACCAGCCCATGTCGAACTCCGGCGGGGTGGACCGCGTCCACGTGGCCCCGCCGTTGGTGCTGAGGATGACCGCGCCGCCGCCGCCCTCGCTCACGCCGCCAACCCAGACCGTGTTCCAACCTGGTTCGATCGGCGCCATCACCTTGACGTCGTACAGGCCAAAGAGCGGGCTGGGCTGATGGGTGAAGGAATCGCCGGCGTTCGTGCTCAGGTATGGCCCGTCACAGCCGGCCGCGTACAGGCGTTGATCGAGCGAGTTGGCCGTCAGCGGCTTCAGATTGAGGCCGCTGAGCAGTTGATGCCACGCCTGCCCGCCGTTGGTGGTGCGCCAGAAGGGCGTGGGGTCGCCGCCCGCGTAGCAAGGATAGCCCTCGCCCGCGTACAGGATGTCGGGAAAGGCGCTGCTGATGGTGTGTTCCGCCAGCGCCACGCCCGCCTCCGACCAGATCGCGCCGGCGTTGGTGGAGCGATAGAGCAGGCGGTTGGGGCTGGCCAGCACATCAGCCTGAATGATGTTGCTCCAGGGGTAGCCAAAGACGCGCGCGGCCGGGCCGCCGGGCAGGATGAGCTGCTCGTAGGGAGGAATGTCGAGCGGCGTCCAGTTTGCGCCGTCGTCGTCGCTGCGCAGTGTGCGGCCGTTTGCGCTGACGAAATCGTACAGCGAGGCGTACAGCGCCGTATTGGCCGATACACCGCCCACGGCCAACGGCAAGGCGCGGAAAGGCGCCGCGAAATCGTGCATGTAGTCCCAGGTGATGGCGTAACGGTCGGGCAAGAAGGCGTTGTGGCTGATGAAGAGGACATCATCGTTGCCCACGACCAGGCCGCGCGACCCGCCATCGAGCATCAGACCGAAGCCCGGCCCGCCGCTGAGCGGAAAGCCGAGCGGCGCGGTGGGCAGCGGCTCCCACATGGCCGCGGTGGTGCGGTAGAGGGTGGCGCCGCCGCGCGGTCCCGTGTTCGTGATGAGGAACATGACGTTATGCGCCTGCGGGTCAATCACGATGGGACTGGTCACGTCGCCATTCAGGCCCATGCCCGCCTCTGCCCAGGTCAGGCCGCCGTCGGTGCTGGTGACGAGCGTCGTTTGCATGGCGCTCGACCAGGGCACGCCGGCAAAAAGTTGATCGGGATTGTCCAGGCTGACGGTGACCGGCCCGGCCTGAATATCGCTGCGCCTGGCCCAAGACGCGCCGGCGTCTGTGCTGCGCCACAAACCCTGATAACTGGCGCCGATGTAGAGCGTCTGCGGGTGATTGTAGTCCATGCCGATGTAGCCGCGGCTGCGCAGCGGCGCGCCGCTGATGAGCGCCGGCAGCGGCAGGTAACTCCAGTTCTCGCCGCGATCATCACTCCTCACCAGGTAGCCTTCGTTGGTCAGGCCGTAGAGCGCGCCGCCCTCGCCGGGCGCGGTCACCAACGAGCGCAGGTAGCGCGTTTGCAGGAGGTTGGGCGGCACAGTCGGCGTGGGGGTCGGCGTGGGGGTGGGCGTCGGGGGAGGATTGA
>ERZ1026792.1214-NODE-1214-length-17082-cov-5.110882_pt1 | contig 17082 bp, 16 predicted proteins | sample MGYA00520884_ERZ1026792 | MGnify/ENA primary metagenome ERZ1026792 (study PRJEB33270, sample SAMEA104284473) | anaerobic digester metagenome | biome: Anaerobic digester microbiome; feature: mesophilic sludge digester; material: Anaerobic digester biomass... | reverse complement strand
CTCCTATATTGTTTGCCTCGGCCAGGGGGACATATAAACCCGGCCCAATTCTATTTGAGGAAATTCTAGACATGATCGGGCAAAAGGAATGTAGCCAGGAGGAGCGCACGCGGATCCGGGAATATCTACTAGCCGGGGAAAAAACATCCCTAACAGTTATTGAAACGAATCTAAAAAACGGAAAAGAAACCTGGCATGATTACGCGCCATTGTATAAGCGGTTTAGATGGGAAGGGGGAACGGAAGGCGCGGCTCGGCTATTCCCGATATTCAACGAGGACTTCCCCGAGGTATGGAAGGCAACGAAACAATATGCTTATATCTCGGCCGAGAGAATGAAGGGGCTCCCGAAGGAACGAACGGAGCGGGAGCATTTCGTTTTAGACTTTTTCCGGCTCCGGTATGGGATGAAATGCATAAACCGGAAAATGAAAGCTTTTTTATTTGAGGACGCGCAATTAAGCGAAGCCGTCTTGAAGGAATGGGGCATAAAGAAAATTAAGAAAATGGTTTCAGATTGGTTTGAGCTTGCAAAGTCTGAGGGATTAGTTAGGGAATATCTCATAGATGAAAGCGGCGGGCGGCGGGAATATCTCGAGCAAATCATCCGGTATTATCCGACAAAAGGAACGGCCCCGCGGATTTATCCGAAGGAAACGGAAATCCGGCGGCTTGTTAATGATATTATCGAATGGATCTATAACCCGGATAATAAGCAATACGTTAAAACGCTCGAAAAACAATCCCGGCAAGAATTGCGGGGAGCCATTCGATCCCTCGGCGTGGATCATGTTCGGGAAGTATGGGAACGAACGGGAGAGGAAAGGGAAGGCGAAGGGGACGAATATTCCCCCTGGCTTCCGGGAACGTCCCGATATATGGACTTTTGGAACCTTATCAAGGCGGATTTGGCCGGCCAAAGAGAGCCCAAAAGGCGGGGAAAAAAATGAACGGGCCCGCCGGGATCCTGGCCCCTGTGGAAAAATCCATGACTTCGGATCGGTTTTCCATGACTTCGGATCGGTTTTCCATGACTTCGGATCGGTTTTCCATGACTTCGGATCGGTTTTTAGACACTCAAGCTGAAGATAATAAACAAATTGCTGAACCTATCTATTCTTTCTTCTATTGTTCTTCTATTGGAATATCCATTAAACCCTATCGGATTGAAGTCGCTTGCCTCAAAGATTCGGCAAACGACCATTCCCCTATACAATCAAATTTATTCAATCCAAGAGGAAGAAAAAACCGAAATCCAAGAGCTCCCCTAGAGGGAAAGAGGCGGCCGGCGGGACGTTGTTTCCAAAGGCCCCCGGCTTGGATCACACGGCCAGGCGGGCCCGGCTATGAAGAAAGCAAAGAAAGACGGAAAGAGGCCGAGGGGAGGCGGGACATTTTCCGGCGGCTCCCCGGGATTGCTTTGCCTCTTAGGATTGACGGCTGCGGCGGTGCGGAATTCTCACGGGAGGCGATAATTTGAGAAAGCCGGCGGAATATACAACGGAGGATCTAGCCCGGGCATATATCCGGGCCGAAGATCGGGGCCCCGAGGCCCTGGCCGCCTTCAAGGCGAAATTAAACGCGGCGGCTGACCGGTATCTTTACCAGGGAGAGCCCGAGGCAGTCGCTTTCTTTGATCTATTCGCGGACGATCCGGGCGGAAGGGAAAACGCATGAAGGGGGGACAAGGTGAAAAAACAAATTTTCTGGAAAGCGATTATTTCAATCCTAGTTTTAGCTTTGTTTTTAATTATATGGATGAGCCGTTGGAAATATGAGGCTAATGGCACAAGAAGGATAAATAGAATAACAGGGGAAGTATATATGTATGATTTTGATGTTATGGATTGGAAAAAATGGGGAGAAAAATAGGCCGCCCGCGGGGGCCCTGGCCGGCGCGTGAGGCCCTGGCCCGGCTCTATCAGGCCGAGGGAAAATCAATCCGGGAAACGGCGCGGATCCTCGGCGTATCAAAAGACACGGCCGCCCGGGCCCTCGAGGCTTACGGGATGAAGCGGCGGGCGAAGGTTAGACAATCCAAGCTTCGAGCCGTCCCTCTGGCCGAGCTCCGGGCGAAGATCCAGGCCGAAGGCTTCCAGGCGGCCGCCCTGGCTCTCGGCGTGAATCATACTACCCTTCGCCGGTATATGGCGGGGAAAAGGGGCAAGTTGGCATGAATTTGCGTTTGTGTCGCATAATAACGATTATGTAAACTAGCAACATGCAGAAAACAAACGAGTTAATGCGTCTTTGATAATTATGCGCCCCGAAAAGCGACCCAAAACACAATATATTGTGGTGGCAGCTCCGAAAAAAGCGGCAAAACGGCCGAAACGCGCCCCCCGGCAATGTCGGCGCGCATCGTTTGAATTTCCCGACCTCGACCCCCTGCCGGGCGTGCAGCTCGACCTTCCCGGCTTCGAGGATATGCCGCAATTCACGACCCCGGACCTTCCGGCCCTCGACCTCGACCCGATCCCGACCATGCCCGAGCTTGATCTATCCTTCCTCGACGTGGATATGCCGCCCGTCCCTGATATCCCTCTGCCGTTTCCTGATATCGAACTGCCGGATATCTTCGGCCCTCCCCCCGCGATCCGGCGGCGACGCGCGCGGCGGCGTGCATAAACGTCGGCCGCCTTTTTTATAGTGTCGGAAAACTCCTACCGAACACTACCCCCGGCCGCCCGATTTCGTGCTATTTCACGCTATTTTACGTTAAAAAACGGGCGAATTATCGGGAGCATTAGGACGGGCGGCGCGCGCCTACGTTGCGCGCCCGGCGACGCGCCGCCCTTGCCTTAGGGGAAAGCAATCCTCAAACCCCCGAAAATGCCCCTACAATACCCCTAGGTTCGGTCAGGATCGCGCAGGACGGGCGATCCCTCGCAGCTCCGGGGCGTTGTTTTTGGCTGCCTTGCTGCCGGCTTGCCGGGGGCGATCTACGGCCTTGCCGCAAATCCATAGGGGGCATTTTGCAGAGGCGCTGACAAAACCGCGCAGCGCCGGCGGTTCCTGTTATTCGCAGTATTATCAGGGAAACGGATAGTGAGAAAAACGCGCCGGTCGGCCGTCTATCCGGTCGAGGCAATGCCGCCGGGGGGTATGCCGGGAATTTGCGCAACCCCGGCCCCCCGCGGCCTCGCCCTTTTTGTCGAAAATTGGCGAATAATTACCCGGCCAGGCCGACCGGATATCTTGCCTTTTTATGGACTGCAAAAATTCCCCGCAGACGCCCTTCGGAAGTTAACAAAAGTCAACAGGCCCCCCGCTGGCCGTCCCCCCGTTATTTTAACCGGAGTAACCATCTCCGAACCTGAGCAAAACTGAACATCTCCCGCCCCTTCCGGTTTCAACATTTTTCAACATTCAAAATCCCAACATTTCCCAACAGGCCCCCTGGCGGAATGATGGAAAATGATGGAATCCTCGAGCGCAAAAACCCAAGCGGCCCCCTGCGGCGCTCTCGGCGATCCTTGAAAGTCTGAAACGGATGTTTTCTTAGGTGGAGAATATGCGGAATTTCGCGTAGGACGGGCGATCGGCAGGCGGGTAGACTACCGGGCAGGGCGGCGGCGGTCGCCCCGCAAAACGCAGAAAATCGGCTCCCTCGCCCGGCCTTTTTAGGGCGGTCAAAATTCCCCCGGCGAACGGTACGAAAGTATGACTCTAAACTGTCAACCCGCGTTTGTCTTATAGGGGGGGCTTTAAGTATTTCTCGGGGGTGTTCTCTCGGCGGGCGGTTCGTAATTTTTTCAGGCAGCGCCGCCGGCCGACCGCGACGTGATCCGCATCGATCGCCCGTCCGAATTTTGCAGCATTTCCGCAAACGTCGGCGACCTTCGATGTCGAGCTTTCGACAAAATCCCCTCTATAACACCCATAAAATACCCCTACGCGCCCAGCCCCCCACTATAAGACAAAAAACTATTGACAAATAACCTACAGGGTATTACTTTCATACTATAACGGACATGTAATCGTATATGAATCAGCATAAAAAGGACGGCGAAAAAATGCAGACACAGACAACCCCGGCCGGCGAGCTGCAGTTAATCACGATCGGCGAGCTTGCAGAACGGCTCCGTATTCACCCCGACACCCTGCGCGGATTATATCGACGCGGCAAGATACCGGGTATCAAGCTCGGCCATCGTACATTGCGTTTCGACTATGCCCAAGTCCTCGAGGCATTGCGAAAGGCAGGCGACCCGGCGATAGCGGCGATCGATAAACGGAATTGAGCGAATCCCTGCAGTTGATCGACCAGGGCGAGGACGTGCCAGCCCTCGACCTCGCGCCGATCGGGATCATTCACCGCGACCCGAACGGCTTTATTGCATTTGTCCGAAAAACCGACCCGCAAAATCCCCCACTAGACCGGGACGGAAAACCGAAGAAATGGGAGAATATGTTTTCTATTCGCGTTTCCGATCTGCCGACATTGCCCGGCTTATTCGACGCGTGGCTTACGCATGACAGTTATATGTCCGTTAATTCATTCTACCGGGCGGCAAGATACCTAAATGCGCGTACCGGCCTCCCTGATGCGCTGCGAACAACAGAAACCGCATCACGATTAAACACGTGCTATGCCGATATCGACGGCGGCCGACCGGAAAGCGCGGACCCGCTGCAACATATCGGTTGGCGGCAAGCGCTGCTAGAGGCGGGAGTCCTCGCCGACCGCGGTATTATTCCGCAACCTTCCATCATGGCCCGATCCGGGCAAGGCGTGTATCTCTTTTGGCTCCTACGCGACGAAAAAAATCCGGCGTTGCCGCCGAAGGCATGGCCCGAAGACATCCCGATCTACAAGGCGTGCAATAGGGCGCTGCAAGCGCGCATACTTGAAAACCGGCTCCCGGCCGATACGGGCGCGTTCGATGTTGCGCGCGTTTTGCGGCTACCCGGCAGTATTCACCGCAAAGTCGGGCGACGCGTTGAATACATCATCCAGGCCGACCGATCGGGCGGCTTTTTCTACACGCTGCCGGAGATGGCGGCGTTCTGCGGCGTGCTGACCCCGGCTCTATCATTGCCCAAATCGACCCGCTCCCTTGCAATCCCCCCAGGGCCGCGCAAGGCACAGAATCCGGGCAGCTCCCCGCTGCGTTCTGCCGGCCCCGCGAAATTAAATGCCCGTCGCGCGCAAGACCTCGTTACCATTGCCCGATGGCGCGGCGGCTTTTTGAAACGCGGCGAGCTGTACCCGGACGGCACGCGCGCGCATGGCCGGCGGCGCATACTCGTTATGTATGCGTATTTTTTACGAGGATCCAAAACGCTCCGCCTCGAGGCGCTGCAAGCTCTGCAAACGATGGCGGCAAAATGCCGCCCCCCTTATCCGTCCGATCCCGATGATACGTCCGTTTCATCGATCATAAAGAGCGTGTATGAGGATGGCAAATTTAAGAAATACAAAACAGAATACCTCTGCAGTAATCTCGGAATAACAGAAACCGCGGCGCGCGACCTCGAGCTGCTAGCGATCCGGCCGCGATCCGTAGCACTCGAGGCAGACCGGGCGCGGCCGATGCAAAAAGATGTAATCGAACGGCGGCGGGACTTTGCCCGGCATTTAATTATCGAACAGGGACGGCGGCTATCCTGCCGCGAGTATATGCGAGCTGTCGAGGCGGCCGGCTTTGAAAAGATTAGTCATGAAACCGCAAACCGCGATCTAAACGAGATCGGATATCGCGTGAGCGAACGGCCGGCAGGCGGTCGGCGACCCCGGAAGGAATACAATGGGGGAAAGTAGGAAAATGCGACCCTCTAGAATCGCGCAGGACGGGCGATCGGCGGGCAGGATGGGCGATCATCCGCGGAGGACCGGGGCATGATTATCACGCTCGCAAACGGCAAAGGCGGCAGCGGAAAAACGACCCTTGCCGTTCTACTCGCGCATGCTCTCGCCGAATCCGGAAAGGCGGTATCCGTCCTCGACCTCGACCCGCAGGGAACGGCGACAAATTGGCTCCGCGAGTCGGGTAGCAAAGTAGCAATGTATGACCCTGCCCGGAAATATGAGGCGGTATTTATTGATACGCCCCCACGAGTCGAGGCGCTGCCGCGGGCGCTTGCCTCTTGCTCTGTTGCCGTTCTCGTTTGTTCGCCCTCCCCGGCCGACTTATGGACTACCAGAGACACGGCGGCGGCGATCCGGCCGCATCTCCCGCGAGGCGCGCGGCTCCGGCTGCTATTCAACGGCGTGCAGCATAATACGGTACTCGCCCGCGATCTGCCGGCCATCGCCGAAAGGATAGGCGTGCAGGCTCTCAAAAGCACAATTTCCCGGCGGCAATGTTATCAGCATGCCGCTCTTTTAGGATGGCAGGCCCTCGACGGCGACGCGCGCGAGGAAATACGGCGGGCGGCGCTCGAAATAATCACGGCATAAAGGCGAAAGGATGAAAAGTACAATTCTGCAAGACAAACTCGCGCAATCCCTCGACCGGGCGAACACGGCAGAGACAAAATCGCGCCCCCGGCAAAAGGCCCTCGCCCCCCTTCCCCCGGAAAAGCGCTGCACGAAAATCAGCGTTTCTCTTTTTGGCGAGGACTTAAAACGCGTTGCCGCTCTCCGGGCGTATATCCTCGACGCGCGCGGCGTTTCTATCTCTACCTCGCAAGTAATCAAGATTGCGCTCCGGACGGCCCCCCTATCCCCCGAACTATGCAAGGCCCTCGACGCGGCCGAGGCAGAGGACGGCCGGAAATGGTAAGACAAACTAAGGGTAATTCGTGAGAACATAAAGCGGACGGGGGACATATGCAAATGAAAAATGAATTAGAAAAAAACTTATTAATATGCGCCGATAACCTAAACGCTTTGGATGATTTGATAAAGAAGGGGATCCGGGCGGATCTGATTTATCTTGACCCCCCGTTTTTCAGCAATCGACATTATGAAGTGATTTGGGGCGATGAAGCGGAAGTAAGAAGTTTCAAGGATAGATGGGAAGGGGGGATAAACGTCTATATTGAATGGATGAAAGAGCGCATTTTGAAAATGTATGACGCGCTAAACGAGACGGGCTCTTTTTATCTTCATTGTGATTGGCATGCAAGCCATTATTTGAAAGTCATGCTTGACGATGTATTCGGATATAACAATTTCAGAAATGAAATAGTGTGGTGCTATAAGAGGTGGCCGGCAAAACAGAAAAATTTTCAGAGTATGCACGATATTATTCTTAGGTACAGTAAATCGGATAATGTGGTTTGGAATCAGCTATTCGATGATTTTACCGAGCAGACGAAAAAAAGGATTAAGGGCGGGAAAAAAATAGAACATTACGAGGGTGAATCGGGCAAGATTCTAATTCGAGCTACCGAGGAAATGTCCCCCGGCGTTGCGATGTGCGATTATTGGAATATTCCCATGATAGCCGGACAGGCGAAGGAACGTCTTGGTTATCCTACTCAGAAACCAGAAGCTCTTTTAGAACGAATTATTAAAGCATCTTCAAACAAGGGGGATTTAATTCTTGATCCGTTCTGTGGATGCGGCACGGCAGTCGCGGTATCTCAACGCCTTAGTCGGAAATGGATCGGAATTGATATTTCTCCAACGTCCGTAAAGTTGATGGAAAAGAGAGTTGAAAAACTCGGGGCCATAAAAAATAAAGATTTTGAGACAATCGGGATGCCAACCACGTTAGCGCAGCTTAGAAAATTAGAACCTTTTGAATTTCAGAATTGGGTTATAAACGAAATGCGGGCCAAACAGAGCAAAAAGCTAACTTCCGATTTTGGGATTGATGGTTTTTACGAAAAAACAATTTTCACGGAACGGGCCGGAATTCAAGTCAAACAATCCGAGAATGTCGGGAGAAATGTGGTAGATAATTTTGAGACGGCGTTATCAAGAGGGAAATTTGAAAAAGGGTTTATAGTCGCGTTTAGTTTTACCCGCGGAGCCCATGAAGAAGCGGCCCGAGCGAAAGGCGAAAAAGTAGAAATAAAGCTAATCGAAGTAGAGGATTTACTCTTGGGCAAGGTAAAGATATGAGACGCCCCCCCGACGCTATACTAAAGCAATAAAGTAGGAAAGTAGCAGAGTCGTATAATATCGATTATGTAAACCAGCAACATGCAGAAAACAAACGAGTTAAGGCGTTTTTGATAATTATGCGCCCCGAAAAGCGACCCAAAACACAATATATTGTGGTGGCAGCTCCGAAAAAAGCGGCAAAACGGCCGAAACGCGCCCCCCGGCAATGTCGGCGCGCATCGTTTGAATTTCCCGACCTCGACCCCCTGCCGGGCGTGCAGCTCGACCTTCCCGGCTTCGAGGATATGCCGCAATTCACGACCCCGGACCTTCCGGCCCTCGACCTCGACCCGATCCCGACCATGCCCGAGCTTGATCTATCCTTCCTCGACGTGGATATGCCGCCCGTCCCTGATATCCCTCTGCCGTTTCCTGATATCGAACTGCCGGATATCTTCGGCCCTCCCCCCGCGATCCGGCGGCGACGCGCGCGGCGGCGTGCATAAACGTCGGCCGCCTTTTTTATAGTGTCGGAAAACTCCTACCGAACACTACCCCCGGCCGCCCGATTTCGTGCTATTTCACGCTATTTTACGTTAAAAAACGGGCGAATTATCGGGAGCATTAGGACGGGCGGCGCGCGCCTACGTTGCGCGCCCGGCGACGCGCCGCCCTTGCCTTAGGGGAAAGCAATCCTCAAACCCCCGAAAATGCCCCTACAATACCCCTAGGTTCGGTCAGGATCGCGCAGGACGGGCGATCCCTCGCAGCTCCGGGGCGTTGTTTTTGGCTGCCTTGCTGCCGGCTTGCCGGGGGCGATCTACGGCCTTGCCGCAAATCCATAGGGGGCATTTTGCAGAGGCGCTGACAAAACCGCGCAGCGCCGGCGGTTCCTGTTATTCGCAGTATTATCAGGGAAACGGATAGTGAGAAAAACGCGCCGGTCGGCCGTCTATCCGGTCGAGGCAATGCCGCCGGGGGGTATGCCGGGAATTTGCGCAACCCCGGCCCCCCGCGGCCTCGCCCTTTTTGTCGAAAATTGGCGAATAATTACCCGGCCAGGCCGACCGGATATCTTGCCTTTTTATGGACTGCAAAAATTCCCCGCAGACGCCCTTCGGAAGTTAACAAAAGTCAACAGGCCCCCCGCTGGCCGTCCCCCCGTTATTTTAACCGGAGTAACCATCTCCGAACCTGAGCAAAACTGAACATCTCCCGCCCCTTCCGGTTTCAACATTTTTCAACATTCAAAATCCCAACATTTCCCAACAGGCCCCCTGGCGGAATGATGGAAAATGATGGAATCCTCGAGCGCAAAAACCCAAGCGGCCCCCTGCGGCGCTCTCGGCGATCCTTGAAAGTCTGAAACGGATGTTTTCTTAGGTGGAGAATATGCGGAATTTCGCGTAGGACGGGCGATCGGCAGGCGGGTAGACTACCGGGCAGGGCGGCGGCGGTCGCCCCGCAAAACGCAGAAAATCGGCTCCCTCGCCCGGCCTTTTTAGGGCGGTCAAAATTCCCCCGGCGAACGGTACGAAAGTATGACTCTAAACTGTCAACCCGCGTTTGTCTTATAGGGGGGGCTTTAAGTATTTCTCGGGGGTGTTCTCTCGGCGGGCGGTTCGTAATTTTTTCAGGCAGCGCCGCCGGCCGACCGCGACGTGATCCGCATCGATCGCCCGTCCGAATTTTGCAGCATTTCCGCAAACGTCGGCGACCTTCGATGTCGAGCTTTCGACAAAATCCCCTCTATAACACCCATAAAATACCCCTACGCGCCCAGCCCCCCACTATAAGACAAAAAACTATTGACAAATAACCTACAGGGTATTACTTTCATACTATAACGGACATGTAATCGTATATGAATCAGCATAAAAAGGACGGCGAAAAAATGCAGACACAGACAACCCCGGCCGGCGAGCTGCAGTTAATCACGATCGGCGAGCTTGCAGAACGGCTCCGTATTCACCCCGACACCCTGCGCGGATTATATCGACGCGGCAAGATACCGGGTATCAAGCTCGGCCATCGTACATTGCGTTTCGACTATGCCCAAGTCCTCGAGGCATTGCGAAAGGCAGGCGACCCGGCGATAGCGGCGATCGATAAACGGAATTGAGCGAATCCCTGCAGTTGATCGACCAGGGCGAGGACGTGCCAGCCCTCGACCTCGCGCCGATCGGGATCATTCACCGCGACCCGAACGGCTTTATTGCATTTGTCCGAAAAACCGACCCGCAAAATCCCCCACTAGACCGGGACGGAAAACCGAAGAAATGGGAGAATATGTTTTCTATTCGCGTTTCCGATCTGCCGACATTGCCCGGCTTATTCGACGCGTGGCTTACGCATGACAGTTATATGTCCGTTAATTCATTCTACCGGGCGGCAAGATACCTAAATGCGCGTACCGGCCTCCCTGATGCGCTGCGAACAACAGAAACCGCATCACGATTAAACACGTGCTATGCCGATATCGACGGCGGCCGACCGGAAAGCGCGGACCCGCTGCAACATATCGGTTGGCGGCAAGCGCTGCTAGAGGCGGGAGTCCTCGCCGACCGCGGTATTATTCCGCAACCTTCCATCATGGCCCGATCCGGGCAAGGCGTGTATCTCTTTTGGCTCCTACGCGACGAAAAAAATCCGGCGTTGCCGCCGAAGGCATGGCCCGAAGACATCCCGATCTACAAGGCGTGCAATAGGGCGCTGCAAGCGCGCATACTTGAAAACCGGCTCCCGGCCGATACGGGCGCGTTCGATGTTGCGCGCGTTTTGCGGCTACCCGGCAGTATTCACCGCAAAGTCGGGCGACGCGTTGAATACATCATCCAGGCCGACCGATCGGGCGGCTTTTTCTACACGCTGCCGGAGATGGCGGCGTTCTGCGGCGTGCTGACCCCGGCTCTATCATTGCCCAAATCGACCCGCTCCCTTGCAATCCCCCCAGGGCCGCGCAAGGCACAGAATCCGGGCAGCTCCCCGCTGCGTTCTGCCGGCCCCGCGAAATTAAATGCCCGTCGCGCGCAAGACCTCGTTACCATTGCCCGATGGCGCGGCGGCTTTTTGAAACGCGGCGAGCTGTACCCGGACGGCACGCGCGCGCATGGCCGGCGGCGCATACTCGTTATGTATGCGTATTTTTTACGAGGATCCAAAACGCTCCGCCTCGAGGCGCTGCAAGCTCTGCAAACGATGGCGGCAAAATGCCGCCCCCCTTATCCGTCCGATCCCGATGATACGTCCGTTTCATCGATCATAAAGAGCGTGTATGAGGATGGCAAATTTAAGAAATACAAAACAGAATACCTCTGCAGTAATCTCGGAATAACAGAAACCGCGGCGCGCGACCTCGAGCTGCTAGCGATCCGGCCGCGATCCGTAGCACTCGAGGCAGACCGGGCGCGGCCGATGCAAAAAGATGTAATCGAACGGCGGCGGGACTTTGCCCGGCATTTAATTATCGAACAGGGACGGCGGCTATCCTGCCGCGAGTATATGCGAGCTGTCGAGGCGGCCGGCTTTGAAAAGATTAGTCATGAAACCGCAAACCGCGATCTAAACGAGATCGGATATCGCGTGAGCGAACGGCCGGCAGGCGGTCGGCGACCCCGGAAGGAATACAATGGGGGAAAGTAGGAAAATGCGACCCTCTAGAATCGCGCAGGACGGGCGATCGGCGGGCAGGATGGGCGATCATCCGCGGAGGACCGGGGCATGATTATCACGCTCGCAAACGGCAAAGGCGGCAGCGGAAAAACGACCCTTGCCGTTCTACTCGCGCATGCTCTCGCCGAATCCGGAAAGGCGGTATCCGTCCTCGACCTCGACCCGCAGGGAACGGCGACAAATTGGCTCCGCGAGTCGGGTAGCAAAGTAGCAATGTATGACCCTGCCCGGAAATATGAGGCGGTATTTATTGATACGCCCCCACGAGTCGAGGCGCTGCCGCGGGCGCTTGCCTCTTGCTCTGTTGCCGTTCTCGTTTGTTCGCCCTCCCCGGCCGACTTATGGACTACCAGAGACACGGCGGCGGCGATCCGGCCGCATCTCCCGCGAGGCGCGCGGCTCCGGCTGCTATTCAACGGCGTGCAGCATAATACGGTACTCGCCCGCGATCTGCCGGCCATCGCCGAAAGAATAGGCGTGCAGGCTCTCAAAAGCACAATTTCCCGGCGGCAGTGTTATCAGCATGCCGCTCTCTTAGGATGGCAGGCCCTCGACGGCGACGCGCGCGAGGAAATACGGCGGGCGGCGCTCGAAATAATCACGGCATAAAGGCGAAAGGATGAAAAGTACAACCCTGCAAGACAAGCTAGCGCAATCCCTCGACCGGGCGAACACGGAAGAAACGAAATCACGCCCCCGGCAAAAGGCTCTCGCCCCCCTTCCCCCGGAAAAGCGCTGCACGAAAATCAGCGTTTCTCTTTTTGGCGAGGACATGAAACGCGTTGCCGCTCTCCGGGCGTATATCCTCGGGGCGCGCGGCGTTTCAATCTCGACCTCGCAAGTAATCAAGATTGCGCTCCGGACGGCCCCTCAATCCCTCGAACTATGCAAGGCCCTCGACGCGGCAGCGGCAGAGGACGGCCGGAAATGGTAGCAAGGCAAGAAAGTAGGGAGATAATGAACCGATGAGAGATGAAAAGATTAAAGAAAATAAATATCTCTCTTTGCCAGATATGCAGCGCTCCGAATATTCGCCAAATAAATGCACCTTCAGAAATGACGAAATCGGAGTATGGCTTTTCCATGCCGACTGCATAGAATTTATGGATGCGCTGAATGAGCGGCTTCCCGACGTAAGATTTGACATGATATTTGCAGACCCACCCTATTTTCTTTCAAACGGTGGGATTACCTGTTATGCCGGAAAAATGGTTAAGGTGGATAAGGGGCAATGGGATAAATCAAGTGGCCCCGAAATAAATCACGAGTTTAATAGAGCATGGCTTTCTCGGTGCCAAAAAATGCTGAGGCCAAATGGTACTATATGGGTTTCTGGCACTCATCATGTTATTCATTCCGTTGGCTACGCCATGCAACAGCTAGGGATGAAGATACTAAACGATATCACCTGGGAGAAACCAAACCCGCCCCCCAACCTGTCTTGCCGTTATTTTACTCATTCTACGGAGACTATTATTTGGGCTGCGAAGAACGAGAAGTCGAAGCACTGCTTTAATTACGATAAAATGCGGGAGATGAACGCTGGCAAGCAAATGAAATCGGTCTGGACAATGACCGCGCCGAATGGAAACGAAAAAGGATTTGGAAAGCATCCAACGCAAAAGCCAATCCAACTTCTAGAGAGAATCATTTTAGCCAGCACAATCGAAGATAATTTGGTGTTTGACCCATTTGCCGGAAGCTCTACGACCGGCGTTGCTTCTATAGGACTAAAGCGCAAATTTATCGGCTGTGAAGTAGAACCGGAATTTTTAAGGTTGTCTTCAAAGCGACTTGAAGCGGCGATTAATGAAAGAGCGGCCACTTTCGATTTTTTGGGGGAGCAAATATGAAGACGGGTGGGATCGGGGGAGCAAGCACTCTAACAGGGTTAAATTTTGAAAGTGCAGTAGACTTCCAAACACTACTAGGGAAAATCCCCGGCTATAGCCTATCTAGGAAAAGCGGTATGGCTGGCCTTGCGGTAGAGTTTGAAGGAAAAGTGGTTGCCAGATGCTTTAGAAAGCATGATTTTTATAAATTTTTGAGTGAGTCGAAAATTGATTGGCGAAAATCTCTCGCGAGGAAACTTTTGCCCGATGACGCTTTACTTGTCATTGTGCGCGAAACGCTGTTTATTATCGAGGTTAAATACCAACAAGTGAACGGCTCGGTAGATGAAAAATTGCAGACCTGTGACTTCAAGCGGAAACAGTATTTGAAATTGGTTTCCCCGCTTGGATTAAAAGTCGAATACGTTTATGTGTTGAACGATTGGTTCAAAAAACCGGGATACAAGGACGTACTCGAATATATCAATAGCGTTAATTGCCATTACAAATTTAACGAATTACCCCTGGCATGGTTAGGGCTACCGACAAAGAGCACATGAAAGACCCGTTACCGTGCCGCGTGATGGTAATATAGTAATAAAGTAGGAAAGTAGTAGAGTCGCATAATATCGATTATGTAAACTAGGAAATTATGAAATTATGAAATCAATAAATCAGGCCGGGGAGGGGAACCCGTGAGCATTTACGCGGTAGCAATCCAAAAGGGAGGAACGGGGAAAACGGCCACAACCGCAAACTTGGCCGCCGGCCTAGCAATCGCCGGGCGGGCCGTCCTGGCCGTTGACGCGGATCCCCAGGGGCATTTGACGCAATACCTAGCGGGGGCCCGCGGGGCGGCGGCTCGGCCGAGCCTTTATGAAGTTATCACCGGCAAGGCGAAGGCGGCCGATGCCATTATCCCGGCGGAACGGATACAATCCCCGAGGCAGGGGCCGGCGGCGGGCTCCCTGGCCGTCCTTCCGGCGAATGGGGATCTAGCGGCCGCCGAGCTCGAGATTGCGGACATTCCCGGCCGGGAGCGGATCCTCGGCGCGGCCCTGGCCGAGCTCCGGGGATATGATACTTGCCTTATTGATTGCCCCCCAAGCCTTACGCTCATGACGGTTTCGGCCCTTGCGGCGGCGGACGGGCTTATAATCCCCGTCCAAACCGAACCCCTAGCCCTCTTTTCGCTCCGGCTTTTCATGGATACCATAGACAAGGTGAAGCGGAACCTAAACCCGCGGCTCGAAATATTCGGGATTGTGGGGACGCGGTTTGACAGCCGCCGGCGGGTGAACCATGAAGTATTAGAACGGCTCCGGGAACATTTCCGCGGCCAGGTATGCAAGACGATCATCCGGGAAAGCGTGAGCATAGCCGAGGCCGTAGGACACGGCCGGCCGATCTTTGCCTATCGGGCCGGGAGCCACGGCGCGGCGGATTATGCGGCCCTTACTCGGGAATTTATGAAGCGGGAGAAAACAAAATGACTCAATCCAGGCTCGGCGGGGATCCTTTGGAGAGAACACTAATCCGAGACACGCGCGAAGATAAACCCGAGGCCCGGCCCAAGCCCTCGAGGCCGGCCTCCGGTAAGCCCGGCCCGGGCGGAGCGGAAAAAAAGATTATGGAGGCCATGAAAGACGGACGGGGAAAAAATTATTATCTCCGTGGCCGCAAGGAAAAGGAATTACTACAAAAGGTATTAATTTATCTCCCATTCGAGATGGTCCGGCAGCTAAAAAAAGAAGCGATTGACGAAGGGCTGAGTTTATCCGCCCTTATTCAGAAGATGCTTTCAAGTTAAACCCGATGAAAAGCAAGTTAACTATACATAATTTCGCATTTGACTATGCGATTAGGCAAATCGGAACATCTCTAATCATTCATGCCGATTGTTTTGAGTGGCTTGGGCGAGTTGCCGAGAATACGATTCATGCGATAGTGACGGACCCCCCGTATGGGGTGGTGGAATATGACTTTGACCAGCTTGAAAAAAGGGCTAACGGGAACGGCGGCATCTGGAGGATTCCCCCCTCATTTGACGGACATAAGCGCGCGCCTTTGCCGAGATTCACGGCTCTTGACGGAAAAGCGAGAGAACGGCTTCGGCGGTTTTTCGAGGAATGGGGGAAGTTGGCCTTGCGTGTTCTTCGGCCAGGGGGACATGTATTAATTGCGACAAACACCTTCATTTCGCAGCTAGTATTTACCGCGTTAGCAGAAAGCGGCTTGGAGTTTCGCGGAGAAATTATCCGCTTGGTTCGGACGCTCCGCGGCGGCGATAGGCCGAAAAATGCCGAGAAAGAATTTCCGGCTGTGTCTTCTCTTCCGAGAGGGTGCTATGAACCCTGGGGGGTGTTTAGAAAACCATTACCCAAAGGGATGACCGTAAGCGAGTGTCTTCGTCAATACGAAACGGGCGGGCTGAGGCGATATAGTGCTGATCGACCTTTTGAGGACGTGATTAAAAGTGAAAGAACGTCAAAGCGAGAGCGTGAAATCGCGAATCATCCAAGCCTAAAGCCCCAAGCGTTATTACGGAGGCTTGTCTATGTGTCCCTGCCGCTTGGGCGCGGCATCGTTGCGGATCCGTTTATGGGATCGGGCTCGACAATTGCGGCCTGTGAAGCGGTTGGGGTGCAGTCAATCGGGGTTGAACGGTTCAAAGACTATTTTGACATGGCGGGCCGCAGCATCCCGAAGTTGGCGGCTGTGATGACGGGGGTTGACGCGGACCTGGGAGCTATATGCGGGCCGGGGGAGCTTTTTGAAATGGGTTATGCGCGGTAGATCCAATTTGTTTCCATCTTATCGAAGCCAGAGCGGTTGACGCTCGCGGTAATAGTGCGCCGGCTAGTCTCGGAGCGGCCGGAAAAATTCCAATCGGTACTTATCAGTTCGGCCCCAACAACCTTAATGAAGCGGAACGGCTTGGGCTGTAAACCTAAGGCAGCATCCCGGGCCGTGTTGGAATCGAAAACGAAAACCATGAGCCAGCCGTTTTCTGCGTTGTGTCCCTGCCAGCCGTTTTCGTGTCGTGACGCCTTGACTTCAATCCCCTCCGCGGCGTGTTGGGCCGAATCATTCGGAAAGCGGCCCCTGGGTAGTATGTCGGGGTGGCCGTTATGGTAGCCGTTTTTTACAATCGTCCTGCAATATTTCGGGACGCTCGCATTCATAAACTCGCCTACCATGCTGCTAAAATTGGCGGGCATAAGGAAGGCTTCAAGGCGGGGGATCTGCTTTGTATGGAGTTGCTCGTTGATGAAGCCGAGAAAATCGAGAAATTCCCGCATCCCGGCCCGGAGATGATCGGTAGTGAGCCCGTAAGGGATTTCCGCCCGCGGATTAAATCCATTTGGATTAAGAGCGCGTGGTGTGCAAGCGGCTTTTTCCAAGGCGTTTGGGCTCATTGGGATCATGGGTACCACAAAAACACCGATATTGACAAATGGTAAACAAATATGATATAAAGAAATTATAGAGATAAAAACATTATGAAATCATCATTCGGAGGCGAGCAAATGAGTGAAATATCCGAATTGCGACAAGCCAGGAGGGTAAGTGGAAGGG
>ERZ1026792.1206-NODE-1206-length-17158-cov-2.641419_pt1 | contig 17158 bp, 14 predicted proteins | sample MGYA00520884_ERZ1026792 | MGnify/ENA primary metagenome ERZ1026792 (study PRJEB33270, sample SAMEA104284473) | anaerobic digester metagenome | biome: Anaerobic digester microbiome; feature: mesophilic sludge digester; material: Anaerobic digester biomass... | reverse complement strand
CCTATGACCTGGCTGAACGCCTGCTCAATAATCGCCGCCCGGCCTTTCCCACGGTTGACATGCTGCTGCAAGAACTGGTGACGCGCGAATTCAGCGCGACCAGCTTCATCGTCTACCGCCGTCGCTTGCTGGGCATGGTGCCCTGGTTGGCCCTGGCCGGTGACCTGGCCGCGGCCGCGCTGGCACGCCACCTGGCCGCCAGCCTGCAACCGCCAGCCGATTTGACCCACGCGTTCCTGCTGGAGCTGGCGCGGGCCGGCGTGGAACGCGCCATGAGCAACCTGCGCGCGGGCTTTGATCTGCGCAGTGTCGCATTTTAGCTGCGCAGGAGCGTGCGCTGTCTTCTCGGTTTTGATGAAAAGGAGTATCATATCATCTGTAGCCTCACCCGTGTCTCATTTCGATCAGTCGGAATCAACTTGCACAAGGAGGATGTAAATGCCATTCGTTAGACGTGCGTTCCATTGGGCGTGGCGAGCGCTGTTCCTTGAACAGGACGTATACGAGGACATGCGCGACGACGACAATCCGTTCGTCGAGGGATTGTTCATTGTCGTTGTCATCAGTGTCGCCATCGCATTATTCAGCCTGGTCGGCACGGCGCTGGCCAGAGCAGCCACGCCAGACCTGCAAGCCATGAAACAAACCGTGTTGAACGGCTTGCGCAGTATGCCGTGGTTCGATCAGATGCTCCAGGCTGGCGGACAGCAGGCGCTGGACATGTTCAACCAGTTCTATGACCTCGGCTGGCAGATTTTCCCGCGCCTGGCCGGCTACCCCGACATCGGCAATGCCGCGCTCAATCTCGTGCTCCTGCCTGTCACCATGATTCTGCTGTGGCTCCTGTGGGGCGTCGTCGCTCATGTCGTGGCACGGCTGTTGGGCGGCAAGGGCACGCTGAGTCAAACCCTGGGCGCCACAGCGTTGGCCGAAGCGCCGCAGCTCCTGAGCCTGGTCACCGTGATTCCCTTCGTCGTGGTCGGCGGTGTCATCGGCACCTGGCGCATGCTCTGTCGCTACACGGCGCTCAAAACCGTGCATGGCTTGAGTTGGCCGCGTGCTGTCGCGGCCACGCTTCTGCCAGGCATCCTGTTCGGTATTCTCATCGCCGTGCTTGGCTTCATCTTCAGCACACTGCTTATGGGCCTCGTGGCCGGAGGGATAGCACAATGACAACCGATATGAACAGCGCCGTTGACCGCGGCTTTGGTCGTGTCAAGTGGCTCAAGTTGCTGGGCGACATCCTGACGCTCAAGACCGACGCCTTTGTGCGCTTCCGTGATCATGTGGATGGCATGCGCTATGCCATTGGTCTCCTCATCGTCGTCAGCCTGATTGCCGGCAGCCTCAGCTTTCTGTGGCAAGCGGTCCGCAATCCGGCGGCTGACATGCAGAGCGTGCGCGACACCTTCGATCAGGTGCTCGCACAGATGCAGAACGCTGGCGGCATCCCAGCAGGGGGTTTGTCCCTGGTGCGCGAGCAGTTCGAAAGCGTCATGGGCATTGTCGAAGGGATCGTGGGGTTGCCCACTCCACTGCCGCAGCCGATCAGTCATTTCCTGGAGGCCCTGGGCCAATGGTTATCATCGCCGTTTGCGCGACTTGGCGCCTGGCTGAGCTATGGCATCTGGGTTTTGCTCCTGGCGCGGCTGCTGTTGGGCGCCAAAGGCAGTCTGCGCGATTTTCTCGCCACCACGCCGCTCTACAGCGTGCCGCAGTTGTTCACCATCCTGGCGCTGGTACCCTGCTTGGGCAGCCTGCTCGGTATCGTTGCCACCGTCTGGGGCTGGCTCATCTACACCAAGGCGACGGCTGTCAGCCTGGGCTGGGTGCAACAGCGCGTGGGCGCCGACGGCCTGGTCATTGGCGAAGAAACCCAGTGGGGACGCGCGCTCGTCGCCGTTTTCCTGCCGGCGATCTTGCTCTTCGTCCTGATCTTCCTGGCGGCCCTGGTCATCATCATGCTGACCGCCTTGTCCAGCAACGGCGGTCGTTAGCGAATCAGAAACCCGGCGAGAAACCGGGCTTCTGTCAGAAACCGGGTTTCTACGAGAAACCCGGTTTCTGATCGGATCCCCAGCGCGAAAAAATCATGCCTGAACTATTCAACGTGCAGACGCCGGCCGCTGCCTGGCGGCTTTTCCTTCGACATCTCCCGATCCGGATCACGACCGCAACCATCGAAGTGGCCGCGGCGTTGGATCGCGTGCTGGCCGAAACCGTCATTGCGCCGCACGATCTGCCCAGTTTCGCCCGCTCCACGGTGGACGGCTACGCGGTGTTGGCCGCGGACACCTTTGGCGCCTCGGCCAGCCTCCCCGCCTATCTCAGCGTCATCGGTGAAACCGCCATGGGGCAAGCGGCCAGCCTGGCGATTGATTCCGGCGCCTGCACCATCGTACACACCGGCGGCATGATCCCGCCAGGCGCCGACGCGGTCGTGATGGTTGAGCATACCGAGAGGGTGCAGCCTCCACGCGCGCTGGCCGTCACGGCCGGCCACACCCCCTCCGCCTTCCCGCACACCATCGAAGTCCTGCGCCCGCTGGCGCCCGGTCAAAATGTCATTCAGGTCGGCGAAGATGTGCGCCAGGGCGAGATCGTGCTGGCCGCGGGCCGGCGCCTGCGCCCGGCCGACCTGGGCGGACTGCTGGCGGTTGGCATCACGCAGGTGACGGTGGCGCAACCGCCGCGCGTGGCCATCCTCTCGCAGGGCGATGAAGTGGTGCCGCCCACGCAGACCCCAGGACCTGGTCAGATTCGGGATATCAACAGCTACACCCTGGCCGCGCTGACTCGTCGCGCCGGCGCCGAGCCGATCCTGATGGGCGTTGCGCCCGACCAACTTGGAGCCTTGAGCGCCCTGGCCCGCCAGGCGTTTGCCCAGGCCGATGTGGTCGTCATCTCGGCTGGCAGCTCGGTCAGCGTGCGCGACATGACCGCGGAAGTGATAGCAGCCCTGGGACAGCCCGGCATCCTGGTGCATGGCCTCAGCGTGCGCCCTGGCAAGCCCACCATCCTGGCAGTTTGCGACGGCAAGCCGGTTTTTGGACTGCCCGGCAACCCGGTCAGCGCGATGGTGATTTTCGATTTGGTGGTCGCGCCAACCTTGCGCCTGCTGCAGGGCGAAGAAGGACCGCCGCGGCGTATCGTCATGGCGCGCCTGGCCCGCCCCATCGCTTCGGTGACAGGACGCGAGGATTACGTGCCGGTACGCCTGGAGCAGCGAGGCAACGAGCGCTGGGCCGTGCCGGTGTTTGGCAAATCAAACCTCATCTACACGCTGCTGCAGGCTGATGGCACCGTGCGCGTGGCGCTGGACAGCAACGGCATCGGCGAGGCCGAGTGGGTCGAGGTCCTGCAATGACTGAACTGCCGGACACGTTGGAAGCACCACGTTTTATCATGCCGTTCAACGGGCAGCCGCTGCCCATGTTCGACATGCCACGCGGGCAGCGCCGCCTGCAGCGGCTGCTCGACGCGTGCGACAATAGCCAGCGGCTCGTCATCCTGACCCACAACGACCCCGACCCCGATGCGCTGGCCAGCGCCTGGGCCTTACAGACCGTGCTGAGCGCCCGACTCCACATCACCCCTGGCATCGTCTACGGCGGCATGATCGGCCGCGCAGAAAACCGAGCCCTGGTTGCCAACCTGGAGATGCACCTGACCCAGGTGGACAAGATCAACTGGGATGATGTTGACGCCATTGCCCTGATTGACACCCAGGTTGGCGCTTCCAATCATGTACGGCCAGCGAATTTGCCGGTCGTCGCCGTGTTCGACCATCACCCCTTGCGCCGGGGTAAGCGCCAGGCGCGCTACCGCGATGTACGGCCGTGCTACGGCGCCACCTCTACCATTCTGACCGAGTACCTGGTGGCGGCCGAGATTCGACCCCACAGCCAGTTGGCGACGGCGCTCTTCTACGGCATCAAAACCGACACGCGTGGCCTGGCCCGCGACGCCTGCGATTGTGACGCCTGGGCCTACATGGTGCTCCTCCCCCTGATTGACCCCAAGTTGCTGGCGAAGATCGAGCAGGCACGCGTGCCGCGCAGCTACTTCAAGGCGTTCAATGACACCCTGGCGCGGACCGTGTTGTATGACCGCGTGGCGCTGGCCAGCCTGGGGCCGATGGAGCGCCCAGACATGGCCGCGGAGATGGCCGACATTCTGGCCCGACTGGAGGGCACCGATTGGGTCATTTGTTGGGGGCGCTACCAAAACCAGGTGGTGATGGCGGTACGCACCCAGTTGGCGGAGGCCAATGCGGCGCGCATGGTGCGCCAGGTCGTGGGTGAGATGGGCGGCACGGGCGGCCACGCGCACATGGCCGGCGGGCGCATTCCGTATGGCAATGATCCGGAGCGCGTGGAAGAAGAATTGCGCAAGCGCTTCCTGCGGGAACTCAATGTCGCCACGGCCACCGCGCAGCCGCTCATCACCTGACCCGATCACCTTACACGGCGCTGGCCAGCTACACCTATGATGCGGACGGCAACACGGCGGGCGGACTTTTGCCACGAATTACACGAATTGACACGAAAGCAGAAGTTCGATTCGTGCAAATTAGTGAAATTCGTGGCAGAGAAAACGGGGCGGATGATATTAGGAGCGTCGCCAGAATGACCAGGCGACGCCGCGCTGTGGGGCAAAGAGGAAGATCAGGATGAAGATGATGGTGGCGGTCAGGATGATGGCGGCGCCGGAGGCCACGTTCAGGTAGTAGCTGAGATACAGCCCGGCCAGGCTGGAGAAGGCGCCGATCACAGCCGAGACGATCATCATCATACGCAGGCGCCGAGTCAGCAGGTAGGCCGAGGCGGCCGGCGTAACCAGCATGGCTGCTACCAGTCCCACGCCAACCGTCTGCATCGAAACCACGACCGTGAGCGCCAGCAGGATCAACATGGCATAGCGCAGGAGTTCAGCGGGGAGGCGCAGCGTCGCGGCCAACACCGGGTCGAAGGAGATGACCAGGAAGGGACGATAGAGCACCACCACCGTGCCGAGGATGAGTGCGGTCAGGCCGGCTGTCAGCCAGAGGTCGGCCGGGCTGACACCGAGCACATTGCCGAACAGGATGTGAGTCAGATCCACGGCGTAGGTCTTGATGGAACTGATGAGCATGACGCCCAACGACAGCGCGGCCGCAAACATGATGCCGATCGCCGTATCTTCCTTGATCGTGCCCTGACGCGAGAAAGCGCCGATGCCAAGTGCCACCAGCACCGCAGCCACCAGCGCACCTACGGTCAAGTTACCATCGAGGAGATACGCCACAGCGACGCCAGGCAGAATGGCATGCGCCATGGCATCGCCCAGGAAAGCCATGGAGCGCAAGACCACGTAACAGCCGATCACCGCGCATAGGATGCCCACCATCACCGCAGCCAGCAAGCCCCGCTGCATGAATCCATAGGCCAGCGGCGTCAAGAGCCATTCGATCATCTCAGTTCTCGATTTCGGCGCGGCGCCGCGTTGCCTGACTGGCCGGCAGATTGCCGTGGCGCAGGCGCCGTGGTGGATTTTGGGGGCGCCACCATGACCGTTTCGTCCTCCGGGCAGCAGTGGTCTACCACGGCCACCCCCTCTGGCAACATGAGCACCTGGCCGCCGAAGGCTTCGGCCAGGCGCTGCGTGGTGAACACCTGCGCCGGCGGGCCAAAGGCGATTAGACGCTGGTTGAGGAGCAGCACCATCTCGAAACGGCTGGCGGCCAGGGCCAGGTCGTGCGTGGAAATCAACACCGTCACCTGCTGGGCGCGCAGACGATTGAGCAGAGCCAGGGTAGATTCCTGCGTCGCCATGTCAACGCCGGTGAACGGCTCATCCATGAGCAGGATGTGCGGCTCCTGGGCCAGGGCGCGTGCCAGGAAGGCACGCTGCTGTTGACCGCCTGAAAGCTCGCCAATGGCACGGCCGGCCAGCGCTGCAATGCCCATCGCGTCCAGGGCACGCGTCACCGCGGCGCGATCGGCGGCGTTGGGGCGGCGCAGCCAGCCCTGACGGCCATAGCGGCCCATCATCACCACGTCGGCCACGGTGACAGGAAAGCGCCAGTCAACCTCTTCGCGCTGCGGCACATAGGCGACGCAGTCCTGATGCACGCCCAGCGGCTGGCCGTGGATCAAGATGCGGCCATTGCGCAGGGGCAGCAGCCCTACCAATGCCTTGAACAAGGTGGATTTGCCCGCCCCGTTCGGCCCCACCACGGCCACCTGCGCGCCGTGGGGCACCTGGAAGGAGAGGTCACGCAAGGCCGGCCGGCCGTCGAAGCCGACCGTGATGCCGTCTACATCCAGGCGTGCCGGTGCGTCAGGGCGGGGTATGGCGGTCTCAAGTGCGGGGGGCATACTCAGGGTATCAATCACGTCGGGCCTCGCTTCTTTCAACGCGGTCATCGGTGGCTATCAAGAGAGTCTTATTTCAATGCTGCCACGATGGTACGCGTATTGTGCTTCATCATCTCGATGTAAGTAGCGCCTTCTCCGCCGGGGGCGCTGAGCGAATGGCTGAGCAGGCCGGTGACGACGCTGGCGCCGGTTTCGGCCGCAACCTGTTCGGCCAGTTGGGGGTTGGCGCCGGTTTCCAGAAAAATGGCGCGCGCGCCCGTTGCCTTGATCTGGTCAACTAACGCGGCCAGTTGCTGCGCCGAAGGTGAGGCCCCACTGCTGACACTGGGAACGATGGCGCCAATGATCTGAAACCCGTAGCGGTCGGCAAAATAGCCCAGGCTCTCGTGGTTGGTCACCAACTGCCGCTGTGCGATGGGCACCTGGTTGGTTTGCTCACGGATCCAGGCGTCCAGGGCCTGTAACTGGGTCACATACGCGGCCGCGTTGGCGGCATAGAGCAGGGCGCCGTCCGGGTCCACCTGGCTCAGGCCATAGCGGCTATTTTCGACGTAGCGCATGACCAGGACCGGGTCGAGCCAGAAATGAGGGTCGCCTTCCTCATGCTCTGGCTCTGCGCTGTCATGGGCTTCTTCGGTTGCGGTTGGCGTGCGCGGGGTCAGACCGCTGGCGGCTTCGATCACCACGCGCTTGCCATCCGCGTTCTGCAGCAGTTTGTCCAGGAAAGCCTCCAGCCCGACGCCGTTGGTGACCAGCACCGTGCTGGCGCTGACTTTCGCCACGTCGGCGGGCGTCGGCTCGAAGCTGTGCGGGTCCACGCCGAGCGGCATCAGGGTGTCAACCGTCAGACGGTCGCCGGCGACCTGGCGGGTGATGTCGGCCAGGAAGGTCTCCACCACCAGGACGTTGGGAGCCGCCGGCGTAGAGGAGCGAGGAGAAAGCGCCGGGCTGGGGGCACAGGCAGTGAGCAGCAGCAACGCCCACACGAGAATCAGGGGCGTTCGTTTGCTGAAGCCATCAAATTGAGACATAGTGTTCCTTGATCTCATGAAGTTAGAGAAGATGCGGACGAATATGAATCAGCGCAAAAGCACTGTATTCGGCGCTGGGCTCGTACGACTAAGCCCATCGCCTCATCGCTTGACATGGCATTGTCAAGACTGCCTGCTCATTTTGGAGTTGCAGGCAGTTTTCATGTTCTTTAGTCTAATTCATGACTGACCGGCTGTCAAATGATCGGTTTGGCGTGGGTGCATGGCGGTCTGGGGGCAGATCGGGCGACTGCAAGTCGCTGCAACGAGGTCAAAGTCCAGACCGGTGTTATACCGGGTTTGTTGTCGCCAGAAAAATATGCTATACTCCTGGCACTCACGAACGAGAGGTAGACCTAAGGAAACAGGCGCAATTCGTGCCCGCTTGCAGTACACATCCACCAGACGTGAGGAGATTATCCATGATTCATGTACGCGTCAGACTATTTGCCTCGCTGCGCGAGCGGCTTGGCCAGTCCTCCCTGACCCTGGAGTTGAACGAAGGCGCGACCGCGGCGGCTGTCCTGGCGACGCTGGCCGCGGTCGCGCCTTCGTTGGGCGAGACGAGCAATCTGGCCCTGGCTGTCAATCAACGTTATGCCACGGATGCCACACCGCTGGCCGATGGTGACGAGGTCGCGCTGCTGCCGCCTGTCAGCGGCGGTAGCGCCGCGCCGTGCTTCGAAATCACCACGGCGCCGATCTCGCTGGATGAGGTGGCGCAGCGCGTCAACGTGCCCACGCATGGCGCCATTATTCTATTTGCGGGAATCGTGCGCGGAGACTCAGACAGCGGGCAAACAGACTACCTGGAGTATGAGGCCTACACGGATATGGCCGTGGCGTGCTTTCAGCAGATTGCCGATGAGGTGGTTGCGCGCTGGCCGGCCGTGACCGGGGTAGTCATCGTTCACCGCTGTGGGCGCCTGGAGGTGGGTGAGACGAGCGTTGCCATCGCAATTGCTGCTGCGCACCGGCAGGGCGCCTTCGAGGCGTGCAGTTATGCGATCGAACGCCTCAAGGCGATTGCCCCGATCTGGAAGAAGGAAGTCGGCCCTGATGGCACCTACTGGGTGGAGGGGCCGCGGGGCGGTTGAGTAGCCTGCTGCTACGCGGTCCAGCGAGCCAACATGTTGGGGACGCGGGCGGCTGGCGGCGCTGCGGGCGAGACGTCCGCGCTGCCAGCCCGTGACGCTGTCCGGCTCGCTTTTTGACGATGGTTCGGGGGCATGGTATAATTTGGCCCGGCAAGCGCCTTAACAAACAAGAGATTGGTCAACCGTCGCTGGGGTGCGTAAGCGCCTCAGAGGAACTTCCCGACTCCCCCTGCGGTTATCCGCAGAAGGTTGCCCCACGAAACAGCAAGTGGGGGCGCCCGGCCGCAAGCCGGGTGACTACAACCGCAACAGAAAACATTCCCGCCAGTGCCTGGCTTGCGCCGGCACGGGTCAGGGCTGAAACGGTGGGGTAAGAGCCTACCGGCGAGGGCAGCAATGTCCTCGGCCAGGCGAGCGTGCAACCGGGAGCAAGGTGAGTGGGCCAGGCCAGCCGTCAGGCGGCTTGGTCTCATCGCAGCGGTGACGGCGATACCAGGTAACACCTGGCAAGCCAGGAACTGCCACGGAGACACTCTGCATAAGGGTGTTCTCGGTGAGAAAGATGACGGTAAACAGAATCGGGGGTATGTACCACTCTTTTGTTTTGTGAGTGCAGGCACGGTTGATTCCGTTGTCAGGTCAACGGTCTTGTGGCGCCCGTTGCTGCAAGCGGGCGTCAGCCAAGCCGACGTGGCGGAATGGCAGACGCGACAGACTTAGGATCTGTTGCCCTACGGGGTGTGGAGGTTCGAGTCCTCTCGTCGGCACAGCCAGTTTTTGATGATGGTTGCACGCACAAGGCGTGTCCAACGTCTCAAATCAGTCGGGCCCGTGGCCTAGCGGGAAGGCACCTCCTTTGCAAGGAGGGGAGCGTCGGTTCGAATCCGACCGGGTCCACCTTAAAATAGCCGGCGGCTGTGGGAAGCAGACAGGCCAAAGGCTCTTACATGAACATGCGGGCGTGGCTCAGTGGTAGAGCATCTCCTTGCCAAGGAGAGAGTCGTGGGTTCGAATCCCATCGCCCGCTCTGTGATCGTGCATGTTATGCGGGCGTGGCTCAGTGGTAGAGCATCTCCTTGCCAAGGAGAGAGTCGTGGGTTCGAATCCCATCGCCCGCTCTGCGCGATCATCGGCAAGCGTCCGGGCTTGCCGCTCAGCCGAGGTAGCTCAGTTGGTAGAGCACGTCACTGAAAATGACGGAGTCCCCAGTTCAAGTCTGGGTCTCGGCACTCAGTTTACCCATCGTGAGATCGGGGATCGTCTAATGGCAGGACAAGGGACTTTGGATCCCTGTATCGAGGTTCGAGTCCTCGTCCCCGAACCTGCAAGCGCCAGGAACCGGTGAGCCAGGTACATGGCTGGCCTCACCCGTGTCCTGGCTGTCACGATGAACGGTAAGCTTGACGTGTGCATGGTGGCCATAGCTCAATTGGCGGAGCACCTGGTTGTGGCCCAGGAGGCTGTGGGTTCAAGCCCCACTGGTCACCCACCTGAGTGGTTGAAAGCCCAGATTCGTGAAGTTATACGAATCGCGGGCTTTTTTGTTTAGTCATTTTCGTTTCACAGGGGGATGCGAGGGGAGACGAGGCGAGGTGCGACCATGGGTAACGTTCTGGTCCTTAATGCCAGCTATGAACCACTGAGTGTGGTGTCGGTAAGACGCGCCATTGTTCTGTTGCTCAAGGAAAAAGCCGAATTGGTGGAGGCGGCCGAAGCCTATCTGCGCGCCGAACAGCAGGCGTTTCGGGTGCCGCTGGTCATTCGGCTGGTCTGCTACGTGCGCATTCCCATGCATCTGTCACTGCCGCTGTCGCGACGCACCGTCATCTCCCGCGACCACTACACCTGTCAATACTGTGGCTGCCAGTTTGGCCGCAGTGATCTGACGCTCGACCACGTGGTGCCGCGCAGCCGCGGGGGCGCAACGGCCTGGGAAAATGTGGTGGCGGCCTGCCGCGGCTGCAATCAGCGCAAGGGTAATCGCACCCCCGATGAGGCCGGCTACGCGCTACTCTCCGTGCCCAGGCGTCCACGCTACATTGCGCTGACCCTGCTCAACGAGTACAGCCCTGGTCATCATAGCTCCTGGCAGAAGTATTTGTATTGAACGGCAGTCACAGAGGGTTGGCGGACGTGTGTCTCTAAAAGCGAAAGGCTCTCCGGTGAAGGAGAGCCTTTCTTTTTGGCACCGTAGCGTCTACAGGTTACCCCGAGGCGATGCTACGGTGCCGCGTGTACTACGATCACTCATGAAGCATCACCTCCTCGGAATGGGATAGCAGAAGGTTGGGACTGGCTTGGCTGCCAGCGTGCGGACATTATCGCACAGAGTTGACGATCTGTCAAGAAGTCATTTTAGCGCGGGCGCCGGACTGGCTGTCTCCAGGTCGTCGCGGCTGTCGAACCGCTGCACAGTCCACACAAAGGCTGCCAACGAGGGGCTTTGCCGGCGCAGTTGCTGCAACTGCAGCCCGATGGGGTCCACCGCGCCGACGCCGGTGGCATAGCTGCCGTGGAAGGCGAAGTAGGCCTGATTGAGCTTGCGCAGGTTGTAGCCCGCGGCCACAAACCGTTGCCGCCGCGCCTCCATGAAGGCCTCAGCCGCGGCGACGCGTCCGCTGGCCAGCAAGGCATCTACCGCCAGGCGCGTGCTGCGCATCTCAGCCCCAAAATTGAACGGCGCGGGCGTTGGCGCGGCGGGTGGCGTAGACGGCGCGGGTGGCGAGGGGCCAGACGCGGTCGGCGGCTCAGCATAGAAGCGCGCCAGCACCTGCGCGCCGATTTCGTCGCCCGCAATCGAGGCAACCGTTTCATTGATCGTGGTCAGGTCGCCATTGTCGAAGTAATGCCAACCCAACGGATGGAACACCAGGTAGGTATGCATCCACTCGTGCGCTACGGTGCTGAGCACCCAGTCCAGCGGCGCATCATTGAGCACCATCGTCGGCCAGGTGGAGAATCCGCCAATGCCCTCGACCAGTGCAGCCACCTCGCCCTGGCGCTCGACCTCATCTTCCAGACTGCTCCAGGTGGTCAGCGGTGTGTCTGGCTGCAAATAGGCGCCATAGCGGCGGCTGATCTGGTTGCGCGGCGAGACGACCAGATAGAGCGGCGGTTCAGTGAAGCTGAAGCGCACCGGCGGCCACAGCGTGTCGGCGGTCAGCAACTGTTCGGTGCTCAAGACGGCAGCCACCTGCTGCTCGATCGCGGCCTCGGCGATGGGCCGCCAGTAGGCCTGCTGGCGGCGCAGGCTGGCGATTTCCGCGTTGAGCGCCTGCACATCGGCCCCAGGCGGTTCATTCTGGCTGAGCGCGGCCGTTATCGTGCGCTCCAGGTCGCGGATACGCTGGTTGTTGCTGAAATAGGCGCGCACGAGCGACGCCTGGTCTGCATCGTCCATGCCGGCCAGCGGCGAACGCACGGTGTCGCGTACCTTGGCCATCAGCGTGTCCACTTCCCAGCGCGCCAGGGCAAAGGCGTGCGGCGCGGCGATGCCGTCGGCGACCAGGTCGAACGCCCAATCGCTGCGTACAAAACTGGCCCGTAGGGTGAGCAGGCTGAGGCCGAGGAAAAACAGGGCACGCAGGCGCGCGCCACGTGTGCCTGCCGATTTTCTGTGTTGACGACTCATGATGAAAGAATAAGCACGACCGGCCGCAGGTGTCGGTGTCACCCTGGTGATGCGGCCGGTCGTGCCAGCTAACTTGGGTTGAGGTTGCACAGCATCGGTACAGGCGCCAGGCGCCCGCGTCCGTCTGCGGCTGTGCGTCCGGCTGTTTAGCTCTTGCTCAGGCTAATGTTGATCTCGCGCGGGCTTTCCATGTCCGCAGTGACCTCGATGCCGTCATCTGTCACCGGCCGATAGTTCTTGGCCAGGATCGCCATGCTGTACGTCTGCTCACGCGGCAGCGGCTTGTCGAGTTGATAGTTACCGCTGGTATCCGCTGTTCCTATGGCGTAGATTTTGTCCTGGGCAAAGTCCTTCGACCAATCCGCAATGGTGACACCTGGTTTCAACACAACGAAGATGGCGCCGGCAATCCCGCGCCCGGTATCCGCGTCGGCAATCATGCCGAAGATCTGCACCCCTTCATCGGTGACCACAGGCGCAGTCACACTGCCCTCACCAACGGCGAAGCTGCCGTTTTGCAGCAGGGTATCGCCCAGGTAGAGCTCCAGTTTGTAGGTGCCATCGGGCAGGGCGGACTCGCTGTAGATGCTCACCCACGTGCTGCCTTTGGCGCCCTGGCTCCAACTGTCCGATTCGCGCAGCACTTCCTGGTCATCCAGGTACCAGACGCGTGTCCATTCTGCGCCATCGGGTGTGCCGTTGAAATCCCAGAAGGCGTAGGCTTCCTGGATGCCGCTGGCGAACTGCGTGCCCGGCTTCGCCGGCTTGTTGCTCTTGTCCAAGCCCTGGGCAAAGGTAATGGCGCTCCAGGTGGTGGCGCCGGTGGGAGATGGACTGGCCGCCCCGCCAATGACAAATGAGCCGCGGAACTGCTCTTTGCCATCCACCTGCATGGTCAGGTCATATTTGCCATCGGGCAGCGGCTTGGAGTTGTTCGCCACGCTCAACCAGTCGTCGCCAGAACCGGCGCTCTTCGCCACGATCGTGTCTTCGACAACCTTCTTGCCATCCAGGGACCAGGCATAGACCAACTGCGTGCCCTTGCGGAAGTCGGCAAAGCTGAACGTGGCGTAGACCGCGGTGGCGCCGGAACTAAAGCGGCTGCCAGGGCTGACCGGGGTACCGTTGCGATCAATGGCTGTGGCAAATCTGACGTTGCTGACGCGGGCGCCGGACGCAGGCGGGGCAGTGGTGCCGTTGCCGGAGCCGCCCACATCCTTCAGCGCTGCCTGAATCAGCGGCAGCGCCAGCTTGACCGGTCGAATCAAGCTGATTTTGCCAATGTCTTCGCGGTCGGAATAGCCGGCCGTCGGGATGCCGATCATTTCACCGGCGTCGTTGACGGCCAGGCCACCAGAGTTGCCGTGGTTGACTTCGGCATCGGTCTTGAACCATTCGCTTTCGCTGTCCTGATCTTCGTCCAGGAAGCCGGAAATGCGCCCCTGGGTGAAGGTGACGGTGTCGCCGCCGATACCAGGAAAGCCCAACACGCTGACCTCGTCGCCGATCTGGACATCGTCCGAGTTGCCGATCGGCACCACGGTCAGGCCCAGGTTGGCGGGCAGGGCGGCTTTTTCGTTATCCACCAGGCCAACTATTTTGAGAATGGCCACGTCGAGCTTGGGGTCGGACTGCACCACGCGTGCGGTGTAGATCCAGGTGGGCATGCCGCGCAGATTGGTTTGATTGATAGCCAGCGCGGCCACGCGTTGGGAATTGTAGAAGCGGCCCGTCTTGGTGTCGCCCACGACATGGAAATTGGTGACCACATAGCCTTTGTCCGACACGACAGTGCCAGAGCCGGTTGAGTAGCCATTCTTGCCATCCAGGGCCACCGCGACGCGCACCGTTCCCAGTAGGGCACGCTGCAGCTCGTTGCGTCCAACCGCCTGGGCCGTCCGTGGCTGCGTGGCCGTAACCAGGGTGCCAGTCAGCAGGACGACCAGGGCGAGCGCAAGGCGTGACATGATCTTCATCTTCTGCTTCATCTTCTGCTTCGTCATCGTCTGAGTCCTCCGTGTCTCGCGCTAGAACTTCAGCGCCGCCAGCGCCCGTTCGTATGTGGCCAGGTCATCGTTATAGACCGTGGCGTCCGCCTCGTAGCGCAACACATAGAGCTGGCCGTTCACCAGCATCAAGGTGTCTATTGCTTGTACAACAACCGGCAGTTGCGAGCGGCTGCTGCCCCCCACATCGGCCACATACGCGTAGCTGATCTTGACGCCGTCCGTTCCCGCCGCGCTCATCGTTTGCGATGAAAGGTTGCGGAAATGTTCGCGGCTGCTGCTCAGATCCAACGTCCACTGGATGGCCGCGTCGGACAGGGTGTTGTCGGCGGCCAGGGGCGCGCTGATAAGCGCCATGTGTGAGGGGAAGGTGGAGCCAGAGCGTGGATTGGACACGCTGAACAGGTTTTCACCGGTCGTTGTATCGGCAACCCAGTTGGTCGGATAGACGATATTGGCCGCGCCGGGAATGGTGTACGTGCTGGTTTGCGTGGTGATGACCACGCGCAGGACAAGTCCGACCAGCAGCGCGATAAGCGCGGTGATGGCCAGCGCCCAGTCGTTGCGAGCGAATTCGGCTGGCGTTGGCCCAGCCATCATCTTGACATCGGTAGACATGAATGACCTCCTTCAGGCTGCCGCTGAACTGGCGCCGAGCAGCGTTTGCGTCTCGCGGTTGGCGCGGCGAATCAGGAAGAAGACGATGCCCAGGGTGACAACGGCCACCGCAGCCGCCAAGATAAGTCCGTTGACTGGTGTGTAGACCAGGCCGTTGGTGGTGACGCGATCGAGCGCAAAAAAGAAAAGCCCGTTGAACGTGGCCGCCAGCAGGAGTCCCAGCGGCAGGTAGTAAACCGGCGTGCGTTCGAAGCGTGCCTGGCCCAGGAAGTAGCCCATGATACCGGCAAAGCTGGCATGGGCGAGAGTGGTCTCGACGATGCGAATGGCGCCGACACCCAGATCAACACCACCGTTGCTCAGAATGTAGTTGAAGTTGAGCATCGTGGCGAAACCAAGCCCGGCCGCCGTGGCATAGATGATGCCGTCGGTGCGCTCATCGAACTCGGCGGCGCGGTAGACGGAGTAGCGTACGGCCAGGTATTTACAGAATTCCTGGATGATGCCGATGACCAGGATAGAACCCACGATCTGCACCGTCGTGTTGGTGTAGAGCCAGTCCTGTACACGGAACAGCCGTTCCAGCAACGGGGTCGCCACGGCATTAGCCACCAGGACCCCGAGCAGAAAGACAGCGATGATATAGCGTTTCGGTTCTGGCTCGACTTGGTCCTGCTGGTAGAAGAAAATCATCCAGATGACAGCCGGCACGGCCGCCATGATGAGGCCGATAGTGATGAGGGTGCTGCCCTGGAGTCCGCTCGCCGGCATCAGGCGCGCAACGAGCGCCATGATGCCCACGAAGGCCAGCAAGCCGATGACCTCAAGGACGCTCGCAACCCATAGGCCGCGTCGTTCATGGGTCAGCTTGGACAGTAGCGATTCGGTCATGTGTACTCCTCCTTCGTTCGAATGTTCTGCATTTCAATGTCCTTCTCAAAAAAACCTGCTCGCATCGGGCAAACAACCATAGCAACCGGCGGGCGCAGATGCCGCCTTTGGGCACACACCGGGGGTTTCCCTCTGAATTGGAGCTGAGCAGGTGAATCTGGCGCAGATGGACAGCCAAGTATAGCGCAAAGTATGCTAGTTGTCTATTTTGGCGATAGCTTGCCAGTAGGTGAAGCAGCGCTGGCGGATAGCGGCAATGCCGCCCAGGGTGACATCGGGGAACGATTGCCCGGCGCTGGCCAGGGCAGCCCGCAGCCGCCCCTCCAGCCGTTTGAGGCCGGCCGGATACGCCAGATGCTGCCGCGTGTGCCAACTGCGCGCCAGCACGACATGGCACGCGGCCAGGAAGAACTCGCCCTGCCCCGCGATGATGTCGGCCAGGAGGGCAAATAGGGCGGTCTTTTGGGCATCTTCGCCGGGCAACAGGGCCGCACGACAGGCCAGGCGCAGCGCTTCATCGCCGCGCCCCAACTGCTGCGCCAGCCGCGCCAGGTCCATGGGCGGCGGCCACGCCAACGGCCAGCGTGCGCACAGCGCCTGCAACTCCTCATACGCGTCCAACAGCTTTCCCTGACCGGCCAGGGCTTGCGCGGCCAGGCGTGGAAAGATGGAGCGGTGCGGATACAGCCCCTGCGCCTGTAAGGCCAGGCTGCGCGCCTCGGCCCAATGGTTGAGCATGAGCAGCGCACGGGTCTTGTGCCGATACCAGCGCAGGCGCGGCGACTCGCTGAACGCTCCCGGCTGCACCGTGGGCGGCGGCCGGTCGTCGAGGTCCGCGGGGCGCAGGCGATCACACCAGGCCGCGACCAGGGACCAGTCGCCCTGCGCGACGGCGGCGTCAAGCACGACGAAGACGGCCTGCGCGGTGGCCGGCCCGGCGCCTTGAGCCAGAATCGCAGAGGCAGCCTGCTGCAGCGCGGCCAGGTCATGGCGGATCTGCAGCGGCTGCAGCGTCACCTCGAACAGGTTCCAGGCCAGTTCCGTACGCACGGCCAGGTCATAGGGCGCGCTCCGGGCAATTTTTTGGCAAACCTGCAGCGCCGGGCGCGCAAAACCGGCCAGGCGCAGGCAGGTGGCATAGCGCACACCGGCGGGCTGATCCCCGGCATCCCACGCGCGATGGAAGATGGCGCCTGCCCCCACGTAATCCCCGGCCTGAAAGCGTGTCTCGGCCTCATCCAGCACCCTGGTCGCTGCTTCGTTCGTCAGTGAGATAAGTGAGATAGAAGGCTCGTTCGAAGGAGTCATTGTTGGTTCCACAGGCAGGCATAACGATAGAAGAATGGCCGGTTTCGCGCGGCAGATCGGGTTACACCCGCGGCGGCTGGCTGTGGTATACTAAGCCTGTTTTCGACACCCCAATGGGTAGTAGGTCATCAGGCACTTGCCACAAGCCGTCGCGTAGAACGTTTGAGCGAAAACAGGACTGTTCCTACAGGTTGTGTGCGATTTGCCAATGACCACA